>TBL_comb47_HYPODRAFT_10000344_pt1 | contig 61716 bp, 61 predicted proteins | sample TroBogypolimnion_40_FD_10682 | JGI IMG/M metagenome (IMG submission 10682)
GCCCGCGAGTTATCTGGCGCAAATAACTTGATCTTCCGCCGCAACTCGCAAAGTGGAAACCTTGAAGTGGTTCCAAAGGTAGGTGGCTGGGACGGGCTTAACTCCATCCTGCATTCAAATTAAGACCATCAGATGTCCTTGAAACAATCTTTAGGCCCACTGAAAGAACCGCTCTTTCTTCGATATTTTCTCGGCACGATGATCTCGAGTGCAGGTTCCTTTGCAAGCATTGTTGCGCTAACTTTCGCAGTGCTTGCTTCAAATGGGCCAAGTGCTCTGGGGATCATTCTTTTATCTAGAGAAATTCCCTTAATTGCATTTGTCCTGCTAGGCGGAGTCTTTGCTGATCGCTTACCTCGCAGGTGGCTTCTCGCTTTCTCTTCATTTTTATCTGGAGCGAGCCAAGCGGTCGCTGCGTGGATACTGATTCAGGGCGCACCGAGCATATTCATCCTCTCCATCTGTGCTGTTATTAATGGCTCCGCGCGGGCATTCATGGGACCAGCTGAAACTGGAATTCTTCCCGAGATCGTGAGTGCGGGACAACTTCAACAGGCCAATGCCCTATTGGGGGCGAATCGGCAAATAGTTGGAATTGTCGGCACTGCGTTGGGTTCTTTATTGATTACTTCAATAGGTAGCGGATATGCGTTGGCTTTTGATTCTCTGACATTTGTGGTTGCCGGGTTCTTATTCTTAGCGCTGCCAAGTGGCTTATCTTTGGTTGAAGGCAAACGCTCCGTTTACCGAGAGTTTCTCGAGGGTTGGCACGAAGTTAGATCACGAACATGGGTGTGGACCATGATTATCTCTTTTGGGCTATTCCAAGTCGCTTACTTTCCAGCGCTTATGGTTCTATCTGCTGACATCACTCGTAAATATTTGGGCGGTGCTTCGGCTTGGGCCACCATAGTTTCTGCAGAGTTGGTGGGTGGATTGATCGGTAGCGTAATGGCGCTGAAGGTCCATTTTAAACATCCATTGATCTGGACCAATTTGGTAATTCTTCCTACCTCTATCCAACTCCTTGGTTTCGCTTTTAGATGGCCACTCTCCATTCTTATAGCTCTCACAATTCTCGCGACAATCGGTTTTGCCATTGGTGGAGCGCTCTGGATGACCACACTCCAGCAACTTATTCCGAAAGAGTCGCTCAGCCGGGTATCAAGTTTTGATTGGTTTGGATCTGTGGTTTTCAACCCGTTGGGGTACGCCCTTATCGGGCCGATTTCAGCGGTACTTGGCGAAGAAAAGACAGTCGCATATGCGGCGATCTTGGTCTTAGTCGGAATTTTCTTTCCTTTGGCGAGCAGAGTCACTAGAAATGTGAGGGTTTAAGAAGGGTTTCGCAGCCAGTCACCTCGAAACCCTTTTGCTCGTTAATAGGAAGTGGGTGCGATCTCAAACCAAGAAGAAGGAAGTTTCAACTTTGTTTTAAAATCTCCCACTGCTAATTGGGCGCTTGCGCCAGTACTAGAAGTGGCCGTAATCAAAGTTGCGCTATTAGTAGCAGAACGCGCCGTAATCGCCAAGGCAACTACATCTGGCAGATTAAATGCCGCTGCTACATCCTTTTGAATTAATACTCGCTGCCAATGGGCATATTGCGGGTTCAAAAAGATATCTAGGCTCCAAGGATCCGGCACATTTGTCAGATATGGAAGAGCAGTCCCCCAAACATCAGCACTGGTCTGTGTTTGGCCACCATCGGAGGAGAAGAAATAGACCGAGATGGGTTTGCCTTGATAATAAATAGCTTGAGCATTATTTGGATCCGTTTCGGTCGCAGCCACCGCTGCCACCCAATTCACCCCGACATCGACCTCTGATTCCTTGGCATAGCCTATGTAGGCCTGGTCGTACTTGGTGTTATAAACGTTGCAATTACATGCAGCTCGCAGAGTTGGATGAGCAAGGGCATACGTGCGCGAAGCGATTGCTTGTGCTTGGAGCGCGGCGGGGAGCCAACTCGAAGACATCTCGCTGATACCCATGAGATATTGCTCAATTGTCATGGTCGCCGTTATTTCGATCTTGGTACCAACGACTTTAAGTTGCACCTGACCGTAGCGCAATTGAGTGGAGCCAGCGCTCGTGGTCACTTTAATAATAGAGAAAGGCTCGGGCTTTGGTCCGTAAAGTCCGCCTGTTGGAGCGGGAAATGCAGTCGTGCCTGTCCAATACATATTCCAGAGTGGCTGGGCAGGAAAAGATAGAGCAGGCGCCCCTTTGTTACTCATGGATACCACGATTTTTTTGCCAACGAGAGAGAATCGATAAATGCTCATAGCAGTTCCGAGTCCGCCATTATTGAGTGAACCATCGGGATTATTGGAGAGATCGATATTGGATCGTGATGCGGGATCAGCCATTGCAATAGTTGCTGAGGTAACTAGGTGTGCGATATTCACTCGAATCATCTGCGTATCGGGAATGGAAACAACTTGCGTCCCGGGAAACCAATAATTCACAATGTACTGCGCGCTCTGCCCTTCCATCGCCTGGCCTTGCGCACCTATCTGACTCATGCCTACACCGTGGCCAAATCCAGAGCCCGTTAAAACAAAGTGAGGTGGAATCGTCGCGGCAAAAGATTGTGTGGGAATCAGAACAAAGGCGAAGATAAGCAAGAAGCGCTTCATCGTTAGATCAAATTCTTTGGAGAGGTAAGAAAGCCAATCCCCCATGAAAAATGCATTGTCGCGAGGATTGCAGGGAGCATTAACTTCTCTTTTAAATCTTTGCCGATAACGAATGAACCGACCAGATTTCCGAGCAGATACATGCCGGCGGGCAGAAAGAGAACCGGGTTTACGGTTGCACCGAGAAGAATTGAAAGTGCGGTAACTGCAACCGTGACAGGTGGTGCAAGATAGCGAAAGTTGATGGTTCCTTTGTGATTGCGACTAACCGCACGACGCCAGCGACCATATTCGAAATATTGTTTGGCGAGCGCATGTAAGTTCGGACGCGGGCGATAGGTAACAACGAGTTCTGGATCAAACCAGATGATTCCACCAGCTTGGCGCAGCCGAAAATTCAACTCCCAATCCTGGGCCCGCGTAAATCTTTCGTCGTAACCTCCAACATCGAGCAAGGCTGCTTTATTAAATACACCCAAATAAACGGTATCTGCGGGCCCAGGTTTTCCACCTATATGGAAACGGGCTGCTCCCACACCTAGTGGCGAGCGCATCGCCGTCGCAACAGCGCGCTCGAAAGCGCCAACTCCAGATGCTGCCATGATGCCACCGACGTTGACAGCGTTCGTCTGGTTCATTCCTTTTACCGCGTTGGCTATGTATGTGGGGGCAACTTCTGCATGGCCATCGATGCGGCAGATGATGGGGTAGCGTGAAGCTTTAATAGCCAGGTTGAGCGCTGCCGCAGTACGTCCCGAAGGATTTTCCACCAGGACCACGCGCGGATCCCTCGCAGCTAGCGCCGTGGCAATCTCATTGGTGCGATCGATGGATGGTCCGAGCGCCAATATCACTTCAAGTGGACCCTCATAACGCTGCGCCAATATCGCGGTCACCGCATCATCGAGATAGCGCTCCTCGTTCAAAATGGGCAGGACAACGGAGACTCCGACTGGAGTTTGCTCTGAATTAATGTGCTTCTGGCTCATACAGCGCTCACGGTACCGTTTCGGAGCGTTACTATCGGCGTAATGACTCTTAAAATCTCTGTGATTGGCACCGGATACCTGGGCGCTACCCACGCAGCATGCATGTCGAGCCTCGGCTTTGAGGTGATCGGCATCGATGTCGATGCCGCCAAAGTGGCCAGCCTCGCGGCGGGAACGATTCCTTTCTATGAGCCTGGCCTCCAGGAGCTACTCCAAAATGAGCTAAAGGCCGGCAGGCTCTCATTCTCTACCGACTTCAACGCGATCAAAGATTGCGATGTTCACTTTATTTGCGTGGGGACCCCGCAGGTAAAAGATGGTCTGGCAGCAGATCTCACCTATGTTTTCGCCGCGCTCAGGGCAATCGCCCCCGTTATTAAGGATGGGTCACTCGTTGTTGGTAAATCAACGGTGCCAGTTGGAACAGCGGCAAAGATGCGCGAAGAACTTCTTGCGGTTAATCCCAATGCCGATCTTGCATGGAACCCCGAATTCTTACGTGAAGGTTTCGCCGTCGAGGATACTTTGAATCCGACCCGTCTCGTTGTTGGAGTTACAAACCCACGCGCTGAAGAACTTTTAAAAGAGGTCTATGCAAAGAATTTGGCAGCGCTAACTCCTTGGATTTGCGCAGACCTACCAACATCTGAACTCGTTAAGGTTTCGGCAAATGCATTTTTGGCAACCAAAATCTCCTTTATAAACGCGATGGCAGAAATTTGTGAGGCCGCCGGCGGAGATGTCACAGTTCTGGCAAAGGCCATCGGCTATGACCCTCGCATCGGACGGACATCGCTTTCTACAGGCTGGGATCGGATTTGGTGGTGGATGTTTACCTAAAGACATTCGCGCATTCATGGCACGTTCGGAAGAGTTAGGCGCAGAACAAGCGCTGGAATTCCTGCGCGAAATCGATTCCATTAATTTGCGCGCCCGCACTCGTATGATCGATCTTGTCCGCAAGGATCTTGGTGAAGATCTAGGCGGACAGAGGATTGCAGTTCTTGGTGCGGCTTTTAAGCCAGATAGTGATGATGTAAGAGATTCACCCGCCCTGGATATTGCAGCGCAAATTCAAGCCGCTGGCGCGCTAGTAAGGGTGCACGATCCCAAAGCTATTCCCAATGCCCGCAATCGCTTCCCAAATTTGGGATTTTCCAACACTATTGAAGAGTGCGTTGCCGATTCCGATCTCGTACTTCATCTAACCGAATGGAAAATCTATCGCGAGATCGATCCAGCGGCGCTTATTAAACTCGTGGCTAACCCAAAGATCATTGACGGACGTAATGCTCTCGACCGCGATAAATGGCGGGCAGCAGGATGGAACTTTAGGGCGTTAGGCCGAAGCAGCGGTTAGAACCCAGTTCGGGTATTTCGTTTTGCCTTGAGAGTCTTTCCTTTTTCCAGAGAAGCCACTCTCGCACTTTCCATGAGCGCGCCAACCTTTGCCGCAACTGCAACATCGCTAGATCCCAAGATACGCGCTGCAAGCAACCCGGCATTCTTTGAATTTCCCACGCCTACAGTTGCCACTGGAATTCCAGCGGGCATCTGCACAATAGAAAGCAATGAATCCATTCCATCTAGTACTTTTAGAGCAACTGGAACTCCAATGACTGGAAGCGTTGTAGCAGCCGCGATCATTCCTGGTAAATGCGCAGCGCCACCAGCACCCGCAATAATTACCTTGTAACCGGCAGCAACTGCTCCCTTTGCAAATTCCAACATTTCATTCGGCGTGCGATGCGCGCTTACGACATCGATCTCATAACTAATTCCCAACTCATCGAGAACATTTGCGGCTTCCTGCATCGTTGGCCAATCGGAGTCAGACCCCATAACGATCGCTACATCTTTACTCATCAATGGCTCCGCTCAGATAATCGACCGCGTGGCTTACTTCAGATCTTAAGTGTAGAAGATCCTCGCCGAGAAGGGTTACATGGCCTACCTTGCGCCCCGGACGCAACTCCTTCATATATTGGTGGACCTTCAGCTCTGGTATGCGCGCCATCAAGTGGAGGTATGGGCGATATAGGTCGCTGCTCTTATCAGTCTCAATGCCAATCACATTACCCATGACGGCATATGGGGCGAGCAATGAGGTATCACCGAGTGGTAGGTCCAACACTGCACGCAGGTGTTGTTCAAACTGGCTGGTGACCGAACCTTCAATGCTCCAGTGGCCCGAGTTGTGCGGACGTAGCGCCAATTCGTTAATAATCAGGTGATCTCCGACGACAAAGATTTCAACGGCCATAACTCCAACAAGATCTATACCCTGCGCAATTAACAAGGCGATCTGTGCCGCGTTGGCGGCTAATTCATTCGACAATTCCGGCACTGGGGTGACGGTTTGAGTGCAGATACCCTCACGCTGCACGGTCAAAGTTGGAGCCCATGTAGCTGCCTGACCATGAGGTGAACGCGCGACCATCACGGCAATTTCATAATCAAAATTAAGCAACTCTTCGAGCAATAAGTTCTGGCCAATACTTGAATGCAACGAAAATAACTCGGCAATTTCGTTGACTTTAAAGACGCCGCGACCGTCATAACCCCCAGAAATACTCTTTGCGATTAATGGAAATTCAATTTCTACAGCTCCGCCGTCATACTCCTGCCAACGCGGATTGGGCAAACCTAGTTCTTCCATCTTTCTGCGCATCGCCAATTTATTTTGACTAAAGGTAAAAGAGGAAGCCTTGGGAAATACTTTTACTCCAGTTGCTTCTATGGCCGCAATTAATTCTGGAGCGATAAGTTCGTGCTCAAATGTTATGACGTCGCAATGAGATGCCCACTCCAACACCGCGGAGGTATCTAGGAGAGAGCCAACAACATGAGGAGCAATCTGGGCACCGCTTTCACTGCTCGCCCCCGCAAATAATGAGAGTGAAATTCCAAGATCAATGGCGGGTGGAACCATCATGCGGGCAAGTTGACCTGCACCAATCACTCCAACGGTTGGGAAGTTCATGCGCATGAGTCTAGCGAAGGTGTAATACATCTCCCACGCTGATCAGATCTCCATTATCCAATTGCAACCTTCCCTCTTCATCTACGCCGATGGCCCGGCCGCGTATTTTGGCCGAATCTGGCAGCGAGACTTCAACGCTACTTCCGATAGTTTGCGAGAGGCTGCGATAGTTGGGCCGCAAATCGACTCCGGCCTCCCATCGCCTCAAGAGGTCATCAAAGTTGGTGAGGAGCGATGGCAAGAGAAGATTTCGATCTAACTCCACCCCGGAATCTATGAATATCGATGAAGCAGTCGGAACCGGAAGTTCGTGCACTTGCGTCGAAACATTGATTCCTATGCCAACGATAATTCCTTTGCCATACCTTTCACATAAGACGCCAGATACTTTTCCAGTTTCGCAGATGACATCGTTAGGCCATTTGGTTTTAAAGTTTTGCGACTGGGTTGCCTCATTGAGTGTTCGTGCAATTGCAGCCCCAGCAATAAGTGGAATCCAACCCCATTGGGCGCTACGCGTTGGCTCTATGTAGAAGGAGAAGAGCAATGCCACATTGGGCGCTGACTCAAATTTTCTATCAAGGCGACCTCGACCCGCGCTCTGGTATTCGGCAATCACGCAGTCACCGTTACTGACGAGTTCATTCTTTAACTCATCCTGAGTCGATCCAACCTCTTCCAGCACACGTACCCGCCAGTAATTCGCGGGTAGTGCTGCAGAAATGGCTGATTCATCAAGGTACGCACGTATCACAGATGCCTGCTTCACTAGTAAAGTGTGGATGTGACTGATGCGATAAATACTACTGCGGCCAAGATCAATGATTTGAAAGCGCGCCTTGAGAGCGCAGCGCAGAGCGGTACTCCGACGGCGATCGAGAAACGACATGCTGCAGGTAAGTACACAGCTCGTGAGCGAATCATGAAGCTGGTGGATGAGGGTTCTTTCGTTGAGTTCGATGCCTTCTCCACGCATCACTCTGAGAAATTTGGCATGGATAAATCCCACCCATATGGCGATGGCGTCATAACTGGATATGCAACCATTGATGGTCGCACCGTGGCGCTCTCCTCGCAAGATTTCATGGTCTTCGGCGGATCTCTAGGCGAGACGATGGGTAAGAAGATTGTTAAAGTTATGGATTTTGCTCTCAAATCTGGAATTCCAATGATCGGTCTCAACGATTCAGGTGGCGCCCGCATTCAAGAAGGCGTTGCATCGCTGAGTCAGTACGGCGAAATCTTCAAACGCAATATACGTTCATCTGGAGTTATCCCGCAGATATCTGTGATCTTGGGGCCATGCGCTGGAGGCGCTGTTTACTCCCCTGCGATGACTGATTTCACAATTATGGTCAATGAAACTTCACATATGTTTATTACTGGCCCTGACGTAATTCGGGCAGTGACGGGTGAAGAAGTCGGAATGGAAGAGTTGGGCGGCGCTGCAACGCACAACACCAAGACCGGCAACTCCCATTATCTGGCAGAGAATGAAGATGCCGCTTTGGATTATGTGAAGGCACTTCTCTCATTCTTGCCGAGCAACAATCTCGATGATGCGCCAGTACTTCGCGCCACCGAGTCGGATGGGATTTCACCAGCCGATCGAGCGCTAGATTCGCTCATCCCGGATAATCCCAATAAGCCGTATGACATGCGCGTTGTTATTGAAGCGATCGTGGATGAGGCAGATTTCCTAGAAGTTCATGCGCTCTTCGCCCCGAACATTTTGGTGGGCTTCGGTCGCATTGAAGGTCACTCTGTTGGAATTATCGCCAACCAGCCCCAAAGCTTTGCTGGCACACTCGATATTGATGCTTCAGAGAAAGCGGCAAGATTTGTACGCACGTGTGACGCTTTTGGTATTCCAGTTGTGACCCTGGTAGATGTCCCCGGTTTCTTGCCAGGAACCGAACAAGAGTGGAACGGCATTATCCGCCGTGGAGCAAAATTGCTCTACGCGTATGGCGAAGCCTCGGTTCCACTGGTCACCGTGATCACCCGTAAGGCTTATGGTGGTGCCTACATCGTGATGGGTTCCAAACATTTGGGAGCAGATATCAACTTAGCTTGGCCATCAGCCCAGATTGCCGTTATGGGGGCACAAGGCGCAGTAAATATTCTCTATCGTAAAGATATTGCTGAAACTCCAGAGAGAGCACCAGAGTTAATTAATGCATATGAAGAGCAACTTCTGAATCCATATATTGCAGCAGATCGCGGTTTCATCGATGCAGTTATCGAGCCGCACGCCACCCGAGGACAGATAACCAAGGCACTTCGGGCATTAGCCAATAAGCGAGTCGATCTACCAACTCGCAAGCACGGAAACATTCCGCTTTAATGGCGCATAGCGAAGATTTTCCCCGCGAGTTTCGCAGGCTCGGTTTCACGATCCATGCTGGAACTCCCACTCAAGAAGAGTTACTGGCTCTCACTCGAGCCGTCGATGAGATCGAAAAGAATTCACACCCACCCACTAAATATCGTAGCTCTTGGGCCCGCCTCAAGATTCAAAACTCACTCCCTCGTAAATGGGGAACGACGGCATCATGACTAAACAGATCATTCTCGCTTCGGCATCGCCATCAAGAAAGCGCCTACTGGAATCTGTTGGGATCCATGCAAAGGTCATGGTCAGTGGAGTAGATGAAGAGACCCCCGAACTCTTGGCGCTTAGCCCAGCAGACTTGGTAATTGCACTCGCCATCCTTAAGGCACACACCGTCTTCAATAGCATGCTAGAAATCAATAATGCACTGATTATCGGTTGCGACTCCACCTTTGAATTTGAAGGCACCTCGTTGGGTAAGCCAGGAACACGCTCTAGCGCCATAGAACGCTGCCAGTTGCTCAGTGGAAAGAGCGGCTATCTCCATACCGGTCACAGCGTTATTGATACCGACCAAGGGATAGAAGTCTCCGATATTTCAACCTCCAAAGTTACCTTTGCCAAGATGAGCGAGGCGGAGATAATAAATTATGTTGATACCGGAGAGCCGCTAGAAGTTGCAGGCGGATTCACCCTCGATGGTCATTCAGCACCATTCATCACCCATATCGATGGTGACCCCAGTGGAATCATTGGTTTATCTCTTCCAACACTTCGCAAGATCACAATTAACTTAGGGCTCGAATGGTCCGCAGTCGCACCAGTGAGGGCAACGTTATGAAGCAGATCTCAGCAGTATTAATCGCCAATCGTGGAGAGATCGCGGTACGAGTTGCCCGTGCCTGTCGCGACCATGGCGTTAAGAGCATCGCCATTTATTCCGATGAAGACCGCAATTCTTTACATGTGGCGACCGCCGATGAGGCCTTTGCGCTTCACGGGTTGTCGGCTGCAGAGACGTATCTCGATCAGAATAAGATTCTTGCTATCGCTTTAAAATCTGGCGCAGATGCGATTCACCCGGGTTATGGGTTTCTCTCCGAAAATGCCGGTTTCGCCGAAAAGGTAATCGCTGCCGGGTTAATTTGGATCGGCCCACCGCCAACAGCTATTCGCCAATTAGGTGACAAGGTTTCAGCTCGTAAAATTGCCGCAAAAGTTGGCGCTCCACTTGTTGCTGGAACAGCCGATCCCGTTGATTCACCAGATGAAGTGATCGCCTTTGCGAAAGAACACGGTTTGCCGGTCGCAATTAAAGCTGCCCATGGTGGGGGCGGACGCGGGCTTAAGGTCGCCTTCACTTTGGACGAAATCCCAGAACTCTTTCATTCTGCTGTGCGAGAAGCAATCACTGGATTTGGCCGCGGTGAATGTTTCGTGGAACGCTATTTAAATAAGCCTCGACATGTCGAAACTCAATGTCTCGTGGATACGTTTGGCAATGCGGTTGTTGTTAGCACGCGTGATTGCTCGTTACAGCGTCGTCACCAGAAACTAGTTGAAGAAGCTCCAGCCCCATTCCTTACCCAAGCCCAAATTGATCAGCTTTACACATCATCCAAGGCAATCATGCGCGAAGTTGGTTATGTCGGCGCGGGAACCTGCGAATTTCTCGTCGGACAAGATGGAACTATCTCATTTCTAGAAGTTAATACCCGCCTCCAGGTAGAGCATCCGGTGAGCGAAGAAGTCACTGGCATCGACCTAGTACGGGAGCAATTGCGAATAGCCTCAGGAGAAGCGATCAGCGCGGTAGATCCCATTATTCGAGGTCACAGTATTGAATTTCGCATCAATGGCGAGGATCCTGGAAATGGCTTCCTCCCTTCACTGGGCACCATCACCAAGTGGGAAGTTCCATCCGGCCCAGGCGTTCGTATTGATGCTGGCTTTGATCATGGCCATACCATCGGATCCCACTTTGACTCGTTGCTCGCTAAATTAATCGTTACTGGCGCTACCCGAAAAGAGGCGCTCGAACGTGCACGCCGTGCGCTGCGTGAATTTGAAATTGGCGGACTGGCAACAGCGCTGCCTTTTCATCGCGCCATCGTGATGGACCCTAATTTTACTGATGAATTTAAGGTCTACACCAGCTACATTGAAAATGAATTCGACAATCAAATTACAGCTTTCAACTTCAAAGAAGGTGTAGCTGCATCAAAAGTCGCCTCGCAAAAGGTTGTCGCCGAAGTCAACGGCCATCGTTTCGAGGTCGTTCTGCACTCTCAAGCACCTGCCGAGAAGCGCCACCGTATTAAGAGCAATAGCGTCGCTACGAGTTCTGGAAATTCGGTATCAAGTCCGATGCAAGGCACCGTAGTCAAAATTGTTAAGGCAAATGGCGATCGAGTCGAGATCGGCGATCTTATCGTCGTCCTTGAAGCGATGAAAATGGAGCAGCCTTTGATTGCTCAAAAGGCCGGCGTGATCGCCCAACTTGGAGTTGGCGTGGGTCAAACGGTATCTAGCGGCCAATTGCTCTGCGTGATTGAAGATTAAGAAAGTTTTACTTTTCCGCTCTTGAGTTTTGCAATAGCAGCACTCACTTTTATCGAATATCGGGCTCCTAAAGCGGTGAGCGCTATCGATTCTCCCCCATCTTTTACCGTGTACATATGGCCATAGATTCCTGCCTTTGCATCTAAAACATCAATGATGCTCTGGGAATTGATAGCAGCGGTCATAGCATCCGCGACGGCCATATCAATATGTTTGGATACAGCACCGATCAAGATCTTCTGGCTACCTTTCCCGAGCAAGAAGTATTGGTCTGGATTAATACCAATGAGATAAATAGGGCGCTTCGTCGTTGTGAGTGAAGCCACAGTATCCTCCACCTCACTGCTACTCGACCACTCCGAATAAATAATATCTACCCCCTGCGAAATGAGCGCTCGAGTTGCATTGGCGGGAGTTTTATCCAGAAGAACGCTCTTTAGAACCGCCTTGGGATTGACCGAGGTAAGCCCTAACTGAAAATCCGAAATAATTGGGCCCGAAGATACCGGTCCGATAAACCCCACTTTATTTCTGAGAGTAGCTGCCCCGGCCAAAGCACCCGCTAGGTAGGCTCCATCTGGTTTGGAGAAGACCAGGTTACTTATATTGAGATCACCTATCGAAGCATCATTGATGAGAGCAAATTCCGTAGTTGGATGTGCAGCTGCGACGACACTGACGGCGAGGGCGTATCCAGAACCGATGGCAACGATCAAGTTGTAATTGGCGCTAGCGAGGAATTGTAAACGAGATTCGCGATCACTCTCGGTGCCGTTAGTGACCATCTCGCGTACCGCGAGTGAACTTAATCCGTACTTCTTTTTTATCGCGTCAACTCCCTTGGCTGCAGAGTCATTAATTCCATGATCGCCCCGCCCACCAATGTCATATGCGATAGCAATCTTGACGGAGAGCGCAGCACCTGCAGGCGATGGGAGTAGCCCCAGTAGGAGGCATGCGGACGCGAAAAGTGCAGCGAATTTACCCGCGCGCAATTAGACCGATCCGTTCATAAACATCTGCGACGGTCTTATGCGCGACCACTTCCGCTTTTTCGGCTCCGGCTTTCAGAATCGCATTTAAGTGCGCCGGATCGTCCAATAATTCAAGGGTCTTGGTTCTCACCGGACGCAAGTACTCGACGACCACTTCAGCAACGGCAGCCTTAAAATCTCCGTAACCTTTGCCAACAAACTCTGCTTCGATATCTGAGACTGAGCGCCCTGAAAGGGCAGAAAATATCGTTAAGAGATTGGAAATCCCCGCCTTTTGAGTCGCGTCAAAGCGCACCTCTCGGCCTGTATCGGTTATCGCACTCTTAATTTTCTTGGAATTTGCCTCGGGAGTATCTAAAATTTCGATAAGGCCACTCATGGACTCTGCGGATTTGCTCATCTTTGAAGTGGGGTCTTGAAGATCGTAAATCTTCGCTCCCTCTTTCAAGATATATCCTTGCGGAATTGTGAAGGTCTTGCCGTATTGGCTGTTAAAACGCGTGGCAAGATCTCGCGTCAATTCAATGTGTTGGCGCTGATCTTCTCCAACAGGAACTTGATCAGCCTGGTACAACAAAATATCTGCTGCCATCAGCATTGGGTAGGTGAAAGTTCCAACACCAATCCGGTCATTTCCCACCTTCTGCGATTTATCTTTAAATTGTGTCATCCGACTTGCCTCACCAAATCCAGTAAGGCATTCCATAATCCAACCTAATTGATTGTGTTCAACCACCTGAGATTGCAGAAAGAGCGTACAGCGCTCGGGGTCTACTCCCAGCGCCAAGAGTTGCGCTATCGATGTCAGGGTGTTCTGACGGAGCTCTTTGGGATCTGGAGACGAGGTCAGGGCATGCAGGTCAACGACGCAATAAAACGCATCGTGGCTCTCTTGTAGATCTACCCATTGCTTTACGGCCCCCAGATAATTTCCGAGATGAAAAGAGCCATTCGTCGGTTGGATTCCTGATAAAACGCGGGGCTGCGACATGCGGCAATCCTACCTAGAACTAATCGCTGGCCGAGATCAAAAGCTGCCCTGCGCGCTTTCCCTCTAGGGTCAACACCGTAATTCGCACACCGGCGACGCTGATCACATCATGTACCGCCGGCAACCGACCCAGCAGATGCATAATCAATCCACCTACGGTTTCATATGGCCCCTTAGGTAACTCAATGCCGGTCTGCTCATGAAGGTCCTCCAGCGATATCAAGGCATCAATCTCATAGTCCCCGCTGCGAGATTGTGCGGTCACTTCGCTTTCGGGTTCGTCATATTCATCTTCGATATCCCCAATAAAGCACTCCACGATATCTTCGAGGGTCACGATGCCATCAGTCCCACCATATTCATCGAGCACGATCGCCAGATGCGCCCGCTTTATTCGCAACTCTGTCAGCGCGGGTAAGACACCTTTAGTTCCCGGCAGAAATATTACGGGGCGCATGACATCGAGCAAGGTCTTGCCCATCTCATCCTCGCGGGCATTTAATAGATCTCGTACATGCAAGAATCCAATAACTTCATCGCTCGACCCCCTAGTAACGGGATAGCGCGAATGCGCGGTTCGAACCGCGGTTGCCTTTGCCTCGGTGAGCGTCAGACCCACATCGAGAAAGTCCACTTCCGTACGAGGCACCATAATCTCATGCAGAACCAGATCGCCCGCATTGAATACATCTTCAACGATATCTCGCTCTTCATCTGATAGTGCCGCATGTCCCGTCACGAGATCTACGAGTTCCGCCTCAGAAATTTCCGAGCGAACTTCTTGCGGTTTCAATCCAAAGAGTCCAACAACTGCATCGGTTGATTTAGAAAGAACCCAGATAATGGGGCGAAAAACGTTTGCAATACGATCGATGCTTGGAGCAGCCGCGAGCGCAATCTGCTCTGTCCGATAAAGCGCTAAACGTTTTGGAACCAACTCTCCAACGACGAGAGAGACATATGCAATCATCAGCGTTACGAAGAGGACTGAAATCGCAGTGCTCAGCCCGTGGGATAACCCCCAGCGCTCTAAAATGGGAATGACGAAGGAAGTTCCGATCCGCTCTGAACCGAGCGCTGCCGATAGGAATCCGCAGAAGGTCACACCAACCTGTGCGGCGGCTAAGAAACGGTTGGGATTTTTCGTCAGTTTTGCCAGGCGCGCGGTGCGCTTGGGCTTAGCGCCAGCGGCCTCCATCTGCCGTAGCTGAGATTCACGCAAGGAGATTAGGGCGATTTCGGCGGCGACAAATATTCCGGCAACCACAATGAACAATAGGACTAGGAGCAGGTCCAGGAAGAGCTGGCCCGTAGTGCCTATCTGCGGTTTTGGTTCCATAGCCCTAAGGGTAGCGTGGCGCGAAAAGGCTTGGCTCTAAGGGGGAAGATGGCTAATCTTTACCCACTAGAGGGCTTCCGCCAGCTAGTGATTTACCTTCATCCAACGGATCGTCGGGCACGTACCTGCCCGGAGAAGGAGTGCATAACTCATGGCCTCAGTAGTATTTGAAAACGCTTCGCGTATTTATCCTGGCACAACTAAGCCAGCTGTAGACAAACTTAACCTCACCGTAAATGACGGAGAGTTTCTTGTTCTCGTCGGACCTTCGGGTTGCGGTAAATCAACATCCCTTCGGATGCTCGCTGGTCTTGAAGAGGTTGACCACGGTTCGATCCGCATTGGTGATCGCGATGTCACAGATGTTGCTCCAAAAGATCGCGATATCGCGATGGTCTTCCAGTCTTACGCTCTCTACCCACATATGTCAGTTGCAGAAAACATGGGCTTTGCTCTCAAGATCGCTGGCGTTGCAAAGGAAGAGCGCGATAAGCGCGTACTCGAAGCTGCCAAACTGCTCGACCTTGAGCCTTATCTAGATCGCAAGCCAAAGGCGCTCTCTGGTGGACAACGCCAGCGCGTTGCAATGGGTCGCGCGATTGTTCGCGAACCTCAGGTCTTCTTGATGGATGAGCCACTCTCAAACCTTGATGCAAAGTTGCGCGTAGCAACACGTACCCAAATTGCAGCGCTACAACGTCGCTTGGGAATTACAACGGTTTATGTAACACACGATCAGGTTGAAGCTATGACCATGGGGGATCGCGTAGCCGTTCTCAAAGATGGCTTGCTGCAACAGGTAGATACACCTCGTAACCTTTATGACACACCAGTTAACGCCTTCGTTGCTGGATTCATCGGCTCACCAGCCATGAACCTTTTGACTGCTCCAGTCTCTGGCGGAAAGGCCAGCCTCGGTGATTTCAAGATTGATGTGCCAGGACACCTCACCGGCACGGTCACTGTGGGCGTTCGCCCAGAAGGCTTTACTCCGGCTTCTGCTGGTTTCCATGTACTCGTCGAAGTAGTTGAAGAACTCGGCTCCGATGCCTTCGTCTATGGTCGCCCAGTAGATCCAGGCGTCAAGTTCGCTAACTCTGGCGATGAAGGCGCACAGGTCATCGTGCGTTGGGATCCAAAGAATCCTCCAAAGCCTGGCGAGACAGTTACGGTTGTGGCTATTCCAGCTGCAATTCACCTCTTTGAATCTGATTCAGGCGAGCGTATTAGCAAGTAATTCTAGGAATCAAAAAACCCCGGTGAGCGATCACCGGGGTTTTTTACTGCCAACTCTTTAAGCGAGCTTCTTCTGCAAGTTCTCATCAATGGCTGCTAAGAAGTCCTGGGTATTGAGCCAAGGGGCATCCTTTGAGATGAGGAGAGCGAGATCTTTGGTCATCTTGCCGGATTCAACCGTCTCGATACAGACCGCTTCCAGGTTCTTTGCGAATGTAGCGAGCTCTGGATTGTTATCTAACTTAGCGCGATGAGAAAGTCCCTGAGTCCACGCAAAGATCGAAGCGATCGGGTTGGTGGAGGTCTGCTTTCCAGCTTGGTGATCGCGGTAGTGGCGAGTCACAGTTCCGTGGGCAGCTTCAGATTCAACAGTCTTTCCATCTGGAGTCATCAATACTGATGTCATCAATCCAAGTGAACCATAACCTTGAGCGACGGTGTCGGATTGCACATCGCCATCGTAATTCTTACAAGCCCAAACATAACCGCCAGGCATGCGAAGTGACATTGCGACCATGTCATCGATCAACCGGTGTTCGTACCAAATTCCAAGTGCATCAAATTGAGTTTTAAACTCAGCTTGGAAAATCTCCTCGAAGATATCTTTGAAGCGACCATCGTAGGCCTTCAAGATGGTGTTCTTGGTCGAAAGGTAAACCGGGAATTTACGAAGAATTCCGTAGTTGAGCGATGCGCGAGCAAAGTCACGAATCGAGTCATCCAAGTTGTACATTGCTAGAGCGACACCAGATGATGGGAAATCAAAGACCTGATGTTCAATGGGAGCGCTGCCATCTTCTGGAACAAAGGTGAGGGTCAACTTACCCTTACCTGGAACGCGAAAGTCGGTGGCGCGGTATTGATCGCCGAAGGCGTGACGGCCGATAACGATTGGTAGCGTCCAATGGGGGACCAGACGTGGAACATTTGAAATAATAATGGGTTCACGGAAGATAACTCCGCCGAGGATGTTGCGGACGGTGCCGTTAGGCGACTTCCACATCTTCTTCAAACCAAATTCTTCTACACGGGCCTCATCTGGGGTGATGGTTGCGCATTTGACGCCGACGCCGTGCTTCAAAATAGCGTGGGCAGAGTCGATCGTCACCTGATCATCGGTAGTATCACGATTTTCGATGCTGAGATCGTAATATTCTAAATTCACATCGAGGTATGGCAATATCAATTTATCTTTGATGAACTGCCAAATGATTCGGGTCATCTCATCGCCATCGAGTTCAACGACTGTGCCCGTTACCTTGATCTTCGCCATGACATCCCTGCTTTCTGGTGAGGTGCTTCGCTTAAAGGTCTTTTACATCGATCTGCTTGGCACGAACTGCCTCTGTGGCAAGCTTGAGAGCTGCGAGCTCGCTCTCGGTAAGTGCGGTTTCAATTACTTCCTTGACTCCAGTGCGGCCGATCTTTGCCTCGACGCCAAGATAGACGCCACTAATTCCATATTGACCATCAACCCAGGCGCAGACCGGCATGACCTCGCCCGAATCTTCGATGACAGCCTTGGCCATACGAGCCGCTGCTGCTGATGGCGCGTAATAAGCAGAACCAGTCTTGAGGAGTGCAACAACTTCTGCGCCACCGTTGCGGGTGCGGTCGACTAATTCGTTAATATCTTCGGCAGATAGCAGCGAAGTCAGTGGTTGACCATTGACGGTGCAACGACTTGGGACTGGAACCATGGTCTCTCCGTGTGATCCAAGAGTAAGTGTCTTAACCGATCCGACTGGTACTGCAAGTTTCTCAGCCACAAAATTGGTGAAGCGGGCGGTATCGAGCATTCCTGCTTGACCCATTACTTGATGATGGGGAAATCCAGTTGCTAGTTGAGCGAGCGCGGTCATCTCATCGAGCGGATTAGAGACCACGATGATGACTGCCTTAGGAGAATGCTTTGCAATATTTTCTGCAACTCCGCGCACGATTCCAGCGTTAATGCCGATAAGGTCCATGCGTGACATTCCAGGCTTGCGCGGAAGACCGGCTGTAATCACTACGACATCCGAATTTGCAGTTGCTTCGTAACCACCACCTTCTGGAGTGGTTGTTGCGCCAATTATTTTTGTTTCAAAACCTTCGATCGAGCGTGATTGATTCATATCAAGCGCCAAGCCCTCTGGCTTTCCTTCAACGATATCGGTCAGCACAACAGTTTCGAAGATGTCGTATTCGGCTAAACGAAGAGCGGTGGTTGAACCATAAAATCCGCTACCGACGACCGTGACTTTGCCAGATCTACTCATAGAATCCTCCTGAAAGTGAACTAGCGCAATCCTACTTTGCGTGCGGCAGGGTTAAAGACACTATAAAGAGGAGCAAGGTCACACCGGCTGGGATCAAGAGTTCGATGGTCCGGCGCGGGACGCTGGTTGTGTAAGCGATATACGCATAAAGCCCGCCGCCCAGGGCAACCAAAATAGAACAGGTGCGAACCGCGCTAAAAATCCCGATTGTGACCCCCATTACAACGAGGGCGATCGCCAAGCTGCGCCAGAGTAATTGGGAGCCCTTAAGCGGGCGGAGTCTGTTACCGAGAGTTGCTAGCACGACCAGCCATTTCAACCACGTTAGTTATAAGCATTGCCCTAGTCATGGGACCTACGCCGCCAGGCATAGGGGCAATGTAAGCCGCTACTTCTGCCACCCCGGGATGAATATCTCCTAAGAGGCCGGCATCGGTACGAGTTATCCCGACATCCATAACCGTGGCACCAACTTTGACCATATCTGGAGTCAATAAATGCGCACTTCCCACGGCAGCAATAATGATATCTGCTCGCTTAGTATGAAAAGCGACATCCTTGGTGGAGGTGTGGGTGATCGTCACAGTTGCATCATCACCTTTTCGAGTGAGCAATAGCGAGAGTGGCCGACCAACTGTTAATCCACGACCCATGATCACTACTTCTGCGCCTTTCGTGGCGATATTGTAACGATGTAAGAGTTCGATAATTCCCCGAGGAGTACAAGGAAGTGGAGCGGGCTCTCCAAAAACTAATTTCCCAAGGTTAAGCGGGTGGAGTCCATCGGCATCCTTATCGGGATCGATCGACTCTAAAATCAAATTCGCGGAAATACCTTTAGGCAACGGCAACTGCACAATGTAACCGGTGCACTCTGGAGAATTATTTAAATCTTTAATTGCGGCAAGCACATCGGCCTGTGACGCAGTCTCTGGCAAATCAATTCGAATCGATGCGATGCCTACTTCGGCACAGTCACGGTGCTTTCCACCGACATAGGAGAGCGAACCAGGATCACCACCGACCAAGACCGTTCCAAGACCAGGTTTCACCGACATCCCTGCGACGATAACCGCTAACTCTGATTTAATCGTTTTTGCCGTTGCCTTGCCATCCAGGATCTGTGCGCTCATAACTTGATCCTAACTAGGCATGTGAGAAATGGCGAACACCTGTGAAGAACATAATAATTCCAGCGGAGCTCGCTGCGGCAATGACCTCTTCGTCACGCACACTGCCCCCTGGCTGCACTACGGCGCTCACCCCAGCGTCTATGAGTATCTGTAACCCATCCGCAAATGGGAAGAAGGCATCACTGGATGCAACCGCGCCGCGTGCTCGCTCTCCGGCACGCGAAACCGCTAAACGCGCTGAATCAACGCGATTTACTTGTCCCATACCAACTCCAACCGCAGCTCCATCATGAGCTAGGAGTATTGCGTTGCTCTTCACTGCGCGCACTGCCCGCCACGCGAATTGCAAGTCCGCAAGTGTCGCCGCCGATGCCTTTTCACCAGAAACCTGAGTCCAGCCAGATACCGAATCACCAGGCTCGCTAACAAGATCGGTCTCTTGAATGAGTAGACCACCGGAGATGGGACGGCGTTCCACGGCAGAATTAACAAAGTGAGCCAAGGTCAAGATTCGAATGGATGGTTTTTTGGAGAGAACTTCAACAGCGCCCGCTTCATAACTTGGAGAAACTATTACCTCGGTAAAAACTTCGGAGAGCTTCGTTGCCATCTCTAAGGAGACGGGACGATTTGTAGCTACAACACCACCAAATGCAGAAACTGGATCACAGGCGTGGGCTTTGGCGTATGCCACCGCGATATTTTCACCTATAGCAATTCCACAGGGATTGGCATGTTTAATAATTGCAACGCAAGGCTCCACATGATCGTAAGCACTTCTTACTGCGGCATCGGCATCTGTGTAATTATTAAATGACATCTCTTTGCCATGCAGTTGGACGGCCTGGGCAATTCCAGGTTCAATCCACGACGTTGCATTGGAATACACACTCGCCTTTTGATGAGGGTTCTCGCCGTAGCGAAGCGGGGCGATACGGTGGAAGATTGCGGCTTTCCACTCATCATCGGCACCGAGTTGATCACCCAACCAAGTAGCAATTGCAGCATCGTATTCTGCGGTAACGCGAAAGGTCTCCATGGCCAGCCGGGTCCGCTCTTGCAGAGTAAAACCACCAGCGGCGATAGAACGCATGAGAAAGGCATATTGAGAAGGGTTTGATATTACGGCAACTGAACCATGATTTTTGGCAGCACCACGGAGCATTGAAGGTCCGCCAATATCTATCTGCTCGATGCACTCAGCAAAGTCATTACTCGATGCGATCGTCTGCGCAAAAGGATATAAGTTGATAACAATGAGGTCGAAAGGAGCGATGTCATGTGCGGATATCGCTGCGAGATGTTCAGGGTTATTTTGATCTGCCAGTATTCCGCCATGGATTCTGGGGTGCAGCGTCTTTACTCGACCACCCATCATCTCTGGAAAGCCGGTGTAATCCTCGACAGCCGTTACTGGAATTCCTGCAGCAGCTAACGTCTTTGCGGTTGATCCCGTAGAGAGAATCTCGACACCAGCGCCCGCTAGAGCTGCGCCCAGTTCTAGCAATCCAGATTTATCGTAAACGCTAATTAAGGCGCGGCGTATTGGCTTGCGATTGCTCACAGCGTTCCCGTCTGTCCATACTCGGAGAGCGTCTCGACTATGAGAGCCCGTTCGGCAATCTTAATGCGTTCATGCAATGTGACCTCATCATCACTGGGAAGAACCGCTACCTGGCGCTGAGAAATCACAGGTCCAGTATCTAATCCCGCATCTACCCAATGGACTGTTGTTCCGGTAGTCGTAACCCCTGCAGCAAGCGCATCTCTGACCGCATGTGCCCCAGGGAAGAGTGGCAGAAGAGAGGGGTGAGTATTTATAACTTTAAATGCAGAGACGAAGTGCGGCGCCAATATTCGCATAAAGCCCACGCTCACGACCAGATCGGGTGAAAGCGCTTGTACCTGCTCAAATATCTCCTGATCCCATTGGGTGCGATCGCTTCGCATGGGGAGATAGAAATCAGGGAGACGATATCTGCGTGCGATACCCAACGCTGGTGAATCTCTATCGCTGAGTAAACCTACGAATTCGGCGCTGATCTCTCCGCTCTCCCGAGCCTGCAAAATAGCCTCGGCGAGTGAACCTCCCCCCGAGGCTAAAAGCAAAATCCGCTTAGCCATGATGAAGCACTCTGCGGACCAACGCGGGGATATAAAGGACAACAATAGCGGCGCAGAAAAATGCTGCGGCAAGATAGGCAACAAATCGCCACCAAATAACTCCAACTGGATTGAGATTACTAGTCAATAACTCACCCGCAGAGAAGTAGGAAACTGCCGCGACTACCANGAAGAATTTGATTCCTTGCGAGGTGGCAATTCTTGTAAGGCGCAGAATTGATTTCTCTCCCCTTCGCGTAAATACAAATATTAAAATGAAGAAAAGCCCCCAGAGCCCGACCGTGTAACTCAACTCTTTGTGAATACCTGTTGGCAGCGCTGATACAAACGGTAAAGCTGGTACTTGACCGAGCACCACGTGTGAAGCGTTGATAGTTGAATGAGATCCAAAGGAGAAACCGATACCAGTTAAGTAAGAGAGGGTAGCGAGAGCTATATTTGGAAGATAAAGGAGTTGCAGAAGGGTTAATAAGATTCCGCCGACAACGCCCCCACTCAATACGATAGAGATACTTTTCAAATCAGACCAGTGGCTGTAGAGCGAGAAGGCAAAGGCGAGGGCGGCAAACCCCAAAACGATCGAAAACAAATAAAGGGAGAAGTAGAAAGTGCGGTTGTGCCTGCGATCAAACTTGAGTGTCGCTATCATCGCGATAAGAAAAGTCATTATCGGGGTCAGGTACAAATTTGCCGATATTCCATTGTGGATGGAAATGAGCGCTAGAAGCTCACAGAGCGAGGCATACCAAAAAGAGTAAACCAGGCGTGCACCATTGATTTTGCTAAATGCTGCCTCCACCGTTGGCACGCCGCGACGAATTGCCCACATCGGATAGATAACAGCCAAGAGTGGAAGAACTGTGAGCTTGCCAGATGGCACCGCCAGAGGAATGAGATGAGCTCCCAGGAAGAGCCAGGCTGACGCTCGTACTGGATCGCTGGTATTACCGCTAGTACTACCCGCGCTAGCCCAGGTAAAGAGAGAGATGAAGGCTAGTGGGAAGAGCGTTAAAGAGACGCTGCGAAGGGCCTGCCGAAACGAGACCCCCAGAGCGCCGGCAATCATTTTTTATCTTTTAAGAATCGCACGCATTAATGCCGCGGTTTCACTCGGCGTTTTACCAACTTTAACTCCCGCAGCTTCTAATGCGACCTTCTTCGCCTCTGCAGTTCCAGAGGAGCCAGAGACGATGGCACCAGCGTGACCCATGGTCTTGCCTTCAGGTGCGGTAAAGCCTGCTACATAGCCGACAACTGGCTTAGTGACATAGGCAGAGATAAATGCGGCAGCACGTTCTTCTGCATCTCCGCCAATTTCACCGATCATCACAATTGCATCGGTATCAGGATCATCTTGGAAGGCGCGCAGGCAGTCAATATGTGTAGTCCCGATGATTGGATCTCCACCAATTCCGACCGCTGTACTAAATCCGATATCTCGTAACTCGTACATCATTTGGTAGGTGAGAGTCCCTGACTTTGAAACAAGTCCAATTCTTCCAGGGCCCGTGATATCACCGGGAATAATTCCTATATTTGAAAGTCCGGGACTGATCAAACCTGGACAGTTCGGTCCGATAAGTCGCGTTATCCCTTTACTCTCGGCGTGCGCATAGAAAGTCGCAGCATCGTGCACTGGAATTCCCTCTGTTATAACTACCACGAGTGGAAGAGCGGCATCGATTGCATCCATCACTGCAGCTTTAGCAAACTTTGGTGGGACGAAGACAACTGAAGCATTGGCTCCTGTTGCGGCTACCGCCTCGGCAACGCTATTGAAAACGGGGAGTGTCTTTCCCTCTATTTCAACGCTCTGCCCGCCCTTGCCTGGAGTCACTCCGCCGACAATGTTGGTTCCGTACTTGAGCATACGTCCGGTGTGCTTGGTTCCTTCGGAACCTGTCATACCTTGAACTATAACTTTGCTCTCTTTATTGATGAAGATCGCCATTTACTTCGCCGCCAATTCTGCAGCCTTTGCAGCTGCCCCATCCATGGTGTCCAACTGTTGCACCAGTGGGTGCGCCGCCTCGTTCAATATTTTGCGGCCTTCGAGAACGTTATTTCCGTCGAGACGAACGACTATCGGCTTGGTTGCCTTATCGCCTAACATCTCCAGAGCTTTTACAATTCCATTAGCAACTGCATCACAGGATGTAATTCCACCGAATACATTGACGAAGACGCTGCGCACATCGGTATCCCCCAAAATGATGGAGAGGCCATCTGCCATAACTTCTGCAGATGCTCCGCCACCGATATCTAGGAAGTTCGCGGGCTTCACGCCATACTTTTCGCCGGCATAGGCGACTACATCAAGAGTGCTCATCACCAAACCCGCACCATTGCCGATAATTCCAACTTCGCCATCGAGTTTTACATAATTGAGATTCTTCGCTTTTGCCGCCGCTTCCAAGGGATTCGCGGATGCATGATCAATAAGCGCATCATGGTCGGGATGGCGGAAATCGGCATTGTCATCGAGAGTTACCTTGCCATCGAGAGCGATAATTCGACCATCTTCTGTCTTGACCAATGGGTTGATCTCCATCAGCGTGGCATCTTCCGCTACAAATGCTGCCCATAACTTAAGGAGCACATCTGCAACATCATTTACAACTTCCTCCGGAAATTGACCAGCTTTAACAATTTCTAGAGCCTTCTCGCGGGAAATGCCGAGGTTTGGATCGATCCCCACACGCGCTAACTTTTCTGGTTGCGTATGTGCAACCTCTTCAATTTCCATTCCGCCCGCAACTGATGCCATAACCAAGAAGTTCCGATTAGCGCGGTCGAGCAATATCGCCATGTAATACTCTTCGGCTATCGGCGCTGCCTGCGCAATCATCACTTTGTGCACGGTGTGACCTTTGATATCCATACCTAAAATAGCTTCGGCTTTGATACGTGCATCTGCTGCATCGAGCGCTAATTTCACTCCGCCCGCTTTGCCGCGGCCTCCAACTTTTACTTGTGCCTTGACGACAACTTTTCCACCCATTGTTGCAGCTGCACGTTCGGCTTCATCAGCAGTTATTGCAACTGCGCCGGCGAGTACTGGAATGTTATGAGCTTCAAAGAGATCTCGAGCTTGATACTCAAAGAGATCCACGCGATACCCCGATCTTTAATTTATCTAAAATGAAAGAGAATCATTACAAGCGCAAATCCTACTTGTCCTTTGCGGCCGATTTTATAGGCGCTCTACCGGGGCGTAGCGGAGCAGCAGCCGCTTCTCGCCAGAGCTACCAAAATCAATGGTCGCTTCAGCGCGATCTCCAGAGCCTGAGACGGCGAGGACTTTACCGAGCCCAAATGTGTCGTGCGACACTCGATCACCTACTTCAAGCACGATCGTTGATTCCACCTTCTTGCCAGTCGCCCTCGCAGGTGGACCAAAAGTGCGGGCAACCCCGGTCCGTGGCTTCAAGGAAGAGTTTCCCTCGTTCCAAGAGATGACACCCTCTGGAATCTCAGCCAAGAATCGTGATGGCGGGTTATATGTTGGAGCACCCCAGGATGAGCGATATTCAGAGCGCGAAAGGTAAAGCCGCTTTCTAGCACGAGTAAGCCCAACGTAGGCCAACCGCCGCTCCTCTTCTATTTCAGAGCGTTCACCCAAAGTTCGAGAGTGCGGAAAGATCCCCTCTTCCATACCTGTTAGAAAGACAGTTGGGAATTCCAAACCTTTTGCAGTGTGCAGGGTCATCATGGTTACGACTCCCCCGTGATCTTCGCCCTCAGGAATCTGATCAGAATCGGCAACCAAGGAAACATCCTCGAGAAATCCAGAGAGCGAGATCTCTTCGTCATCATCGAGTTCGGACTCTTCATATTCAGCGGCCACTGAAACAAGCTCTTGCAAATTCTCAACTCGCCCTTCATCTTGTGGATCACTGCTATTAACCAACTCAGCCAGCAGACCACTCTGCTCTAGAACTGCCTGTGCGATTATCGATGGCTTTGTCTTTGCTTCCACCAAGGTCCGCAAGGTATCGAGGAGATGTATAAAGTCATTAATTGCAATAAGCGAACGGCTGGGAATTCCTGCGGCGTTCTTGGCATCACAGAGTGAGCGCCAGAATGAGATCCCCGCAGTTGCCGCATGTAAATCAATAACATCAAGTGCACGATCCCCAATTCCACGTTTAGGGGTATTGATAATTCGTCGCAGGGAAATCTCATCTTCGGGGTTCACCAAGACGCGCAAATAGCCGAGAAAATCTTTTACCTCTTTGCGCTCATAAAAGCGCACACCACCTACGACTTTGTATGGGATAGCGGCACGGAGGAAAATCTCTTCAAAGATACGAGATTGAGCATTTGTACGGTAGAAGATTGCGGTATCTCCAGGATTAGATTCCGCGGCATCCCGCAATCTGCGAATTTCACCGACTACGAATTCTGCTTCATCATGCTCGTTCTCGGCGACAAATCCAGTAATGACTTCTCCGGCACCTTCTTGCGACCAGAGATTCTTATCTTTTCGGCCTTCATTGTTAGAGATGACGGCGTTAGCGGCGCTTAAGATATTTTGAGTAGAACGGTAATTCTGTTCGAGTAAGACGGTACGTGCATTGGGGTAATCCTCTTCGAATTGCAAAATATTACGTATATTTGCCCCGCGAAAGGCATAAATTGATTGGTCGGCATCGCCCACAACACATAACTCCGCCAAGGGAAAACCCTCACCCGGAACGCCGACTAATTCGCGAATCAATATGTATTGCGCGTGATTTGTATCTTGATATTCATCAACCAAGATATGGCGGAATCGAGAACGGTATCGGGCACGTGCCTCTGGAAAGCGTTGCAAAACTTCTACCGTTTTGCCGATGAGATCATCGAAGTCCATGGCGTTTGCTGCCGCCAATCGCTTTTGATAGATAGTGAATATTTCAGCAACTATCTCTTCAAAGTGGTTCGTAGTCTTGTTGGTGTAATCCGCCGGCCCAATCAATTCATTCTTAGCGGCAGAAATAAGTGCCGCAATAGCGCGGGCTGCGTATTGCTTTGCATCAAGGTTTAGCTCTCGAATAATTACCGTAAGAAGTCGGACGCTATCGCTCGAGTCATAAATCGTAAATGAATTGGAATAACCTAAACGGGAAGCTTCCTGGCGCAGTATCCGCACACAAGCCGAGTGAAAAGTAGATAGATACCCACATCGCTTTTGCTCGATCTCCCACAAGATCGGCGACTCGTTCCTTCATCTCCGCTGCGGCCTTATTTGTAAAGGTGATGGCTAGAACCTCGTAGGGCGCTACTCCGCGCTCTCCTAGTAAATACGCAATTCGACGGGTGAGAACTCTGGTCTTTCCCGAGCCGGCACCGGCAACAACCAGCAACGGGCTGCCCTGGTGAATAACGGCTTCGCGCTGCTGGGGGTTGAGACCCTCGAGTAGAGACATAATCTGGAGTCTACCTATCAACACCAAATCGATAGGATTGCGCCATGGAACCTATGCTCGATAGTGAAGTAGAACGCATCCTCGTTGTGACAGCGCATCCAGATGATCTCGACTTTGGAGCTGGCGGCACCATCGCACAATGGTCCGCGAAAGGTATAGCGATTTCGTACTGCATATGCACCAACGGCGATCAGGGTGGGGTCGATGCGACCATATCTCGCGAAGAGATGAAGCAGATCCGTCGCCGTGAGCAGACCGAGGCAGGGAAGGTTTTAGGAGTTACAGATATCCATTTCTTAGATTATCGCGATGGGTGGTTGGTGCCCACAATTGAACTTCGTAAAGATATTGTGCGCGTAATACGCAAGGTCCGCCCCCAGCGCATGTTGATTCAAAGTCCAGAGCGGAACTGGAATCGTTTGGGAGCTAGCCATCCAGATCACCTCGCGGCTGGAGAAGCGGCGATTCAAGCGATCTATCCCGACTCAGGAAATCCCTTTGCCTTTGAAGATCTCTTGCACGAAGAGCATCTAGAGCCTTGGAGCATCAATGAGGCGTGGGTAATGATGTCCGAGGGCAATGATCACCATGTAGATATAACCGATACCTTTGATATCAAGATGAAAGCGCTAGCCGCACATGCCAGTCAGACCGCCCATGTAGAAGGTTTTGAGGAGCGCATCCGTGAATGGGGCACGCGTAACGGCGCAGCAGTTGGCCTTACAGATGGTCGGATGGCCGAGACATTTAAGATTGTAACCGTCGGTTAATAACCCTACTTAACTAATACCGTTTCAATGGCAATAGTTTGTTTTGGGGTGCCGTCAGTGGCGCCACCAAGAACGCCAACTGCTGCAATTTTTTTAACAATATCAAGACCCTTGGTTACTACTCCCCAGATCGTGTAATCAGGTGGAATAAGAGTTGAATCTTTATAAACGATGAAAAATTGACTTCCGTTAGTTCCATGCCCATTTGCATCAAGACCCGCATTGGCCATCGCAATCGTACCGGCGCGAAAATTGTTTGGTGCACTCGCTGGAACGTTCTCATTGTCGTAACTAAATAGAGGACCTCCCTGACCGCTAGCTGTTGGATCTCCGCATTGTAGAACGTAAATTCCAGCAGTGGTAAGGCGATGACAGAGCGAGTGATTAAAAAAACCACTTTTAGCTAAGAAAGACATCGCGGCAACGGTATTCGGTGCTTTCTTCGCAAAGGTTTTAAACACTATCTGCCCACAATTAGTATCAAGTGTAAAAGTTCTATCGATTTGAGGGGCCGAGTAATCAGGACCCGTACTTAGCTTAATAGGATAATGGGGAATGGAATTAGTTTTAACACAGCCTGCCATTAGTGAGGTAGTGGAGGTAACTGGCGACTTGGACTGTATTAAAGAAGATCCGTTTAATGGGGCCTTAATATCTTTTCCGAAACTCAAATCTACGGAAGTGAAAAAACTAATTGCAAGCACAAGGGCAGCGACACTCGTTGTTGAAACTAATCTCTTATTGAGACTCACTTTTTACTCCCACTCAATAGTTCCAGGTGGCTTACTCGTGATATCGAGTGTCACTCTGTTTACTTCTCGCACTTCATTTGTAATTCGTGTCGAGATCTTCTCGAGCACGTCATACGGCAATCGACTCCAGTCTGCTGTCATTGCATCTTCACTCGATACCGGGCGAAGAACAATGGGATGGCCATATGTTCGACCATCTCCCTGCACACCTACGCTACGTACATCTGCAAGTAGCACTACTGGACATTGCCAGATCTCTCGATCTAGACCCGCTAATTTTAACTCCTCGCGAGCGATGAAATCGGCTTTTCGCAAAAGACTAAGACGATTCTCAGTAACTTCACCGATGATTCGAATCGCAAGGCCTGGACCAGGGAAGGGCTGACGCCACACGATCTCTCCGGGAAGCCCCAGTTCTATGCCTACTTCACGCACTTCATCTTTAAAGAGAGTGCGCAGTGGTTCAATCAAGGTAAATTGCAAATCCTCAGGTAATCCTCCGACATTGTGATGGGACTTAATGTTGGCTGTACCTGTGCCGCCCCCTGATTCAACAACGTCAGGATAGAGAGTCCCTTGCACTAAGAAATCTACGCTCTCATGTTCGGAGATTTCGCGTGCCGCTGCTTCAAAGGCGCGAATGAATTCTGCACCAATGATCTTTCGCTTGGTCTCCGGATCAGTTACTCCAGCTAACGCATTTAAGAAAGTTACGCGGGCATCAATTATCTTGAGATCAACGCCCGTAGCTGCAACAAAATCCTGCTCGACTTGTTCTGCTTCACCTTCACGTAAAAGACCATGATCAACAAAAACGCAGGTTAACTGTGAGCCAATTGCCTTTTGAACGATGGCTGCGGCAACGGCTGAATCGACCCCACCAGAGAGGCCACAGATTACATGTTTGTCTCCGACGAGAGCGCGAATTTTCGCAACCTCGGTCGCAACGATATTTTCACTCGTCCATGTTGGTTGGCACCCAACAATATCGATCAACCAACGGCGCAAAATCTCTTGTCCATTTTCAGAGTGAAGTACCTCTGGGTGAAACTGAACACCAGCGAGAGTTGCATCGTGATTTTCAAAGGCAACGATAGGGGTATCAGCAGTTCGTGCCGTTGCAGTAAAGCCCTCTGGAACAGCGGTAACAGAATCGCCATGACTCATCCATACTCGTGACTCTGTATCTAAACCATGCAATAACTTTGAATTGTCGTCGTGGCTCATCGAGGTACGACCGAATTCGGATTTACCAGTCTGTGTGACAACTCCACCCAATGCGGCAGCCATCACCTGGAATCCATAACAGATACCGAAGGTGGGGATATTGTGTTGGAAGATTGCCGGGTCCAAGGTCGGAGCTCCAATTGCATAAACGCTCGATGGCCCACCGCTTAAGATGATTGCCTTTGGAGACTTTGCAAGCATGTCAGCAACTGACATCGTGGACGGAACTATCTCGGAATAGACGTTCGCCTGACGAACTCTACGTGCGATGAGTTGGGCGTACTGTGCGCCAAAATCAACGACGAGGACAAGATCAGGCACGGTGAATAACTACTTCTACCCGCTGGAATTCCTTGAGATCGGAGTAACCCGAAGTTGCCATACCACGGCGAAGAGCGCCGAAAAGATTCATAGATCCATCTGAAGTATGCGAAGGTCCAGTAAGGATCTCCTGCAGAGTGCCGACAGTTCCTACGCGGACTCTGTCACCACGGGGAAGCTCGGAATGGTGCGCCTCAGCGCCCCAGTGCCAACCTTTTCCTGGTGCTTCAACAGCGCGAGCAAGTGGACTTCCCATCATTACGGCATCGGCGCCACAGGCGATCGCCTTCGCGATGTCACCGCTGCGACCTACCGAACCATCAGCAATCACATGTACATATCGACCACCAGATTCATCCATATAGTCGCGCCGGGCCGAGGCCACCTCTGCAACAGCCGAAGCCATAGGAACGGCAATTCCCAGAACAGTACGCGTCGTGTGTGCAGCTCCTCCACCAAAACCAACGAGAACACCAGCAGCTCCGGCCCGCATTAAATGCAGCGCCCCCGTAGCAGTTGCGCAGCCGCCGACAATTACTGGCACATCTAACTCATAAATAAACTTCTTTAGGTTAAGCGGCTCGGTCTTGGACGAGACATGCTCGGCGCTCACAGTTGTGCCGCGAATAACAAAGAGATCAACGCCTGCTTTAACAACAACTTCATGGAGTTCGGCGGTACGTTGGGGTGATAGAGCGGCTGCAACGGTGACACCAGATGCGCGAATTTCTGCAATGCGAGCCTTGATCAATTCAGGTTGAATAGGGGCTGAATACAACTCTTGCATGCGACCAATAGCCTGCTCTTGCGGAAGTGATGCGATCTCTCCAAGTGGAATACGTGGATCTTCATGACGGGTCCAGAGACCTTCTAGGTTGAGAACGCCAACGCCTCCAAGTTTTCCAATTGCGATTGCTGTTTCAGGTGAGACTACTGAATCCATGGGCGCAGCCAACATAGGTAGATCAAACTTATATGCATCGATCTGCCATTGAATGGAGACCTCTTCTGGGTCGCGGGTGCGACGACTGGGAACGATGGCAATATCATCAAATGAGTAGCCGATACGAGCACGCTTACCCGGGCCGATTTCTATTTCATTCATTGCGACTCCTCAGTGCTTTCCACGGTTTAATTTCCACCGCGATAGTTGGGCGCATCTGCTACATCGAAGATGTCGTGGGGATGGCTCTCTTGTAAACCCGCCGCTGTAATTTGAATCAATTGGCCCTTGCTCTTGAGTTCTGCGATATTTGCTGCACCTGCATAACCCATTCCCGAGCGCAGCCCTCCAACGAGTTGATGGACCACCGCAGCTACCGGGCCGCTGTATTTAACCTTGCCTTCGATACCTTCAGGCACCAATTTATCTTCAGCAAGAACATCATCTTGCATATAACGATCTTTAGAATATGACTTCTGCTCGCCGCGAGATTGCATCGCACCAAGAGAACCCATTCCGCGATAACCCTTGTATTTCTTTCCATTAATTTCAATGAGATCTGCGGGAGATTCATCGCACCCAGCAAGGAGTGATCCAAGCATCACGGAATCCGCACCAGCTACGATCGCCTTAGCGATATCACCAGAATGTTGTAAACCACCATCTGCAATTAAAGGAATCCCAGCCGTGACACATGCCTTGTGCGCTTCCATGATTGCGGTTAGCTGCGGAACTCCAACTCCTGCGACAACACGTGTGGTGCAGATCGAACCAGGGCCGACCCCAACTTTTACCGCATCAACACCCGCGTTGATAAGAGCTTGAGCCCCGGCGCGAGTCGCGACATTTCCGCCGATAATATCGACCTGCGGAAAATCTCTCTTGATGCGAGCAACTGCATCTAAGACGCCGCGATGGTGACCGTGCGCTGTATCGACCACGATGACATCCACTCCAGCCTCAATAAGTGCAACGGCGCGGACATATCCATCTTCGCCAACACCTACCGCGGCTCCAACAATTCCATGAGCCTTCGCCAAGGTGACTTGTTTAACCTGATCGGCAATTGCCAAATTGCGGTGCAAGATCCCAATTCCCCCGGCTTTAGCCATAGCGATAGCCATTGCCGACTCCGTCACCGTATCCATGGCGGAGGAGATCACTGGGATAGAAAGAGAGATATTGCGCGTCAAGCGCGTCTGTGTGTCGACCTCACTTGGAACAACCTCGGAGGCATCTGGAAGCAATAGAACGTCGTCGTAGGTCAGACCCAGAAGGATGACTTTTTCGCGGGCCTGTTCCATCATTGGCCCAGTCTAGGGGTAGCAAAACGCCACCTATAAAGCGTTGAGAATTTATAAACCGAGGGCCTGTGAAATCTCGCGGCAGGCGGCTGCTAGATCTTCGGCGTAGTAAGCGCTTTCACACTTGGTATTTGCCCATCCGGGGCCGCCTAAAATAACTCGCGGGCTGGGGCGCACTGCAGGCAAGGCAGAGATCACCTCAAGTGAGGCATGCTCTGAGGTTTGCGCCCAGAGGAAGATGGCTGGTGGGGCGCACCTAGTAACAACTTCGACGATCGCCTCTATCGGAGTGCGGGCTCCTAAGAATTGGACCTGAATATCCTCTTCGGCCAACGAGGCAGCCAGGGCTGTAATCGCAAGTGAGTGCGTCTCCTCGCCCACACAGGCTACGAGCACCGGTACTTCATTTCGGGGATGCGCAACAACAACGTGCTCGCTGAGAATTCTCTTGATGACATCGGAGACCATATGCTCGCTAGCAATCCCCGTGCCGGTGCGCTCCCATTTCTCACCGATAGCGCAGAGGAGGGGGACTAGAAGGTTGATCCAGGTCAGGGCCACACCGTGCTCATTAATCTGTGAGCGGATCTCGCTCTCAATATTGGCGCGATCCAAGAGATATGCAGCTCTTAACAGTGAATTGACGATTTGACCGTCGACGGGGGTGACGGAAGCTGTGGCACCGCTCGCAGAATTCTCGCTATGGGTAAGTGCCAAGCGCGCCGCATCTGCCGGGGAAACCCCCGATATAACCAAGTTATGCATGTAAACCAAGCGACCCAGGTCTGCTTTGGAGTACTTCCGGTGCTCACCTAGAAAATGCTCACTAGGGCCTAGTCCATACCGCCTATCCCAGGTTCGTAGAGTCGCTGGCGCTACGCCCAGCCGGCGCGCAACGGCGGCCACTGTGAGTTTGGCTACCTCTTGCTCCGATGACATGCCTAATAGTCACGTAACGGGACTATTTCTGCCACTTGAAGCGTTCATGTAACGAAGGGGTAGCACTTAAACCTCAATTATGTCACTTGAACAACCTATGAAACGATTGTATAGTCGGGCTCTAATCAAGAAGGAGGGACCATGGCCGAGATCTCAAGGCTTCCACGTCCTGTCGCATCAGAATGGGAATGGCAATATCAAGGCGCCTGCCAAGAGTTGCCTACCGAGATGTTCTTCCATCCCGATGGCGAGCGCGGACCGCGCCGTGCCAATCGTGAAGCCGCGGCGAAAGCTGTCTGCGCCACCTGTCCTGTAATTGCTGCCTGTCGCAAACATGCGCTCGCTGTCCAAGAGCCATATGGCATCTGGGGAGGTTTATCTGAAGATGATCGCTTAGTGATTATCGAACAGGGTGAACGTGCCGCTCGTCCCGTCCCAGCCTTGGTGCCTGCTTCATAAAAAAGAGATTAAAAAAAACCCCCGGTCATAGCGACCGGGGGTTTTTTGCGCAATCCAATTAGTGGCTGTGCCCACCAGGTCCATGGGAATGACCGGCAGCGGCTGCTTGAACGCGTTGCTCATCTTCAGGGGTCTCAAATACAAGCACCTCTGTGGTGATGAACATGGCAGCGATTGACGCAGCATTGGCGAGCGCAGAACGCGTTACCTTCACTGGATCAATAACACCAACTTTGACGAGATCTTCGTAGATATCCGTTGCAGCATTGAAGCCGTCATTGGCGCCCAAGGTGCGAACCTTTGCGACAACGACATAGCCCTCATGTCCGGCATTCTCTGCAATCCAGCGAAGTGGCTCATCGCAGGCTTTGCGAACCAGACGAACACCTACTGCACGATCGCCTTCAAAACCAAGATCATTTTCGATTGCTGCTGCTGCGTGAACGAGAGCTGCTCCGCCGCCAACGACAATGCCCTCTTCTACTGCCGCACGGGTAGCAGAGATTGCATCTTCAAGGCGGTGCTTCTTCTCTTTAAGTTCGACTTCGGTATGTGCACCCACTTTGATGACGCAGACGCCACCAGCAAGTTTTGCAACACGCTCTTGTAGCTTCTCGCGATCCCATTCAGAATCGGTTGTAGCTAATTCGTTGCGAATCTCATTAACACGGTTTGCAACTTCTGCCTTATCTCCGGCGCCATCAACGATTGTTGTAGCGTCCTTGGTGATAACGATGCGGCGAGCTTTACCCAAGAGTTCGAGAGTCACTTGATCAAGCTTGAGACCAACCTCTGAAGTAATAACCTGTCCACCAGTCAAGATAGCAATATCTTGCAACATCGCCTTGCGACGGTCACCAAATCCAGGAGCCTTAACGGCCGCTGAAGTGAAGGTTCCACGCATGCGATTGACGACGAGGGTTGAGAGCGCTTCGCCTTCTACATCCTCGGCAATGATCAACAGTGGCTTATTAGCTGCTGCGACCTTCTCAAGGACAGGAAGAATGTCAGAGAGCGATGAGATCTTCTGAGCTGAAATCAGAATGAAAGCATCCTCTAGAACGGTCTCCATGCGATCTGAATCAGTGACGAAATAAGGACTGATGTAGCCCTTATCGAACTGCATTCCCTCGGTGAAATCGAGTTCGAGTCCAGTAGTCGATGACTCTTCTACGGTAATGACGCCATCTTTACCGACCTTATCCATCGCTTCAGCGATCAAATCGCCGATCGCCTTGTCTTGAGCTGAGATCGTTGCAACATCTGCGATCTGGGCTTTGCCAGATACTGGTGTTGAATTCTTCTTCAGTTCCTCGGAGATGGCCTTAACAGCTGCTTCGATTCCGTATTTGATATCCATTGGCTGAGCACCAGCAGCGAGGTTACGTAAACCTTCGCGAACCATTGCTTGTGCCAAAACTGTGGCAGTAGTTGTTCCATCGCCAGCGACATCATTGGTCTTTTCAGCAACTTGCTTAACAAGCTGAGCGCCCATATTTTCGGCTGGATCTTCAAGTTCGATCTCTTTAGCAATGGTGACGCCATCGTTAGTGATCAACGGTGCGCCATAGCCCTTTGCAAGAACGACGTTACGACCACGGGGTCCAAGTGTTACCTTGACGGTGTCGGCGAGAATATTGACGCCACGCTCCATCGCGCGACGAGCGTTCTCGTCAAATGAAATAGTTTTACCCATGTCGGTTACTTCTCAATGATTGCTAATACATCGCGGGCAGAGAGAACGAGGTATTCCTCGTTGTTGTACTTCACTTCAGTTCCGCCGTACTTGCTGTAAAGAACTACATCTCCAACTTTTACATCCATTGGAGTGCGTACGCCATCATCAAAGCGACCTGGGCCGACGGCAACAACGGTGCCCTCTTGTGGCTTCTCTTTAGCGGTATCTGGAATAACCAGACCTGACGCTGTGGTCTGCTCGGCCTCATTGGCCTTTACGACGATGCGGTCTTCAAGTGGCTTAATGGCAACGGCCATGATGTGCTCCCTTTTTCTTCAACGCTTCTCGGATTTCCACTGCTCGCGGACCCCCTGCCAGTTAGCAGAGTAAGGGCGAGAGTGCTAACCAAACTCTAGCGAAAGGCCAAGGAGGCTGCCAACCGAGCGAGAGGGGTCTAGAGGCGGAAACCTGCGGAGCGAGCCTCGGTACGGGCCTCCCGCAGCCGGCGCAGGCGCTTGACCAGCATGGGCTGGCTCAGAAGGGCTGCTTCCCGGTCGATCAGATTGTTGAGGAGTTGGTAGTAAACCGGTGGAGTGAGGTCAAAGAGCTCTTTGATGGAAGATTCCTTAGCCCCGGCATATCGCCACCATTGCCTCTCGAAATCCAGGATCCGGAGTTCGAGTTCGGTCAGGCCGCTCTCTGCGGAGAGATTCACATTGACGGCGCTGCCTTGAAATTCCATGTACTGATAGTAATTGCTAGAGACGACAAATCCCTGGGTTTGGCGCTTCTCTACTTTTCGTGTTCCCCAGCAGCCGCATCCTTGCGCAGCGCCTCTTTGATTATGTTCTTTGCCATCGTAGGAAAAACCAATTTATGGAATGGCGCCACCAAGGCCCAGTACAAGTGACCGCCCGCCCCCTTCGGTTGAAAAGTAGCGTCTTGAGTTAGCGATCGCATGGATCTGCCTTCGTGTACTACTTCAGCGACCGAAAATTCTAGCCAAGCCTTACCAGGCAGGATCATCTCGGCATAAAGAGTCAGAACCTGTTGCGGCTGCAAATTTTCTACCCGCCAAAAATCTACGCTCTCCCCCTGGCGCAATACGCGTGGATCCCGTCGCCCTCTTCGCAGGCCAACTCCACCGATGAGGCGATCTATCAATCCACGTGACCACCAGAGAAAATCTGCGCCATACCATCCGCGCTCGCCGCCGATCTCTTCAATGCTCTTCCATAGCGAATCAAGTGAGGCCTCGGTATAAACAGTTCTCTTATCGTGATACTCAGCATCTCCCGCCCATGAAGGATCTGATTGCGTTTTCTGCCAAGGCGGCATGATCGCATCGGCGTCTGACCACCGTGAGGCAACTTCGTTTCTCTCCACCTTCGAAAGCGCTAGTTCAAATGCCTTCTCGACAGATATCAACCCAGTGGGAGGAGGCGGAATAAGTAGTGAAATTGACTTCTTTTCATCCATAACAGCTTCGTTAATGAGCGAACCAACTAGAGGTCGCGCTAGTGCAACTGGTACGGGAGTTACTAGCCCAATCCATAAACTTGAAAGCCAGACCGACAAGAAAGGAACTTTGATAATAATTCGCCGCGGTAATTTGGAGACCTTGGCAAATGTCTTCATCAATTGCGCATATGTCATAACATCGGGGCCCCCGATATCAAAGATTCCCGATCGCGGCTCTTTAAGTTTTGCCACTTCGTCCAGGTAGTAAAGGACATCTCGAATTGCAATTGGTTGAGTTCTATTGCTCACCCACTTCGGCGTGATCATTACAGGTAACCTATGAGTCATATGCCGAATCATTTCGAATGAGGCAGATCCCGATCCGATAATAATTCCTGCGCGTAGCTCTAAAACCGGAACGCTGAATTTTGCCAAAGATGCGCCGGTATTTGCTCGAGATGCCAAGTGCTGACTTTGGCTCTCATCATTTGCAATTCCTCCGAGATAAATGATTTGGCTGACACCAGCCTCTTGCGCAGCTTGGCCAAAGGTCAGAGCCATCGCCTCTTCTACTTGATCAAATCGACCTCCGGCGCCGATGGAGTGAAGTAGGTAAAAAGCGGTATGGACTCCGGCTAGGGCTGCTGCAATTTCGTCCGGCTTTGTAGCACTGCCCACCGATACTTCAACCTGTGAATACCAAGGCAAGCCGACAATTTTCGATCGATCTCTCACTAGTACTCGAACCTGAGACCCTTGCTCTAAGAGAGAGGTCACCAGCCGACTGCCAACATAACCCGATGCCCCAGTGACGAGCACGCGACGCTTCCCAGAAGTTGCTTTCATCTGATTAACAGTAGACTGCGCAGATAGATTCGGATATTCGAAACCAGCGTAGGTGGCGAATCGACCAGTGGTTGCCACATGCTCCACTGAGAGAAGAAAAAGGTAGATCCACATGGCGAAACCCCGCGTTGTAATCCTTGGCGGAGGCTTTGGCGGGCTGGCAGCGGCGCAAGGCCTAGGTCAGGATGCAGACATCACCGTCGTCGACCGTAACAACTATCAGACCTTCCTCCCTCTGCTCTATCAGGTCGCTACCGCTGGTATTGCCGCAGACCATATTGCCTACCCCATCCGAGGCGCGCTGCGTAAAACTGGGGGACGCTTTCACATGGGTTCGCCCATCTCTATTGATCACAAGAACAAGACGGTCAAACTCGATAGTAGTGAGGTCATCCCTTTTGACCACCTCGTTGTTGCGATGGGTTCGGTCACCGCTGACTTTGGAATTCCTGGTGTAAGTGAATTTGGCTTGGGGATGAAATCCATCCATGAATCGCTGATGATTCGCTCTGAAATCATGCGCCGCTATGAAGATCTCTGTCGCTTCCAAGATGACACTCGCCTCAAGGTTGTTGTCGTTGGTGGCGGGCCTACTGGCGTTGAAATGGCTGGAGCCCTAGGTGAATTAATCAAAGGACCACTTCACAGCGACCAGGCTGAAGCGGCATAACATCGATGTCTACCTCGTCGAAGCTGGACCGCGGGTGCTGCCCATGTTTGATCAATCACTTACCGACAAAGCGCAGAACGAATTAGAGAAGCTGGGCGTGAACCTCATGCTCAAAACAGCCGTTAAATCGCTGGAGTTTGGCCTCATCAACTTTGTGGATGGAACCTCTATGCGAGCACATGTGATGATCTGGGCGGCGGGCGTAACTAGTTCACCGGGAATTTATGACCTCAGCATTCCGACTGAAGGATTTCGCCTCAAAACTGAACAGACAATGCAAATTACCAACTATCCCTATATCTGGGCGGTGGGAGATTGCGCAGGAGCTCGAGGCGCCAATGGCCGCTTCCTTCCGCAAGTCGCCCCAGTTGCCATGCAACAAGGCCGCTTTGTCGCTGACCAAATTAAACGCGTAAGCAAGGGCGAAGCCCTTAAAGAATTTTTCTATAAAGATAAAGGCTCGATGGCTACCATCGGTCGCCACAAAGCGATTATCCAAGTTAAAAAATTGAAGATTAGCGGACCGATCGCCTGGTTCGGTTGGCTCTTCTTGCATCTCTTCTATCTCATGGGCGGCAGAAACCGAATTGGCACTATCGCCGACTGGAGCTGGAACTACCTCACCTTCGATCGCGGCAATCGCCACATCATGGATTCTCTTTAGAACCATGGCCTACATCGATCTTCGTGGTCATCAGACCTGGAGCGTTGAATATCCGAATAATGGCGCTCCTTTGCTGCTGCTGCACGGTGGTTTAAGCGCGACCGAGAACTTTGATTATCACATCCTCCCCGCTGTTGAAGATCGCTTTCACGTCTATGGCTATGACCGAACTGCGCACGGGCGCACCGGCATGCGCGAAGGCTTTTATCACTTTGATTTTCAGCGCGATGAGGCGATTGCATATATAGAAGATGTAATAGGCGCACCTGCCCATCTGCTCGGCCATAGCGATGGGGGAATCATCGCACTCTTAGTTGCGATCGCACGGCCCGATTTGGTCTTATCAATTATTGCGACGGGTACTAATTACACCTGGGATTCAGGACTTGCGCTGGATGGCGAAGTGATCATCACCGATGATAACCGGACCGAATTTGCCGAACGTTCTCCTGATGCTCCAGAGATGCTCGGTGTTATTATTCAAAAGGCTCATGATGTATGGGCAACTGAACCAAATATCACCGTTGCAGAATTGGCCACAATTAACTGCCCAGTATTAGTGGTCAACGGAGATGATGAACCCTTTAGTCCACACCATGGAGTCGATTTATATGAAGCGCTCCCTGACGGTCGTCTGGCAATAATCCCTGGCTCGCCACATGCGACCCACAAGATAAAGCCACATTTATTGCTCCCGATAATCAAAGATTTTTACGATCACCCCGAACCTAGGGGAGAATCAAACCCTTTTAACGAAGTAACTGGGGATTAATTAAGGAACGAGCGTGGTCATGGTGTTGGCCAAATTAAAGAGCAAGTTTGGATAGACACCCAATACCAAGGTAATGACAAAGCAGATTGTGATTCCGCTTGTAACGAGGAACGATGGAACCGCTACGGTCACCGTATCGTCCGTGGGTTCCTTAAAGAACATAATCAGGATAACGCGCAGGTAGAAGAAGAGTGCAATCGCGCTAGAAAGTACACCAACAACTACGATTGCAATATTTCCAGAGGCATAGGCCGCGGTAAAGATAGAGAATTTCGCAATGAAACCGGCTGTAAGCGGAATGCCGCCAAAGCTCAAGAGGAAGAGTGCGAATGCGGTCGCAACCCCTGGAGACTTCTTTGCCAACCCCGCCCAACGATTAAGGTCATTGACCTCACCTGTTGAATCTCGAACTAGGGTCACAATTCCAAATGCTCCAATAGTTGCAAAGCCATAGGCCACGAGATAGAACATCATCGAAGTTAAGCCAGCTTTACTCAGCGCAATTATTCCAGCCATCAAGAAACCAGCGTGAGTGATAGAGGAGTAAGCCAAGGTGCGCTTTACATCGCGCTGCGAAATTGCGGCAATCGCTCCACCAGCCATGGTCACAATGGAAATTGCTACAAATACTGGGCGCCAATCATTTTGTACCGCTGCAAAACCAACAATAAAGATACGGAACATCGCGCCAAATGCTGCGACCTTGGTGCAAGCAGCCATGAACCCTGTGACAGCGGTTGGGGCGCCTTGATAAACATCGGGCGTCCATGAATGAAATGGCACAGCTCCGACTTTAAAGAGCAATCCCACCGACATCAGGATAATTCCAAGCAGTAAGAAGATGTGATTAGCACCAGGCACGATGGCGGCAGCGCGAATAGTAGCCAGTGAAAGGCTGCCAGAAAATCCATACACGAGCGCTCCACCGAAGAGGAAGAAGGCTGAAGAATATGCGCCGAGCAAGAAATACTTAAGCGCTGCTTCTTGTGACAAGAGGCGACGGCGCCTAGCTAACCCAGTGATGATGTAGAGCGGAATGGAAAGTACTTCTAGGGCAACAAAGAGGGTGATCAGATCATGAGCTACTGGGAAGAGCAACATTCCCGAGATAGCAAAGAGCACGAGCGGATAAATCTCTGTCATCTGCACGCCTGCGAGTACGGCGGCTGCCTCTTCCTCTGATCCGGGAAGAGCTGAGGCTTGTGGGGCAAAGTGATCATCCTGGGTGAAGAAGAGAAGCGCTACAAAAGCCAAGGCGAGAACCGCGCCCTGCATGAAGAGGCCGCCACCATCTATCGAAACAGAATCCACCGCAGCCGCCTGCGAAATGAGATTATGAATAGAGATTACCCAACAAAATGCGATAGCCGTTGTGAGCAGGGCGATAATGATTTGAATACGAGCTCTATAGGCGCGCCCAACAAATCCCTCAACCAAGACGCCCAGAAGCGCTCCACCTAAGACGATAAGGATTGGTGCTAATAGGTTGTAATCAAGCGTTGGAGTAGTAAGCATTATTTACCTGCCATTGGAGTTGGGTCAGTAACTTGAACCGCTGCCATTATCTGGCTGGTCGCTGGGTTAATCACGTGGATCGCAGGTTTAGGGTAAAAACCGAGGAGAACCAGCGCCACGATAACTGGGGCGAGTGCGATTTTCTCGCGCCAATTGAGATCAGGCGTATCTTCATTTCCCGGCTGTAGTGGTCCATGAAGGGTACGTTGCACCAAGATCAAAATGTAGAGCGCGGCCAGGACGATACCGGTAGTTCCGATAATTGCAGCGAGCGGATAGCGAGTGAAGGTTCCGATAAGTACTAGGAATTCGCTCACGAAGCTAGAAAGTCCTGGGAGTGCTAGCGCAGACATACCTGCAATAAAGAAGCTCCAGGCCATCACTGGCGTAATGCGTTGCAGTCCCCCGAAATCTTCCACCTGCGTTGATTTGCGCCGTTCAATCATCCACCCGCCGACGAGGAAGAGCGCCGCGGTGGAAAATCCGTGGTTGACCATGTACAAAGTTGCGCCAGTTAAGCCTTGACTAGTCATCGCAAAGATACCAAGGACGATAAACCCGAAGTGCGAGATCGAGGTAAAGGCGATCAACGAGTTGAGATCTTTCTGGCCAATTGCCAAGAATGCGCCGTAAATGATGGAGATCAATGAGAGCACGATGATGTAAGGCGCAAATGTCTTTGTTGCCTCTGGGAAGAGAGCGAGACAGAAACGGATCATGCCGTAGGTGCCCACCTTGTCGAGTACTCCGAGCACCAAAATCGAAGTGCCAGGAGTTGCCGACTTAGCCGCTCCTGGGAGCCAGGTATGAAACGGAAAGAGTGGGGCCTTAATAGCAAAGGCGATAAAGAAGCCTAGAAATAGCCAATCTTGGGTGTTATGGCTGATCTTGAGGTGGGATAGGGCCGTGACATCAAATGATCCAGGACCTTGTTTAATTGAGATAACGAACAGACCGATAACAGCAGCTAACATCAACAATCCACCGAAGAGGCTATAAAGCAAGAACTTCAGCGCTGCCGCGGCTCGATCGCCCCGTCCGTAGCCACCGATAAGGAAGTAGACCGGCACTAGCATCGCCTCAAATATCACGTAGAACAAGAAGACATCGGTGGCTGCGAATACTCCGACCATAAATGTTTCAAGAACCAAGATCAACATATAAAAGGTTTTTACGCTCCAACGCCCATTCTCAGCTTCATTCCAACCACCAACGACAACGATGGGTACCAAAACTGTGGTGAGCAGAATCAGCACTAGAGCCAACCCATCAATTCCCACCGCGTAATTAATATTAAATAGCTTGAACCACGAATGCGATGAAACAAGTTGGAAACCTTGAACTCCAAACTTGTATTTAGTCAACATCAGAAGCGAGCTGACCAGAGTGATTACCGATGAGCCAAGTGCGATCAATTTAATTACATGGGTATTTTCTTTTGGTGCCGCCGCAAGTCCGAGTACGCCTAAGAGCGGCAGGACGATGGTGAGCGTTAAGAGGTTCATGCGGTTACCACCCAAAGGATCAGGGCACCGATAAAGACGCCAACAAACATCGTGAGTGCATATGTGCGCACGTAACCATTTTGCAGTTTGCGGAGAACATCGGAGACTTCGCCGATCACCCAACCAACAAGTCGGACCAGACCATCGATCACATGATGATCTGTTGCGACCAATCCGGCTGTGAGCGCGGTACCTGGCTTCACAAAAACGGCATCATTGAAGATATCTTGGTAGAGATCCTTGCGCGCGATCTCGGTAAATATAGAAACGTTTTCAGGGGCGACTTCAGGAACGGTGCGATACTTGATAATCGCATAACCCGCACCAAGTGCGACGATTCCTAGCGCGAGTACAGAAACAACAAGCGGATTCATCAACTCTTTTCCACCCACTGCATTGGAAGCGTTGACCACTGGTTGCAACCAGTTAACGAGAGCGCCACCGGCACTAAGAAGGAACCCGGAAGCCACTGAACCGATCGCCAATACGACCATTGGCCCCCACATCAAAACCGAACTTTCATGAGGATGAGATCCATCCTTCCAACGTCTTGCTCCTGCAAAGGTCAGAACAACTACACGGGTCATATAGAAAGCAGTGATTCCAGCGCCGATAAGCGCTGCCCCGCCGAGAATAATGCCCTTACCGCCACCCTGATTGAAGGCGGTCTCAATAATTTTGTCCTTCGAGTAGAAACCAGCAAATGGCGGGACGCCCAAGATCGCTAAATAGCCCAAGCCAAATGTCACGGCGGTAATTGGCATCAGTTTGGCCAATCCCCCGTACTTTCGCATATTTATCTCATCATCCATGCCATGCATGACCGAGCCCGCGCCTAAGAACATTCCAGCCTTGAAGAAACCATGAGTCAAAAGGTGCATGATTGCAAAGGCATAACCGACTGGACCGAGCCCCGTCGCCAGAATCATGTAACCGATCTGCGACATGGTGGAGGCAGCGAGGGCTTTCTTAATGTCATCTTTAGCGGTACCAACGATCGCTCCGAAGAGGAGAGTGATTACTCCTACCGTTACAACGAGTATGCGCGCAGTTGAAGAGGCATCAAAAATAAAGTTCGAACGAGTGATGAGGTAGACGCCAGCGGTCACCATCGTCGCGGCGTGGATCAACGCTGAAACTGGGGTTGGACCCGCCATCGCATCGCCCAGCCATGATTGCAATGGGAACTGCGCTGATTTTCCGGCCGCTGCCAACAAGAGCATTGCTCCAATAGCTGTTAGTGCAGCAGGTGATGCATGAGAGGCGCCGGCTTTCACGCCAGAGAATGAGACGGCACCGAATTGTGTAAAGCAGATCATGATGGCGAGTGAAAGTCCCACATCGCCGATTCGGTTAGCGATAAACGCTTTCTTTGCTGCAACTGCATATGTCGGATTGTGATTCCAGAAACCGATGAGGAGATAGGAAGCCAGGCCAACGCCTTCCCAACCGACATACAAATTGAGGTAGGAATCGCCCAAGACTAAGAGCAACATGGCCGCGATAAAGAAGTTCAGATAAGCAAAAAAGCGGCGACGGTCTTTATCGTGATCCATATATGCGATCGAATAGATGTGGATCAAAGTACCTACGCCAGTAATAAGAAGCACGAAGCAGATAGAGAGTTGATCGAGCAATAAAGAGGCGTCTACTTTGAGGTTTCCTACCGAGATCCACTCAAAAAGCTTTTGAGTAGCAGCACGGTTAGCACCAGTGTGGCTGTGCATGGCAATGAATTCAGAGACTCCAACACCAAAAGCAGAAGCCGAGATGAGCGTGGCTACGAGATGTCCCCACTTATCTGCGATACGACCCAGCAGAAGGAGTAACGCCGAACTAAAGAGTGGAAGAGCGATGAGGTAAACCAAGTGGCTGCTAGTTCTCATTAGTTCTTCAACAAACTGGCATCATCAACTGATGCCGATCGACGGGAGCGGTAAATGGTGACGATAATGGCGAGGCCTACAACAACTTCACAGGCGGCGACCACCATCGTGAAGAAAGAGGCGACTTGTCCATCAAGATTGCCATGGATTCGGGAGAAAGTTACGAGAGCCAGATTAGAGGCGTTGAGCATCAACTCAATACACATAAATATGACGATGGCGTTGCGGCGAATTAACACGCCAAGCGCTCCGATGGTAAAGAGGATGACCGACAGGTAGAGGTAATTTGAAATATCCATTTAGTCCTCCTGCTCTTCTATTGCTTCTAACGCAAAAGGTGCGCTAGTAATGATGTCTCCGCGTGAACGGAGAGTTTGGGAGACCGAAGTTGGAGCCGGCGAACCATCCGGCAGGAGCGCAGGAACATCAACTGCGTTGCGACGAGCAAATACACCAGAAGCGGGAAGTCCTGCAGCATCACCTAGTGAGCTCTTGCGGAAGCGTGCAATTGAAAGGTCGCGTTGCGCGTAAGGCGAGCGAACTTTCTGAGAATGCGCCAAGACCATCGCACCTAACGCTGCTGTTATAAGTAGCGCCGAAACAACTTCAAAAGCCCAGACATATTGGGTAAATAACAATTTTGCGATTCCTTGCACATTGCCACCTGCATTTGCCGTTTGCAACCCAACCGCTGGAGCGGAAACCGTGGCTCGACCTAGAAGAGAGACGATCAATCCGCCTAAACCAATGGCGGCCAGAATTGATGGAATCCGTTGCCCCTTGAGGTTCTCGACAAAGGATTCCGAGCTATCAATTCCCACAAGCATCAAGATGAAGAGAAAGAGCATCATCACGGCTCCGGTATAAACAACGATCTGAACAATTCCTAAAAAGAGGGCATCTTGCGCGATGTAGAAAATTGCGAGTGTGACCATGACCCAGGCCATCAAGAGTGCGGAGTGGACCGCCTTCTTTACAACCAAAATCCCGAGGGCGGCAATAACCGCTAGCGGAGCCAAGATCCAAAATTGCACCGCCTCCGGCGTCGCTGTGCGTCCGACCGTAAGAGCGAAATGGAAAGTGTTATGTAACATTTTATTTCTGCTCCCCCGATTCCTGGGAAGGGTGCGACCCGGTGATTTCGCCCTTGTAATAATTGAGATGGCTGGAATCTGGATACATTGGGTGTGGCGGAGCGATCATTCCTGCACGCAATGGGGCAAGTAAATCGTCTTTTTCAAAGATCAACTTGGCGCGATCATCATCTGCCAACTCGTATTCATTGGTCATTGTCAGCGCTCGAGTCGGACAGGCTTCAATGCACAGACCGCAGAACACACACCGAAGATAATTAATTTGATAAACCTGACCAAAACGTTCTCCTGGGGAGAAGCGCTCCTCTTCAGTGTTATCGGCGCCCTCAACATAAATCGCATCTGCGGGACAGGCCCAGGCACAGAGTTCGCAACCGATGCATTTTTCCAGGCCATCCTCATAACGGTTGAGTTGATGACGTCCGTGAAAGCGTTCTGCCGTTGGCTCTTTGACCTCGGGATATTGCACGGTATTTACCTTCTTGAACATGGTCGCAAAGGTGACCCAGAATCCAAGTAATTGTTGCGAGAAACTCTTCGCTTCATCAGCCATTGTGGTTCTCCAGTTCTGTAACCACGTGCGTCGCATCGATCGTCAGGTGATTGACCGTTGATTGTCCAGGCAGAGCAGGAACCGGGAAAGAAGGTGGAGGCAAATCTGGCAGCACCGCTGCAGCCTTCGCCTTAGCTGTAGTTCGGTCGTACATCGTGGTCACAAGGACTACTAGCAAGACAACGCCAATACTAAATCCAAAGACAATGATTCGGCTCACAGCGCGTTGTGACATTACGCGCAAGGTGGCAAGGATCAAGATCCAGACCAAACTAGTTGGAATCAATACCTTCCAACCAAACTTCATAAATTGGTCATAACGTAAGCGGGGCAAAGTTCCGCGAAGCCAGACGAAGAGGAAGAAGAAAGAAACAACTTTTCCAACGAACCAGAAGAGCGTAAACCAGCCACCCAACCAACTCTCGGTAAACGTCAGACCTGGGAGCGCGTGATATCCACCCATGAAAAGCGTCGTTGCCAGAGCCGAGACCGCAACGATATTTACATATTCAGCTAAGAAGAAGAGCGCAAACTTAAGGGATGAATATTCCGTGTGGAATCCACCAACAAGTTCGCCTTCAGCTTCGGCTAAATCGAAAGGCGCGCGATTTGTCTCGCCAACCATAGAAATAACATAAATAACAAAGGATGGGAACAAGATGACCGAGAACCACCATTTGTGCTGTGCAGCTACGATCTCTGATGTAGACATGCTTCCTGAATAAATGAAGACGGCGACAAGTGAGAGTCCCATTGCTACTTCATAAGAAATTACTTGTGCACTTGAGCGCAATCCGCCGAGAAGCGGGTAGGTGGAGCCAGAGGACCATCCTGCAAGAACAATTCCGTAAACGCCGATAGATGCGATGGCCAATATATAGAGCACGCTGACAGGAAGATCGGTCAGTTGCATCGCAGTCTTGTGTCCAAAGAGTGTCACGTTGCCAGTAAATGGAATTACCGCAAAGGCCATAAAGCAGGTGGTGGCAGAAATTATGGGAGCGATAATAAATACCACTTTGTCAGCTGCAGCTGGAATCAAATCTTCCTTAAGGGCCAACTTCACGCCATCTGCCAGCGCCTGCAGTAATCCAAACTTACCGACACGGTTAGGTCCAAGGCGCATCTGCATGCGAGCAACAATTCTGCGCTCTCCCCAGACAGCCATCAAGGTGCAGACAACACAGAAGACAAATATTAAAAGTCCCTTTACTAAAATTAACCAGCCGGGATCTTGTCCGAGCAAAGCTGCTGTGCTCATCGCTTCGCCACCTTTACTGATCCAGAGGTGAATCCCAGTTCGGGAATGACTTGGGATCCTTCGGAATTACGTGGTACCCAGATTAAATGATCTGCGATATTCACAATCGTGACTGGAAGTTCAATTGAACCGCGCTCACTTGAGATTACGACCGAATCACCTTCAGTAACGCCTAGCGAAGCCGCAGTGGCCGCAGAAAGATGCGCGCGCGCCTGCTTTGCGGTTCCGGCCAGGTTGGCTTCACCTTGCTGCAGCGAACCTAGGTCGAGCAAGTAACGCCATGAAACCAGGGTCACGCCTTGAGCAGATACAGGAGCGGCCACTCTCTTGGAGAATGTTGGCTGTGCGCCATCCCAAATTCCCAGTGATTGAATTTCACGTGTCGTAGCAGTGACGGTTGGAAGATTAATTGGCTTGCCCATCTCATCGGCCAAGATCGAGAGGATCCGCACATCGCTGCGCAGGTCAACATCGTCAATTCCCTTATCGAAGCTACGGCCGATTCCACGCCAATCAAGGTAGGACCCACTCTTTTCAACCACAGCAGCGACTGGCAGAACCACATCAGCTATGGCAGTGACGGCAGTGTTGGATATTTCAAGTGAAACGACGAAGGTATTTAAAAGTTGATTTAAGGCATCAGCCGAAATATCCATCGGATCGACGCCACCAATTAGAACCGCATCTAGCGACTCATCATTGAGAGCAGAGAGGATCTCAGTGGTAGAGCGACCTGGATTTTCAGGGAGATTCGTTACTCCCCATGCGCTCTGCAGATCTACGCGCGCCGCAGCATCTGAAACGGGGCGATGACCCGGGAGCAAGTTTCCGATTGCGCCTGCGGCAAGTGCTCCGCGTTCACCAGCGCGACGTGGAATCCAAGCCAACTTGGCGCCAGTCGATTGTGAGAGTTCGTAAGCTGCCGAGAGAGTTCCAGGGGTTTCGGCGGCACGTTCTCCAATCAAGATAACGCTCTGTGCGGTCAGACCAGAAATTTCCGTAACGCTATTTACTAATCGGGCAGATAATTTCTTAGAACCACGACTTGCAAGAGGTGCATCCGAAGTAACGACAAGTCCGCGCTTTGTTACCTGACGATACATGCGCAAGAAAACAATCGGTGACTCTTCTTCTGGCTCGAAATTAACCAGAACGACATGGTCGGCGCTATCAATATCGATATAGGTTGTCTTGAGATCAGTGACGACCGTTGCTAAGAAATCGCGCTCTTCATCGCTATGTGGGCGGGCGCGGAAATCAATGTCGTTGGTACCCAATGTCACACGAGCAAACTTTGAATAGCCGTAAGCATCTTCATGTGTTAGACGACCGCCTGTAAGAACACCTACACGCTTGCCCTTAAGTCCCGCTGCTGCAGCAGCGATCGCTTCTGGCCACGATGCTTCGTGGAGCTCTCCATCATCGCCGCGAACAAGTGGAGTTTTTACACGCTCACGGGAAGTTAAATATTTGAATGCCCAACGCCCCTTATCGCAGTTCCACTCCTGGTTGACTGCAGGGTCATCGCCACCAAGACGACGAAGTGTCTTACCGCGACGAATATCGGTACGTAGGTCGCAACCTGAAGCGCAATGTTCGCAGGCAGAGTTGACTGAGACGAGATCAAATGGGCGGGCTCGGAACCGATAAGAAGCCCCGGTCAGAGCACCTACGGGACAGATCTGCACCGTGTTGCCAGAATAGTAAGACTCAAAAGGTTGGTTCTCGTAGATGCCCACTTGCTGCAAAGCTCCGCGCTCGTTGAGAGTAATAAAGGGATCTCCAGCAATCTCATTAGAGAAGCGAGTGCAGCGCGCACAGAGCACGCAACGTTCACGATCGAGAAGGACTTGCGAAGAGATGTTGATTGGCTTTTCAAAGGTGCGTTTTTCACCTTCGAAGCGTGACTCTGGACGACCGGCAGACATCGCCTGATTTTGCAGGGGCATTCGCCACCCTTATCGCAGATCGGGCAATCAAGGGGGTGATTAATTAATAGGAACTCCATGATTCCCTCTTGCGCCTTGGCGGCAACAGGGGATGTGAGCTGGGTATTTACAACCATGCCATTTTCAACGGGCATGGTGCAAGAAGCTTGTGGTTTAGGAAATGCACGACCATTAATAGATACATCCACAAGACATTGGCGACAGGCACCAGCGGGTGCAAGTAACGGGTGGTCGCAGAAGCGTGGAATTGCGATTCCCAATTGTTCCGCAGCACGAATAATGAGAGTTCCCTTTGGAACAGTTACTTCTGCTCCGTCGATTACTGCAGAAACAGTTTCAACCGCAACGACTGCTTGCTCGGGCGTCATTTATGCACCTGCCGTTTCAAAGAGCGTAGATGCGACCGGATCAAATGGGCAACCGCCATTGGTCTGGTGCAAGATGTATTCAGCACGGAAATATTTAAGTGAAGAGATGATCGGTGATACGGCGCCATCGGCAAGTGCACAGAAAGAACGACCAGCGATGTTGTCGCAGAGATCGAGAAGTTTTTCCAGATCAGCTTCGGTTCCCTTACCTGCTTCGAGGTCCTTCATTAACTGCACTAGCCACCAGGTGCCTTCGCGGCATGGGGTGCACTTTCCGCAGGACTCATGCTTATAGAACTCGACCCAGCGAAGCGCAGCGCGCACAACGCAGGTGGTCTCATCGAAGATTTGTAAAGCTTTTGTTCCAAGCATCGAGCCAGCAGCAGCCACACCTTCATAATCCAGTGGTACATCGAGATGCTCTGCCGTAAACATCGGAGTTGAAGAACCGCCAGGGGTCCAGAATTTCAATTCGTGTCCCGCGCGGATTCCACCAGCAAGTTCCAGAATTTGACGAAGGGTAATGCCCAGTGGCGCCTCAAATTGCCCGGGATTAGTCACATGGCCAGAGAGTGAGTAGAGCGTGTATCCCTTGCTCTTCTCGGTTCCCATCTCTTGGAACCAGTCGGCTCCTTTAGCAATGATCGAAGGTACCGAAGCGATTGATTCAACATTGTTAACAACTGTTGGCATGGCATAGAGGCCAGCGATAGCTGGGAACGGTGGGCGCAAGCGCGGTTGCCCGCGGAATCCCTCGAGAGAATCGAGAAGAGCGGTTTCTTCACCGCAGATATAAGCTCCTGCACCAGCGTGCAAGGTAAGTTCTAAATCAAAACCACTACCTAAAATATTCTTTCCCAGAAGGCCTGCTGCATATGCATCATCAATAGCTTTCTGCACTCGACGGAAAACATGTACAACTTCGCCGCGAATATAAATAAAAGAGTGGTTGGCGCGGATCGCATAGGACCCGATGATGATTCCTTCAATAAGTGCGTGTGGGTTTGCCATCAGCAATGGGATGTCTTTACACGTCCCTGGCTCTGATTCATCGGCATTAACAACTAAGTAATGTGGCTTGTTATCTCCTTGTGGGATGAAACCCCACTTGCTTCCGGTAGGAAACCCTGCGCCGCCACGTCCGCGAAGTCCAGATTCCTTGACCAGCGCGATAACTTCATCAGGAGTTGTTTTAAGAGCTTTAGCTAAGGCTTTGTACCCGCCATGGCGTTTGTAGGCGGCGATTTTAAATGAATCGGGTTCGTCCCAATGGGCAGAGAGAACTGGCTTTAATATGCTCATTTTTTACCCTTTGAATTTGCAATGTTTAACCCCAATAGGGATGGCGCGCCAGCCTGAACGCCCTCATCTGCGAGGCCATCTGACAAACCAGCGAGAACAGCAGAATTCTCTTTCCAGGTCTGCAACTTTGAAGGGCCGCGGGTTGGAGCCGGTGGATTGCCTTCGCGAATTGCATCAACCAAATTATTAACTGATGCTGGAGTTTGGTTATCGTAAAACTCCCAGTTGACCATAACAACGGGTGCGTAATCACAAGCGGCATTGCATTCGATTCGTTCGAGTGAAACTTTTCCGTCGGCGGTGGTTTGATCTTTCTTGATTCCAAGGTGATCGCAGACCGATTGATAAATTGCATCCCCGCCCATAATGGCACACAAAGTATTTGTACAAATTCCGACGTGGTACTCACCTACTGGTTCGCTCTTATATTGAGTATAGAAAGTTGAAACAGCGGTGACTTCAGCGGTCGCCAAGTTCAATTTATCTGCAATAGTTTCGATACCACGCGCTGTTACATAACCATCGAGTGATTGCACATAATGCAAAAGTGGCATGATCGCCGAACGGCTCTTCGGATAACGGGCAATGATGGTATCCATCACGGCGAGTTCTTCATTGGTAAAGGACATTAGCGGTCAACCCCACCCATCACTGGATCTATTGAAGCAACAGCCGCAACGACATCGGCGATCATGCTGCCTTCGCACATTGCGGATAAAGATTGCAGATTATTAAATGAAGGTTCACGGAAATGCAGGCGATAGGGATGGGTTCCGCCATCAGAAACCAGGTGAACACCGACTTCTCCCTTAGGAGATTCAATTGCCGAGTAGACCTGCCCAGCAGGAACGCGGAAACCTTCAGTGGAAATCTTAAAGTGATGAATCAGCGCTTCCATTGATTGCCCCATGATGTGAGCGATGTGCTCCTCGGAATTACCCATTCCATCAGCTCCAACTGTGAGATCTGCTGGAGATCCAATTTTCTTATCATCAATAACTACAGGAGCGCCGACCGACTTTTCTAAGCGAAGGCAGCACTGCTCGATGATGCGAAGAGACTGTTCTAGTTCTTGCATCTTGATAAGGAAACGTCCATAGGTATCGCAGCCATCATTGGTAATTACATCAAATTCATAATCTTCGTAGCCACAATACGGATCAGATTTGCGCAGATCCCAAGGTAGGCCAGTAGCGCGAAGAATTGGACCGGTAATGCCCAGAGTGATGCAACCCGCTAGATCGAGATAACCCACGCCCTGCGTACGTTTCATCCAGATGGTGTTACCAATAAGGAGTTTGGCATTATCTTTGAAGTTCTGGCGTAGCTCTTTCACGGTCTCGCGAATCTTGGTAAGCGCTCCATCGGGTAGATCTTGCGAGACTCCTCCAGGACGGACATAGGCCATATTCATGCGAAGTCCAGAGATCATTTCAAAGATATCAAGAACTTTTTCCCGTTCGCGGAAGGCGAAGAGCATTGGAGTCAGCGCGCCTAGTTCGAGAGCCCCTGTACCCAGTGCGACCATGTGAGAGGAGATTCGGTTGAACTCCATCATCATCACGCGAATTACGCTGGCACGTTCTGGTATTTGATCGGTAACTCCCAGAAGTTTTTCAACGCCTAGCAATAAACCGTCTCATTAAAAATTGGAGATAAGTAATCCATGCGAGTAACAAAAGTAGTTCCTTGAGTCCACGTGCGATATTCGGCATTCTTTTCAATACCAGTATGCAAGTAACCGATACCCGCTCGCGCTTCAGTTACGGTTTCGCCTTCAAGTTCCAAAATGAGTCGAAGTACACCATGTGTAGATGGGTGCTGAGGGCCCATGTTAACGACAACGCGCTCTTCCTTCGTTGCTCCAATTTCGGTTACAAGAGAGTCCCAATCACTTCCGGTAACGGAGTAGACGCGACCTTCTGTGGTCTCGCGAGAGGAAGCGTATGGATCGTGTGTTGTCATCGGTAAGACCTACGCTCTGATGGAGGTGGAACGGTTGCGCCTTTGTACTCAACGGGAATTCCGCCGAGTGGGTAATCCTTACGTTGTGGGTGACCAATCCAGTCATCTGGCATCAAGATGCGTGTCAGACCGGGATGACCATCAAAAATAATTCCGAACATGTCGAAGGTCTCGCGTTCGTGCCAGTTGTTTCCGCCCCATAGCTCAACAAGTGAGGGAAGATGTGGATTGCTATCTGGAACGCTGACTTCAAGGCGAATACGGCGATTGAAAGTCATTGACAAGAATGGATAAACGCAGTGCAACTCGCGATCTTTATCGGCTGGATAGTGAACTCCATTTACTCCGAGACACATTTCAAAACGTAGTACTGGATTATCGCGCAGGACTTGTGCGACCTGAAATAGGCGTGCTGCTTTAACATGAAGGGTTAACTCGCCGCGATCTACAACTACGCGTTCAATATCTTCGTTGAACTCGGGATAAGCACGCTCTAATTCATCGACCATCTCGTCGAAATAGCCACCATAGGGGCGCTCTGTAGAAGCGCTATTTTGTGCTTTTCGTACTAACCCACCAAAACCTGATGTATCCCCGGTTCCTTTGGCGCCAAATGCTCCGTGATCGTCGGTCATGATTTCAACAACCCCTGAATCTGGAAGGTCGGCTTCGAAGCGAGCGCAGCGGCTTCCACTTCGCGAATAATCGCTTCGCGGTTGGCTCCGAGCTTGGTATTTCCGATCTGCTCATGCAATTTAAGAATCGCATCCATCAACATCTCTGGGCGAGGAGGGCAACCCGGAAGATAAATATCGACAGGAATAATGTGGTCAACGCCTTGCACGATGGCGTAATTGTTGAACATTCCTCCAGAAGATGCGCAAGCGCCCATCGAAAGCACCCACTTAGGACCAGGCATTTGATCATAAATTTGGCGAACAACTGGAGCCATTTTCTGCGAGACACGTCCGGCAACAATCATTAAATCTGCTTGGCGTGGAGAAGGTCGAAATACTTCCATTCCAAAACGAGCTAGGTCATAGCGACCCCCGCCAGCGGCCATCATCTCAATTGCGCAACAAGCGAGGCCGAAAGTTACGGGCCAGAGCGAGCTCTTGCGCATATAACCAGCAAGTCCTTCAACGGTGGTGAGTGCAAACCCTGCAGGTAATTGTTCTTCTAAGCCCATCTTTTTAGTCCCATTCCAATCCACCGCGACGCCACACATATGCATAAGCGACGAAGACCGTAAGTATGAAGATCACCATTTCAACGAGGCCAAAGAGCCCCAATTGATTAAACGAGACTGCCCATGGATACAAAAAGACTATTTCGATATCAAAGACGATGAAGAGCATCGCAGTAAGAAAATATTTAACTGGGAAACGTCCGCCGCCTGCAGCTACAGGTGAAGGTTGAATTCCGCACTCGTAAGCTTCCGCCTTAGAGCGGTTATAACGCTTGGGCCCAGTGACCGCCGCCGCCACAACTGAGATTGCAGCGAATCCGAAGCCAATCCCGCCAATGGCAAGAATCGGAACATATGGATTCATGCGGTGAGCATACGGCTGGAAAAGCCGTATGAGTAGGAGGTGTGCTGACAGTCACAATTTCTCATATCGCTCTTTACCATGGGCTATTTGAGGAGCTCTGCGACTTTTGAACCCAGGGTGAAGGGGTCGATCGGATGTGAAATAACCGCTTCAGCGCCAGACCACTTGGCCAGCCAACTATCCTGCGGCCGCTGAATGATGACCATAATGGGTGGGCAGCCAACTAACTCATCCTTGAGCGCATGAGCCAGCCCTAGTCCACCCTCGGGCACCGCCTCGCCATCGAGGATAAAGAGGTCAACCTTCCGCTTCTCCGTTAAATAGAGGCGTAACGCGTCGGCGGTGGCAAAATCCACCACTTTATGGCCGCGGGTCTCGCCCGGTAACTGCTTGCCTAGGGCGGCAGTCACGGCGGCGCGCACACTCTGATCGTCTGAATATACAACTATGACAGGAGCGAGGGTCGACCCTTGCAGCTCTGGATCACCATAAACAGGAGCGGCATTAATGGAGTCGTAAACGTTTACTTCCATATTTATGAGTGTAGTGCCCTGAGAGCCGTTATTAAAGGCGACTTCAGTAACCACTTTGTTACCTATCCTAAGATTTAGCGAGCAGGTCGATGAGGTCCTTAAAATCCTGGAGCGATGAAGTGGGCTTATCCCGCACCTTTGCGAGGTCATCCCAGAGCCGAACGTGCACGGCATCTTCGGCACCTTCACGCGAAATGAACTCAATGACCTCATCTTGATTGAGTGGTCCCCCTTGCATGTAAAGGGTCTGCACGCTGGCATGAGAGAGTTTTGAAAGATAATCCTGATTAGTTGTTACCAGATAGCGCTTGGCCGCTACGTGAAGACGAACCGGTTCACTTACCTGGGCGGGAAAACGAGCCTCGAGCCATTTAGCGCCAACTACATCGTGATGCAGATCTACTCCAGCGTCTTGCGCCCCACCTGCATCGTCTACCAATAAGTGCCCGATATCGTGCAATAAAGAGGCCACGACTAAATAATCTGGCGCACCTGCTGCGCGCGCGAGATCCCCACATTGCAACATATGTTCTACCAGTTTTACATCTTCACCCAAATATTCTTCAGAGATGCCGCCAGTAAAAACCTTTTCAATTTCGGCGTAGACATTGCTCATTACAAGCCCTGAACTCGATTATTGAGTCTGAGTATGCGATTGCGATCCATCGGCTCGCCAGCCGCTAGCTCTACGTGAAATTCATTCGCTTTGCGGCGTTGCCAATGATTCGCAGAGAGAATTCGAGAGAGCCCACCGAGATTTACCGGATCATGAATGTTGCTAAGTGCAACTTCAAGATCGAGAGGACTTTGGTGATCAAAGAGGGATGTTGCGATGACTACATCTTCATTCTCTTCTAAAATTTCCACGATTCGACCTTGCTGCGGCCAATCAATCAACGAAGATGTCATCACTTGCCAAAATCCATTGATACCCTCTTGGCCAATATATTTCACCCGATTATCGTGATCGTGTCCGGCGAGCCACAAAATAATGCGATCGTGTTTTAGCAGCTCTGCTGTTAGTTCATCAATCGCAATTCGGCGATCTGCCTCTTCTGGGGCGTAATCGTTAAAAAGACCATGTAACGGGTGGTGCGACAGAAGAACGAAGTAGCGCGGCGCTGGATCTGAAAGCAAATCTTTCAACCACTCAAATTGTGGCTCATCAAGAGAACCCATCCAACCGCCATGAATATTTACCGTATCAAGGGAAATCAATCGAACACTTTCAATATCCCGGAACCAGTGTTTTGTGCCTGCTTCAGCATTAGCTGGCGTCAACCCATGTCCGTCATGATCGCAGGAAAGATGTAACTTCGCCCAATCATCAGGTGCATTAAATCGACGACGCGCATCCGCGCCTTGATCGCGATAAGTACCTCCACTGGGATCCGCATAACTTGCGGGACCAACCATGTTCCATCCAGCAAAAATTTTCTGTAGGTCTATATCTTCTGAAAGTCCTACCAATCGCTTATCGCCGATGGCTATGGCATCCAACACTGAATCATTTGGAACGGTTCCTTGCAACAGCGCATCGTGGTTTCCATGTGTTGCAAACCAGGTATGTTGCAGCCCAGTGGCTTCAAATGGTGCGCGAACAGCGCTGGTCAGCCCTGGAACAGTTGGAAATCCGTAAAGAGAACGTGGGTAATCTTCAACGCATCCTTCTGGAGTACCTTCCGGATTCCAGTAGAAGGCATCATACTTTTCTGGATCCTCTTGTGCGACACCTTCCCACTTAGTTAGGTCGCCACTGTCCGGGTGGACAGTTCCGCCATCCATCAATGTGAGATACCAATCTAACTCGTTCGCCTGCGCATTATCCGTGACATCTCCTGTAGCAACGACAGCATCTATAGGGCGGTCTGAAAAGAGGCCAGTCTTAATTGCGTTGACCGTTTGCACTACGGTTTCCAAAGTTTGCGCGGTCATGAGTTCTTGCGCACGGTAAGCACCAACAAAGGGAACATATTCGGACATTGGATGATGCGGGTCGGCGAATCGATCCATAAGCTCAACGCGTGCCGGCGATTGCGCATCACAAATATGAAGATCGGAAATATGAATTAAACTCAAAAGAGGTTTTGCAGTTGAGGAGGGCGGGACGCCAATTAACTCTTCGCCAGGGCCGAAATGTAAATCAGCCCAACCTTTTTCATTGGGTTCCCCACGAACTACCCGGCGGCTGGTGGTGAGTTTTTCAAACATACTCAATCATAACTGAATCAGAATTGATCGAAAGTTTCACGTTATCTCCAGTATCAAACTTCCTAGCTTCTTTACTGGTTAATTCCGCATAAATGAGAGCGGGGCTTCCTACATCTATCCCCAGTCGAGTCACGGGGCCAAGGAAGGACTTGGTTATCACCGTGGACCCGTCATTGGCCTTATCGACTTGTAACTCTTCTGGGCGTACCAAGGCACGAACTTCTTCACCCTTTTTGGCTTCTGCAGAGTGATCCGATACATCGAGAACCTGGTTCAGAACCAGGACGGTAGATTTCGAATCCATCACAGCTGGGATGTAATTTGTGAGCCCAACGAAACCAGCCACAAAGGGAGTCCTTGGTTTGTTGTAAAGCTTGCCTGGCTCATCGATCTGCTCTAGAACACCTTTATTCATAACGCCAACGCGATCTGAGATGGCCATAGCCTCTTCTTGATCGTGGGTCACAAATAAAGTCGAGATACCTATTGTGCTTTGAATACGGCGAATTTCTTCGCGCAATTGCGCGCGGACCTGTGCATCTAACGCCGAGAGCGGTTCATCGAGCAATAGGACTGATGGCTCAATAGCGAGAGCACGCGCCAGGGCAACCCGCTGCTGTTGGCCTCCCGAGAGTTGAGTAGGCCTGCGATCGGCTTGAGTGCTCAAACCCACCAGATCTAATAGTTCACGGGCGCGTGCCTCGCGCTTATGAGAATCCACACCGCGGACTCGAAGTCCGTACGCCACGTTTTCGATAGCGGTCATATTTGGAAAGAGAGAGTAAGCCTGAAATACCATCCCGATATTGCGCTTGTTCGCAGGAACCTGCGACATATCTTTGCCATCAATTTCTACGATGCCTTCATGCTCTTTATCAATTCCTGCCAAAATTCGCAGCGCTGTGGTCTTGCCGCACCCTGATGGACCAAGCAGAGTAACGAGTTCACCAGGCTTGATGGTGAGTGAGAAATCATCCAAAGCTTTGACGGTACCGAATGTTCGCTTAACATTCCGAAATTCAACAGTGCTTCCGTGGAGATCCATTAAGCGACCCTCTCTTTACGTGCGAATAGGCTCTTGATTCGAGGTAGAAAGGCAACGAGGATCAGAAGTATCCAAGCACCGCCAAGCGTTGTTACTGAAATTGCAATCGATCCGTAAATATTCTGCTGGGAGGCGTTTGTTGCCCACGTTGGGAAGGTATGAAAGTGCAGAAGCACGGCAAGCGTGTACTCACCTAGGGATAGAGCAAAGGTAATGAAGAGGGCGCCAGTCGTTGATGAACGAATAGCTGGAATGATGACCATCAGCAACGTTTTGATCCAATTAGCCCCGAGACTATGGGATGCCTCAACAAGGGTGCTTAGTGATACGGATTGCAAACCAATATCTAGGGTGCGATACACATAAGGCATCGCAACTACCACATAAAAGAAGCAGAGCTCATAAGAAGTAGATTGCAAGCTCTTTGGCATCGCTACTTGAGCTCCGATTGCCAGTGAAACCACAGGTATGACAATTGGAAGCAAACAAAGTATTTCGACGAGGCGTCGATACTTGCGCCCTCCTAGATGCACATAAACCACCGTTGGGACCATCAAAACCAAGACTATGAGGATGGTGATTGCCGCTATTCGCAATGACGTCCACAGAGCAGGAGAAAAGCCGAGCTGGTGAATAATCCAGGAATAATTCGAAAGAGTGTGCCCTTTATTGCCGTAGCCTCTTGCAGAATACTCGGCTGCAGCAATAAGCGGAGCGATAAAGAAGAAGCCAGCGAAAGCGATAATGGTTTTATCCAGCCAGGTAAATTGTCTTTTCATCGTTTCCTCGTGACGCGAAGCAAAAGTAGATAGGCGGCAATTACGAAGAGCGAGACAATGATCATTCCCATTGCCATGGCATCACCTTGATTGGCCTGATCGGGAATTACATTTCCGTTAACGAGGTTTCCGATAAATAGAGGGGCAAGCGGAATCGATCCATTGGACATCGCCGCCGCAGTAGCAAACGCAGAGAAAGCGCTTGCAAAAAGAAGCAAGCAAGCAGAGAAAAAGGAGGGAAGAAGAACAGGTATTAAAACATGCCGAAAGTATTGCAGCTTTGAGCCGCCAAGTGATTCATTAGCTTCGATCCACTCGACTCGCAAATTTTCTAGAGCAGGAGTAAAGATTATGACCATCAATGGGATTTGGAAGAAGCAATAGACCAGCAGAATTCCCCAGAAGTTATAAAGATCAAAAGACCCGCCGTAGAGATCCCAATGAAAAACCTTGAGCAACAGCTTGGTGATTAGACCCTCTTGCCCGAACGCCGCGATAAACATGAACGCGAGTGGAACTCCTCCGGTGTTCGCTAACACACCGGCTGCCGAACTGGTGATGGTCCGCACTACTCCACTGGTCTTAACAACAGACCAGCAAATAAGAGCACCAAGAATGCCAGAAACAATCATGGAGTAGAACGCGAGTTTAAACGAGCCTATAAAGGCCTCACGATAATTACCAGTAAAGAGGTTTTTATAAAGGACGAAAGTTAGATGATGTTTATTGTCATGAATCGAGGCAGAGATAATCGAAGCAATCGGGTAAAGCAAGAAATACCCTAAGAAAAGAAAGAGGGGAAGAAGCCCCAAAATGCTCTTATCGAATTTGAATTTTGGACGTGACGAACCGCTCCCACCCATTAAACGGGTGGGAGCGGCAAGTTCGTCAGCAATGACCATTAGTTAAAGGTCAGTTGCTTAGAGTGTTGGCCAGAGTTTTGTCAACAAGGCTGTAGCTGTTGCCTGTTGCGCCACTGTTGGCTGTTGTAGAGTCAACTTATCTGCAGCTGGATTTGACTGGAAGATTGTTGTTGGTGAAGGAACCAACAACTTCTTTGCCTTCATCGCTGCGATGTTGATTGGGACTGCTCCGCCAAGCTGGAAGATGTTCTGTCCACCCATGAGTGAGTTGAACAACTTACCGCCGTCAAGTGTTCCTGCTGTGACCATTGAAGCTTCGTCTCCAGCAAGATCCTTTGCAAGGTGACCCTTGTTCTCTGACATCAAGAACTCAACCCATAGGCGTGCTGCCGCAGGGTGTGGGGCTGTTGCATTGATACCGAAGATGTACGGAGTACCCATTACTGCTGCATCGGAAGGCTTAACATAGTTAATTGTCTTACCGATTTGAGCACCGAGTTGTTCGGTACCTAGGGCGTTGAATGAGTAGTCCAACCAGAGCTTAGGATTTCCTGTTGCAATGTGTGTTGAATCAGCGGTTGCTCCAGAGAGGTTTCCGCTCTTCTTTAGGCCGTGGTAGAAATCAAAACCCTTTTGCACGTTGTTGAAAGTTCCGCCGTTAGCAACAGTAGCTGCCATAACAGAGATCAGCGCCTCTTGTGCTCCGGTTGGGTCTCCAGCAATACCGACGACCTTCTTGAAAGCAGGATTTGTGAAGTCTTTAATCTTTGTTGGGTGGACCTTCAGCTTTGCGTCATAACCGATAACGATCTGACCTGAGTAGTTACCGAACCAATATCCTGCTGAATCCTTCCAAAGTGAAGGAATGTCATTCCAGGTTACAACTTTGTACGGAGCAAAGAGGCTTCCGCCCGTTGTGCTGCCTGTCATAGCTTGTTGAATGTGAGATGCGCCGATATCGACGACATCTGGCTGGCTTGGTGCTGGAGCAGTTTGGATCGACTTGATTTCGTATGAAGATCCGCCATCTGGGTTGTCATCGTTAATGTGAATTCCGAATGCTGCCTGATAGGAGTCAATTGCATCGCCATAGTCAGCCCAGTTACGAAGGACTGTTGTGATATTCAATGAACCTTCAGCTTGAGCGGCCTTTACAAGAGCGCCCATTCCACCGCATGAAGCGATATCGGTGCAGGTTGCCCAATTGGTGTCGGCAGAAGCACTTTGTGCAGATACTGCAGGAAGAAGTGCAACAGAGATTGCTGCAACCACTCCAAATACGAATTGCTTACGCATTAGTCCCCCTTAAGGATTAGTGGTCTTAGCAAACCCTTCCTTGCTTACAAGTAAGGGATTATTAGACGAGCGGTAGATGTACGAAAAGTTAATAATTAACTTTGCGTGGTGGGTTCCCCTCTTAGTTAATAAGGGTGAGCAGCGAAAGCACGGTGGAAGAGATTTCAGTTGCACCAGTAGCGCGTAGCTCTGCCTCAGAATGTTGACCACTTGTGACACCAAGGACAATCG
>TBL_comb47_HYPODRAFT_10000347_pt1 | contig 61525 bp, 48 predicted proteins | sample TroBogypolimnion_40_FD_10682 | JGI IMG/M metagenome (IMG submission 10682)
AACGCTCCAGTAGCTCAGGTGGATAGAGCTCAGGATTCCTAATCCTGGTGCCGCAGGTTCGAATCCTGCCTGGAGCACCAAAAAATATCAAGCACTTGGTTGACGGTCGACTGAGTGCTTTTTTTTGTCATGATAATTTGGAAGCAGATTTCAACAATACCAGCCTTGCGTCTCTGGCAACCGGGGTGGATAAAGTTTGGGAAAAATGTTCTCATTCTTTGCTTTCGTCTTTATTCTTGGTTCCGTGCAAGGACAAGCGCGGTGGAACCCGAAGGGAGCTGCTTGGACAAGCTGTGACAGAAACCACAGGGTGCGGCCATGCCGATGATTTCTTGAAGCGAATACGTTTTGCCGTTGAAGGTGTTGAGCATCATGTGGATATCGTAGAGGGCCCCGCGCCAGTCGGTATCGTTGAAAAAGTCATGGATAACCAGCACCCCCTGTTTCGCGGTTTTGGCTGCGGCCTTGCGCAGCAGCATCCCGGTTTCTGCTGTTCCCTGGCAATGGATGATATTGGAAAGCAGGACCAGGTCGGCGGATTGGTCGGAAATGGCATCGAAATCCGAAGGGGTCTCAGCTAGCAAGTTGCAGGGGCACCAATGGACACGATTCTCCATTCCGGTCAGGCGCTGATGCAAGGCGGTGCTGGCCACAACCTCGGGCAGGTCACAGAAAATGCCCTGCCATCCAGGGTGTCTCCCTAGAAAATTGTGCAGAAAGGTTCCGGCACCGGCACCGATATCCAGGATAACTCCGGTGGCAGCGGCTACCGGCAATCCATCCCAGAGTTCCTTGGCGCGGATGCGGGCTGCCTCATCCATGGCGCCTAGATAGGTGGCGAAGGCCTGCTGCAACTCCTGCGGGCCCTTGTCCTCGGTAGCGAAAATCCGTTGCCCCGACTTCAGGGTCGCCGCTAGTTGTTGCCAGGATTGGTGTAATTGTTGTTCAAAGGCGAGTGTCTTTCCTTGATACTGGTCCGATGCAGAGCACAAATAGATGGCCGCGAAGCGGGAGAGGTAGTACCGGTTGCCCTCTTGCCTGAGCAGGCCTAGGCTGGACAGGCAACGGAGAAACCGGTCGCCATAGACCGGTTCCCATCCAACCCTGGTACAGAGCGTGAGACCATCGCAGCCCTCCTGACTGATAGCCTCGAAGACCCCGGCATCATGGGCCAGCATAAGCGCCGAAGACAGGCGATAGCCGGTCAGCAGGTCGGAAAAGGCGAGGAAACCCTCCTTCTGTGGCAAGGTCAGCATGTTTCCTGCTGGGCATTGTTGATGCCCACTTCGGCAAAGGTCTTGATATCGGCCAGCACCCGGGTGGCGGCATCGAGAAGATGCATGGCCATGGCCGCCCCGGTGCCTTCACCGAGCCGGAATTGCAGATCGAGGAGAGGGGCGAGACCCAGACGGTTGAGCATATACTTGTGTCCGGCCTCGACCGAGTTGTGGCTGGTAAAGAGATAGGCTTTGGCCATCGGCGCCAGCTCGCAGCCGATCAATGCACCGGCAGTTGAGATCAGGCCGTCGCAGACCACCGGAATCCCGTGGGCTGCCGCTCCGATCACCAGCCCGGCCAGCCCGCCGATTTCAAAGCCGCCCACTTTGGCAAGGATATCGAGCGGATCACCGGGATCAGGCCGGTGCAGGGCCAGGGCTTTTTCAATCACCGCGATCTTGTGCGCCAGCATGGTGTCGTCGATGCCGGTGCCCCTGCCGGTAAGTTCCCTGACCACTCTCCCGGAAAAGGCAGCGATGATGGCGGTCGAGGCGGTGGTGTTGCCGATCCCCATATCGCCGGTGCCGAGCATATCGATTGATTCCCGTTCCATTAATTGATTGACAATTTCTATGCCTGCCTCAATGGAACGGATTGCCGCCTCCCTGGTCATGGCCGGCTGTTTGGCGAAGTTGGCGGTGCCCTTGCCGATTTTCTTGTGGAAGATGGGGAGGTCCGGTTCGAAATCGCAATTCACCCCTAGGTCCGCCACCCTGACCTCTGCTCCGGCATGGGCGGCCAGGACGCTCACCGAAGCTCCTCCTTTAACGAAATTGTAGACCATCAGGGGGGTAACCTCCTGGGGGAACAGGCTGACCCCTTCCGCAACCACCCCGTGATCGCCGGCGCAGGTGACGATCACCTTTTTTTTCAGCCGGACATCAAGGGAGCCCGTGATAGCCGCAAGGCGGGCGGATAGGGATTCAAGGACACCAAGGCTTCCCTGGGGCCGGGCTTGATCGGCGAGCCGTTGCAGGGCGGCCTGGTGGATGGCCGCATCCGGTGGGCGGATGGCGGCGATGGTTGTTTGTAATAGATGCATGGAACTCTCCTTAAGAGAAAATTCCAGCAGGGCAGGTCGCACTGCCGCTGCTGGAGAGAATTGGTTTTATATTGTTCCCACGCTCTGCGTAGGATTAAGGAAACAGGGTCACTTGGGCACGGAGAGCTTGTCGCCGGCGATATCCTGTTGAAAGACCTCCATTCCTTTTTTCATGGCACAGAAATCGCCGCACATGGTGCAGGTGTCGTTGGCCTCGGGCACCCGTTCCTCGCGGACCTCTCTCGCCTTCTGCGGAAACAGCAGATGCTTCTCCAGCTCCTCCCAGTTCATGTCGCGCCGGGCCTTGGCCGCTATCTTTTCCCGATCGCGCCGTTCTGGATATTTAGCCAGGTCGCCAATGCGCACGGCCAGCCGGGTTGCCCGCACGCCCTCGCGGACATCGTTTTCATTCGGCAGGGCCAGATGTTCGGCCGGGGTGATGTAACAGATCAGATCCGCACCATAACGGGCGGAGTTGGCGGCCCCGATGGCAGCGGCGATATGATCATATCCGGCGCCGGTATCGAGCGGCAGGGGCCCCAACACGTAATAGGGGGCATTGCCGCTCATCCGTTTCTCCAGCATGATGTTGCCTTCAATTTCATCGAGCGGCACATGGCCGGGTCCTTCCACCATCATTTGGCAGCCCATTTCACGGCCGAGCTCGGCCAGTTCACAGTTGATGATCATTTCCGCCATCTGGGCCCGATCATGGCTGTCGTGGATGGCCCCGGCTCGAATGCCGTTGCCGAGCGAAAGGACGGCGTCGTATTTTTTCATCAGGCCGCAGACCCGGTCGAACTGGGCATAGAGCGGATTTTCCTGGCCGGTGGCGTCCATCCAGGCGACCATGAAGGTCCCGCCCTTGGAGACAAGACCGCCGTAGCGGAATCCCTGTTTGCGCAGCCGCTCAATGGTGTACTGGTTGATGCCGCAATGGATGGCCATGAAACTCAAACCATCCGCCAGTTGCCGTTCAATCAGCTCGAACAGGTATTCCGGATCCAGCTTGGCTGGATTTTTGTATTTGCGCGCGGTTTCCTTGAAGGCCTGATAGAGGGGAACATTGCCCACCGGCAGGTTGGTGTTGGCCAGGATCGCCCTGCGGATGCGGTCGAGGTCGCCGCCTGCCGAAAGCTCCATCAGGGTATCGGCCCCTTCTTCCTCGGCGATCCGGGCCTTGCGGATTTCTGCATCCAGGTCGCAGATATCGGAAGAGGTGCCGATGGAGGCATTGACCTTGGTCCGCAGGCCGGTGCCGATCCCCACCACTTTTTGCAGGGGACGGGACGGATTGTTGGCAATGACAATCTCCCCTTTGGCCACCCGCTCCCGGATGAGTTCAACTGCCAGGCCTTCATCACGGGCCACTGTTTCCATCTGGGGGGTAATCGTGTTTTCGCGTGCATGTTCAATCTGGGTTTTCATGGTACCTTCCTTCAAGAGGGTAAGGATGCCTGCCCCGGAAAATAAAAAAAGGGCTCCGAAAGGCGGCATCGCCTTTACAGAACCCTTTACCATCGTGTTCTTTCAACAAGACTGCTTTATACGTCTTCTGACTTCTGGATACTGCCGGATCGCGCCTTCCCGATCATAATGCTGTGATCAGTGGCTTCCTGGGGTGGAGAGCGATCCAAATTCCAGTTACAGCGGTGGGACCGTCACGGAATTGCACCGTGTTCCGTTTATAAAGCTATCTCTATGATAAGCCGTTCAACGCTTACAGGTTCCTATTAAAACATATCAGGCAGAGAGAAGACAATCCCAAACTCGAGGGAATTTGTTCTTCGCTCTAAAAAATGGGGGTGCGGGTGGTGGGACGATAGACGGGAAAAGGAAAACACGCTGTGGGTCAGAGCGGCGATGCCAGGACGGAGGGATAGCAGCCGCGAACCGCATTGATCAAGGTGAAACCGGTGAGCGTCTGCAGGCAATCCAGCGTGAGCACCCGTTCCTCCAATCGACCGGTATCAAGCAGATGTTGCCGACAGGTCCCGGCGAGCAAGCCACAGCGCACCGGCGGCGTGTATTGCCGGTTCTTGATCGTGACCACGATGTTGGCAATGGTGGTTTCGGTGACCTCGCCCTGTCGGTTGTAGAAGAGCACGTCATCTACGCCCTGGGGAAGGCCAGCGCGTATTCGGTCATAGTGCTCCCGATGGGTGGTCTTGTGATAGAGAAAGACATTCTGTTCATCAATGGGATGCGGGGCGAGCATAACCCGAACCGGGTGTCCGATGTCAGGGGGATCGAAGGGAATCGCTTCAATCCGCAGTGTTCCTCGTCGGTCGAGCAGCAGCCTGACCTTCCGCCTGATGCCGCCGTATCCGGTCGCTGCCGCGTCCAATTGAGCTTGAGTATCCGCCAGGTCGCAGGGATAGGAATAATAGTCGGCCGAGGCCGTCAGGCGGCGGAAATGCTCCGGCAGCAGCGTATACCCTGCATCAGGAGTCCACAACAATGTTTCGAGCAGGCAAAAATCGGGCTGAAGCGATCGACAGATGAGACTTTTTAGCCGAGTTTCTTCCAGCTCGGCGGCAGCGGTGGAATCTGCGGTGATGCCGCCGCCGACCCCGTATTCCGCCACCCCTTTCTGGCGGTCGATCAGCAGGGTCCGGATGGCGACATTGAATTGGGCGCGCCCATCGGGAAGTAAAAAACCGATCGTGCCGGTATAGATGCGGCGGGGGGAGGTCTCCAATTCACTGATAATGGCCATGGTGCGGGCCTTGGGGGCGCCGGTTATGGAGGCGGCTGGAAAAAGGGCTGCGAAGATTTCGCAGAGGGAGGCCCGGGTCCGGGCCAGCACCGGGGAAACCATCTGCCAGAGCGTCGGATAGCGCTGTACCGCAAACAGATGCTCGACCTGCACCGAACCGGGCAGGGCGATCCGGGCAAGGTCATTGCGGACCATATCGACAATCATTACGTTCTCCGCCTGATCCTTGGTGCTGGTTTGCAGGCGCTCCCCCTGCTTCAGATCGTCCGCTGCGGTTAAGGCGCGGCCGATGGTTCCCTTCATCGGAAGGGATTTAATCCGTTCGCCATGGAGCTGGAAAAAAAGTTCCGGGGAGAGGGAGAGCATGGCCCATTCGCGGGTTTGGAGAAAACCACCGAACTCCGGTTGATGGTCGGCAGCCAGCCGAGTGAACAAGGGCCAAGTATCACCTCTGAATGGGGTCCGAAGACGGTAGGTATAGTTGGCCTGATAGGTGTCGCCAGCGGCAATGTAATCTTGAATGCGGCGAATGCTGGCTGCATACTCTGTGTCGCTTACCGTGGGGGCCCAGCTCAGATCGGGCAGTAATGTTGTCGGCACGGGTTCAGGCACCTCTACGGGATGAGGCGGCAGATACAGGCCAAACCAGAGGAGGGGGAAACCCTTATCTTCCTGCACCCGGAACGAGGTATCAAAGGCCGGGGCAGCTTCGTAGGTCAGGAAACCGGCTGCCGCCCATCCATGGGTCGCGACCAGCAATTCGACTTCCTGCAGGCAGGCAACCACCTCCTCAATTTTGCAGGTGCTGACAACCCGTTGTGGCCGGGAAAAATCAAGCCATCGTCCGGTGTGTGCGTCACGAAGGAGAACCCGGTCGTCTTCAGTTCTTTGTTCGGGGAACGGTGCTTCCGCTGTTGCAAATACGCTGTTTTTCACTACTTGAAAACCTGTTTACATCGTTTGTTTGTTCACCGGATTGTTGCTGATTGGGGTCAGTTGCAAAATGTCGGCTGCCAGGGCCGCGATGACCATGGCGGCCCGTTCCGTGTGCGGTCGAGATGCTGCAAATGGCGTTGAATCGTCTGGCCGATCCAGGAGTTGTTTTTTCGCCACGAAAAACAGGAAACCGCTGAGATCTACGCTGGTCACGTAGATGCCGGAGCCCAAGTTCAGGCTGATTGCTCAGTGGGCTTCTGGAGCGGAAAGTCAAGTGGTTGACGGGTTCTGATGCTTAAGAAAAAAAATCGTCTGTCGGGTAAAAGGGGCTACGGAAATAATAATCTGTAACCCCCTGCTACTGTTGTCGAGCCGGGATGCGATAGAGCTGTCATCCTTCTGGTGATCAGATGGAACGGTACTCTCTATAATAGGGGCAGTCTTTTTTACTTGTGCCCTCGTTGTAAAGACATACCGCCTGGGAAACGGATTTTGTTTCCAGTTTATCCTCGAACCAATCCTTCACGGCTTCCCTGTCCATTCCCTTTTGGAAGCATTTGTAGTTTTTTCCATACGTTCCAAATCCGTACTCATTGAACAAGCCCTTAGATTTGCATTTTGGGTAATTGTGTTTCCCTTGAGAGCTTTCAAGTATGTGTATTTTTGAAACAATTGTTTCGACGCTGTCTGTATTCTTTGATGATTTCGTGTTTGTATAGCTCGCTGTCTTTGCGTGACTGCTTGATACTATTGACAAGATGATCATCAATGATATTAGTAATATTTTCATTCCTGCAATATAGCCAAGAATTGACTGTATTGCAAAAACTTTTTAGTTTATTCAATTATAACGAATTGTTATGTTACAGATGATCTTGGTCGCAATAATGCTGCAATTGTGTCGATCAATGATAGAGTTTTCATGCAGTTGCGCTCGTTTTTTTTATCGCTTCGGCAAGGAAGATGGGAACACCGGAGATCTGTGCTGGTTAGCTCGAAGCTGGGGCACAGGGGTGCCTGGAGGGATTCGGGAGTAAACGAATCTATGAGTATCTGACTGGTCTAGCAGCACGGATTGAGCTGGAGACTGTTTGATTATATCGAAGGAAGCGGAGAAGGTTACGCCAAAATACTTAACCATGAACAACGCTCTCATCGATGCATTGTAAACAGTTCCGATAACGGAAGGATGTGTCTTTGAAAACGGAGATACTAAAAAGCCTTTTATAGACAGGAAAAAGGTTCTAATTGGTCTTTATAGAATAGCAGGAGTGCGGAGTTTCACTTTTCAAAGTTTCCGCCACTTCGGGGCAAGTCAACTGGGAATGAAAGGGGTGGTCACTGCCAGGTATACAAATGATACTGGGGCACGACAACGTCATTGCTACATCAAAATACATACAGTCGTTACGGATAAATAAAACCGAGGCGATTAATCTACTGGAATAAAAAAAAGGGATACAGCCAGTGAGCCGTATCCCTTATTTTTTGGTGGAGGATAGCGGGATCGAACCGCTGACCCCGACGCTGCCAGCGTCGTGCTCTCCCAGCTGAGCTAATCCCCCACATCAGATTGAAATCAGATTGAAACAAAAACAACATATATTAACATGCTGTTTTTTTAAACAAAAAAATAGAAGCAATCTTGAATGCCATTCAAGCGCTCTCTTAGCTGAGCTATAGCCCCTTGAATTTATGGTGAGCCAATTACCACGCTTTGCAGGTTTTTGTCAAGTTTTTCTCTTTTCTTTTTCAGGTGGATGCCATAGGCATTGCCAAGCATCGGATCAGTTGGTAATGTAGCGAGCTTGTTTGTATCAACATCAATAACTTTATTGTATCATTGAACGCCAACAGCGAAAACCCCTCGCAGTTGAGCGTACTGATAACATTTAGACTATACAGGTGGTACCGGATGTTTTCTCCGTTTAATTTTCTCTTTGGCTGGATGTCTAATGATTTGGCGATCGATCTTGGCACTGCGAATACGGTATTGTATGTGAAAGGCAAGGGTATCGTGCTGCGAGAACCTTCGGTGGTTGCGGTCCGTAAGGACAGCCGTGGGAGCAAAGTGCTTGCGGTGGGTAGAGAGGCCAAAGAGATGCTGGGCCGGACTCCTGGCAACATTGTGGCTATCCGGCCCATGAAAGACGGGGTTATCGCCGACTTTGAGGTGACGGAAGCCATGCTGCGTTACTTCATCAATAAGGTGCATAATCGCCGGACCCTAGTGCACCCCCGGATCATCATCTCAGTGCCTTCGGGTATCACCCAGGTGGAAAAAAGGGCGGTGCGGGACACCGCGGAATCTGCAGGGGCTCGTGAGGTTTATCTGATTGAAGAACCTATGGCGGCAGCCATTGGTGCCAATCTGCCCATCACTGAACCGATCGCTAACATGATTGTCGATATCGGCGGCGGTACCACCGAGGTGGCTGTCATATCCCTGGCCGGTATCGTCTACGCCAAGTCGGTGCGGGTTGCGGGCGACAAGATGGATGAGGCCATCCTCCAATACATCAAAAGAAAACATAACTTGGCCATTGGCGAGCGCACTGCTGAGGAAATCAAGACCACCATCGGCAATGTCCTGCCGGAGGAACCTTACGAAACTATGGATATCAAGGGGCGTGATCTGGTGTCCGGTATTCCCAAAATCCTGACTATTACCTCGAAAGAGATTCAATCCGCCATCGCCGAGCAGGTAGATGTGATTGTCGATGCTGTCCGGGTTGCGCTGGAGCAGACGCCGCCCGAGTTGTCCGCAGATATTGTCGACCAGGGGATTGTTCTCACCGGTGGTGGCGCTTTACTGAAAAATCTCGATAAACTTCTGAAGAATGAGACCGGGATGCCGATCATTGTGGCCGACGACCCCCTCTCCTCCGTTGTACTCGGTTCTGGGCTGGCCTTGGACAATCTTGAGATTCTCAGGGAAATTGCCATCGATTAACGCCAATAGAAGTATTTGACGTCTCGTCCTTCCACCAGTTATCTGATCTGTTGCCGCAGTCGGTTTTATTGCTTCTTCAATGAGAAAAAAGATCATTAGAAAACGAAGCAGTCGATTCGGACTCTTCCGTATCGTCATCCTTGCAGGCTTCCTGTTGACCCTGGCGCTTATTTTTCTTGTTTCCACTTTGGGGAGCCAAAAGTTCGGTTCTCTGCATAAATTGGTACTTGAGGCGGTCGGGCCGTTACAGAAAGTCGTTTCTGCCGGGAGTTCCTATATCGGGGGCTTTAAGAGCGAATATCTGGATATTCTACAGGACACCCTTAGGCTTCGCGAGGAGAATAAGCGGCTTGTCCGGCAACTGCAGGAAAACGAAACCATCCTCAATAAGAGCCGAGAAGCTCTGGCCACCAACGCTAGCCTCCGTAAGTTGTTGGAATTCAAGAACGGTCTCGCCCAACCGGCGATCGCGGCCGCCATCATCGGCAAAGACCCCTCTGCCTGGTTCCGTTCGGTTATTATCAATCAGGGCTCCAATAGTGGTATTCTGAAAGGGAATCCGGTGGTGAACAGCGATGGGATTGTCGGTCAGGTTTTTACAATCTCCCCCAACTATGCCAAAGTGCTTCTGGCAATAGCCCCATCCAGCGCCATTGATGTCCTCCTACAGAAATCGCGAGTCCGCGGCATCTTGAAAGGAACGGGGAATTTGACCTACCGTCTTGAGTACATCCTTAAAACTGCCGAAGTCGAAGAAGGCGACCATGTGGTAACAGCCGGATACGGAGGAGTGTTTCCTACCGGTCTGCCGGTCGGTGTGGTTTCGAAAATCATCAAGAAGCCGCGGGGGATGTTTCACGAGATCGAAGTGACCCCTGCCGTTGATTACCAGACACTTGAGAATCTGCTGGTTATCGAACAACAGAATGTATCGGAACTTCGGCAGATGGAGCGGCATTGACCCCTCGATGGGAACGGTTTTAGCAGGTATGGCATTCGGCTCTATCGTTGGTTTGGCGGGTGAAGAAACAAATTCCCATACTGTGCCAATTATGGTCCGATCGATTTGGAATGACAGGTAATGATTGTTTTTAACTTTATTATAGTCGGCCTGCTGCTGGTTATCATGCAAACAACTGTTTGCATGCCCTCACCTGTTTGGCTCCTTACTCCGGACTGCTACTATGTCCTGGTTGCCTACCTGGCCTATCGTCTCGATCTGGTGCGTAGCCTGATTGTGCTCTTTCCTTTGGTCTGCATGCTGGATGTGCTTTCCGGCACAGTGCTGGGCATGTATGCTATCCTCTGTTTCAGCGGATATTTTCTCCTCCGGTTCATTTCCGGCAAATTGCCGGTCAACGAGTCGTTGTACCAGATCCCGCTTGTCGGTATGAGTTACCTGATAGTTTCGTGGGGAGTGTACTTGTTTTTACGTTTTTTTGAACCAGGGGGGCTCGTTTCCTGGTCCTGGTGGAGAATGATTGTCCAGGCTATGCTGGTTGCCGCTTTGACCTACCCCCTTTTTTACGTTTTCGATCTGGTGCTGAAATATTCGCATCGCCGTCTTTTTCCTTGGAACAGCCTGCGTTTGCGGACTGATAACCGTCGCAGACGTCAGGCCTGACTTTTTTTTGGTGTATTGATTGCAGTGAGTCTAGCAAATTTGTTTGGCAGCAGCGTGAAGAATCTCAGGAAACCGAACCGGAAAAAACCGGAGCCGCTCCTTGATGCTGAGCGAAAAAAGGACACGGGGGTGACCAAGCTGACCCCTCGGGACGACAGCGACCTGGGTGGGTATAAAAAAAAGGCGTTATATTCGTTATTTGTCCTGATTTTTTTCTTTGCTGTAGTCGTGACCCGTCTCTGGTACCTCCAGGTGCAGCAGGGTACCTATTATAATGAACTGGCGGACTCCAATCGGGTCCGCTCCCTGGAAATTGCTGCACCTCGGGGCAATATTTATGATCGCCGCGGCCGTGAAATCGTCACCAACCGACCTTCCTTCAATGTCGTCTGGACTCGTGAGAACAATAAAATCCATGACGAATGGCTCAAAAGCCTGACCCGAATACTCGGACAGGATTCTTCGAGCCTCCTCGATAAGATCCGTAAGATGACCAGTACACCTGGGCATATTCCGGTGCGACTCGCTGAGGATATCAACTGGGAAATGGTCGCCCGCATCGAGAACAATCGGATGTACCTGCCTGAAATCAAGATTGAAGTCGTACCGTTGCGCATCTACCACTACGGCAACTTGGCCTCACACCTCATTGGCTATATGGGGGAGATCAGTAAGGCTGAGTTGGACCAGGCGGATCAACGTTTATACCGCGGAGGAGATCTTGTCGGCAAGATGGGGTTGGAGCGTCTGCGGGAGAGTGATCTGCACGGCGAAAAGGGGCATGATTACATGGAGGTCAATGCCCTTGGCTTTGAACAGAAAAATTTAAAAGGAGATGAACCCCTCCCAGGCAATGATCTACACCTCACCCTAGATGTGGAATTGCAGAAAATAGCTGAAGAGGAATTAGCAGCGGGGAATAGAGCCGGGGCGGCGGTGGCAATGGAAGCGAACACCGGTCGAATGCTGGTGCTGGCTAGTTCCCCTACCCTCCATCTCGACGAGTTTGTCGGCGGCATCTCGCAAAAGGACTGGCAGGCAATGCTTGCTAACCCTCTGCATCCGTTGGTGAACAAACTGGTGCAGGGGCAATATCCACCGGCCTCCACCTATAAGACCATTACCGCGCTGGCCGGTCTAGCTGAAGGCATCATTACTCCCGAGACAACCCTGTATTGTTCAGGATCCCACCAATTCGGCAACCGGGTCTATCGCTGCTGGAAAAAAGGCGGTCATGGCCCGATCAGTCTCAAGCGGGCGGTGGCCGAATCCTGCGATGTCTACTTTTATCAAGTTGGGCAAAAACTGGGTGTTGACCGACTTGCCCGATATGCCAATTTGTTTGGCATGGGCAACAAAACCGGGATAGAAATGGAGCATGAAAAATCGGGTCTTATTCCGACCTCGGAATGGAAGAAAAAACGCTATGGCAAGCCATGGCAGGAGGGCGAGACCCTTTCTGTCGCCATCGGCCAGGGCTTTGACCTGGCAACTCCGGTACAGGTGGCGGTCATGACCATGGTGATCGCCAATGGCGGGACGCTCTATAAACCGGCAATCGTCGAACAGGTGCGCGATCCTGACGGCCGGGTAGTCAGTTCGTTTACCCCGGAAGTTTTGAGCCGGCTTTCCGGGCAGGGAAAAAACCTTAAACTGGTCCGTGAAGGCATGGTCGAGGCGGTCAACAGCAAAAGGGGGACGGGCCGAGAAGCCCAGATTGACTCCCAGGGGATCGTCGTCGGCGGCAAGACCGGCTCTGCGCAGGTGGTCCGTCTGGCACAGTACAAAGGTTTAAAAGAGGCGGACATTCCCTATGAATACAGGGATCATGCTTGGTTTACCTGCTTTGCACCTGCCGCAAACCCGGAAATCGTGGTCACTGTGCTGGTGGAACACGGGCTGCACGGGGGGTCATCCGCTGCCCCTATTGCCGCGAAAATCCTGAATAGATATTTCGAGGATAAATCTAAAGAGCAGAAGGGAACTCCTGGCAGCAAGGTTTTGCTTTCCAAGGAGATGATTGAAGAGACTGATTCGCCTGCTGGCGATGACACTGAAGACGGTCCAGAGACCTCTCCCTCAACAGACTGAACTTGAAAACTCATTGATATGTTTCGATTTGACAGACATTTGTTGCAACATTTTGATTGGGTCATGCTGCTGATGCTCCTCCTCGTGGGCGGAATGTCTTTGACCAACCTGTATAGCTCAACTTATATTACCGGCACGGGTGCTTCCTCGATTTTTTTCAAGCAACTGTTTTTTTTTGTTGCCGGGCTTATTATGATATTGGTGATGAGTTTTCTCGATTACCATAAAATCGCTAAGTCCGGGTATATCCTGTATATTGTCATCCTGCCTCTATTGCTCTATACACTTCTGTTTGTCAAATCCATTGCCGGAGCCCAGCGGTGGATTGATCTCGGATTTTTTAATTTGCAACCCTCGGAACCGGCGAAACTTGCGTTAATCCTGGTGCTGGCCTCCTGTTATGCTAACACCGATGTCGCTGGCGGCGGCTATCGGTTGCGCGATCTGATCAAACCCGTCATTTTGACTGCATTGCCGTTTGTTTTGATTATGCTGCAGCCTGATCTTGGCACCGCTCTCATTTGCGGCGTTATTTTTGTGTCCATGACTTTGTTCGTCAGGCTGCGATGGACAACGCTCGGCATTCTAGGAGGAAGCGGCTTGCTCTGCGTCTTTATCGGTTGGAAATTCTTGTTGAAAGAATACCAGCGGAAACGGATCGAGACCTTTCTCAATCCCGAAGGTGATCCCATGAATCATGGGTATCAGATCATGCAGTCCAAGATTGCGGTTGGTAGCGGCCGCATTTTTGGCAAGGGATTCATGGAGGGAACCCAGGGACACCTGCGGTTTTTGCCGGAACGGCACACGGATTTTGCTTTTGCGGTATGGGGGGAAGAGTGGGGGTTTGCTGGCGCGGTTTTTTTTCTGAGCTGTTATTTCTTCATGCTCATCTGGGGAATCAATATTGCCATGTCCGCCAAGGATAAATACGGGGCAATCTTGGCCTTCGGCTGCATCATGTTGATCTTCTGGCAAGCGGTCATTAATCTCTTTATGATTCTGGGCTTTTTACCGGTCGTCGGTGTTCCCTTGCCGATGTTCAGCTACGGCGGGTCATCGCTGCTGACCAATATGCTGGCAATTGGCATTCTGATGAATATCAGGATGCGCAGTTTTCCAACGGCCCAGTAAGCAACCCCTGTCTTATAGGTGGCGGTGGTTACGAACCAGATTGCGCAGGGCTGCAATAAAAAGGGGGTCGGAGTTGAGGCCCCTGGTGGCTTCGAAATGCATCCCGAGGTTTTCCGCCATCTGTCGATATTGGATATCGATCTCGAACAGCGTTTCAACATGATCGGAAACAAAAGACAACGGCACAACCAGCATATTCTTGCATCCTTGCGCCGCACATTCTTCAATGACCTCCGGCAGCGCCGGACCCAGCCATTCAACCGGCCCACTGCGGCTCTGGTAACAGAGTCTCCCTTGGATGCCGGTCAACTGTTCGATAGCATGGATCGATTGCGTAAGGTCGCTCACATAAGGATCGCCTTCCTTGATAAATTGTACAGGCAGGCTGTGGGCACTGTAGATAAGCTGCACCGGCTCACCATGAAAGCGATGCATCCCTTCCTCAATCCGAGCTTTCAGGCAGGCTATGAACTGTGGTTCGACGGGCCAGGAATGAATTGCAACAATCGGGATATCTAGGCCTAGCTGTTTTTTTATCCGGTGGAGATCCTGCGAAGATGAGCCGGTGGTGGCAATGGAGTAATGGGGGTAGAGCGGCAGGGCGATGATTTTCTTCACCTGCGCTGCTGCCATTTCCTGGAGCGCCTCTGCCGCGAAGGGGTGCCAGTAGCGCATACAGGGCCGGACCATGAAGTTTCCGTCATCATGTAGCGCCTGCTCCAGCGCCCGTGCCTGTTCCTCGGTTTTTTCCCGTATAGGGGAACCTCCGCCGATGCGTTGATAATTCGCCATACTTTTGGGAGCTCGACGATGGGCGATGAACCTGGCAATGGTTTTTTGCAGGAAAGCGGGGCCCAAGCGGATGATCTGTCGGTCGGAGAACAGATTGATCAAAAATGGGCGCACCTCTTCAAGCCGCCCAGGGCCCCCTAGGTTTAAGAGCAATATGCCAATTTTATCTTGAGTATTCATGTTGTTAATCTACCGGCTCGATTGCATGGTCGTCAATAAAATGTGGTGCACCCCCTTGATTTCCTTTCTGGTCAATGGCTATAATTGATTCATGGTCAATCGGTATCCTTTCAAATTCAATCCCTTCGTGTGCGGATCGCACAAATTTTCGAGTACTGCTTATAACTGGGCCATACAGGGAGATAGCAGGCCTGTGGCCTTGAGCAAGGGGTACCGGTGTATGACCTTGAGGCAGCGGTATGGGACCGCTGACGCCTTTTTTAGTGGAGGATGTATATGGAATTGAAAATTGAGGCCAAGAATATTGATCTCCGGAAGAGCTGGCAGGAAAAAATAGAGGAAGAGCGTGATAAACTCATTCGTCACTATGCGAATTTTGTCCTTCACCTGCGTGTAACTATTGAAGCAACCCCTGGGTATAAAGAAGGCGGATATGAGGTGCGACTTGTCGCGACTGTCCCTAGCGAAACAGTTGCTGTTAAACGCTGGGGTGAGAGTGTCCGTTCCCTCTTAGTTGAAGCCTTTGATGTGCTAGGGGCGCAGTTGAAGGAAATCGTCAAGAAAAAACAAAGCCATAAAACGGCGAAGCTCCAGGGGGCCACCATCGATAGCAAAGGTTCAGGGGTCATTCGCAAGATTTTCCCGGATGAGGCCTACGGCTTTATCGTAACCGATGATAAACTGGATGTCTTCTTTCATGCCAACGCCCTTAGGGATATTACCATGAGCGATCTCGCTGAAGGCGATGAAGTTCTGTTCGCCATGGAGGAGGGCGACAAGGGGCCACAGGCGACTTGGGTGAAGTCCAGCCAAGCCTGATTCTTTTCCCAACGGTTTGCTGCGGAGCGCTACTGCTCTTTGCGCAAGCTGATTATATGATAAACCCTGCCGTTAAGGCGGGGTTTTTTTTATTGTGGAGTCTGGAGCCTTCATCTTGGATGAAGGTGTACAATAAAAAAATACTTGGTTGGCGATCCGTTGCCGTGTACGTATGGAGGGATGCCGCAGGTCGGTCTTTGGGGATGTTCCTGTGTCGACTTCGTCTCTCCCTCCGATCCGGGGAAAGTAATTTAATAGTGCTGCCTGCTCGTTTTGGGTGAACAGCGCTCTATCGCACTGCAAGAGAAAACATGACCACACCTGAACTGTATCTGATTGACGGCAGCGCCTATATCTATCGTGCCTATCATGCCATCAAGCCGCTCTCCAATTCGCAGGGGCTACCAACCCATGCCGTCTTCGGGTTCACCACCATCCTGCGACGTTTGTTAAAAGAGCGCAGTCCGCAGTACCTAGCTGTGGCCTATGACACAAAAGGGCCTGTTTTTCGCCATCAGCTTTATAGTGCGTACAAGGCCAACCGACCGCCAATGCCTGAGGATCTGATTCCACAGATCCCTTATATTCGTAAAATGGTCGCCGCCTGCCGGATTCTGCATCTAGAACAGGATGATCAAGAGGCTGATGACCTCATAGCCTCGGCCACCAAGAAGATGGTGGAGCAGGGATATCGGGTGGTGATCGTTTCAGGTGACAAGGATCTTTTACAGCTGGTGTCAGCAAATGTCACCTTATGGGACCCTATGAATGATCGGGTTTTCGATGAAGCTGCTGTGATGGAAAAATACGGCCTCCCTCCCTCTCTGCTGCTCGACTATTTTGCCCTGACCGGTGACGCCTCTGATAATATTCCCGGTGTTCCGGGGATAGGGCCTAAAACGGCACAAAAACTGATCAGTGAACATCACACCCTGGAACAGCTCTATCTGGCCGTCGGTGGGCTGAAGCCCTCGAAAATGACGGACCAGATCAGCAGCCACAAGGCTGAGGCCTTTCTCTCTCGCGATCTTGTTCGTCTCAATCATGCCGCCGAGGTGCCAGGCGATATCGAACAATACCGGCGGGTCGAGCCTGATAATGACCAACTGCGAGCTTTGCTTATTGAGTTGGGCTTTCATACCCTGCTTAAGGAAGAGACCCGGGCGGTGAAGGTTGAAACGTCCCGGTTCCATCTGGTGCAGCAACCTGAACAGCTGGTGGCGCTTGGGCAGCGTCTGGGCCGTGCCGAACTGCTTGTTGTCGATACAGAAACCGATTCCCTCGATACCCTCACCGCGAATCTGGTCGGGGTGTCACTGTGCGCTGAGGATGGGGAGGCATGGTATCTTCCTTGTGGCCATCGCGACGAAGAGGGCATTCTGGTTGCAGGACAATTATCGCTTGCACGTATCAGCGAAGTCTTGCGGCCCTTGCTCGAAAATGCGGGGATTACCAAGATTGGGCATAATCTCAAATTCGATCTCGCCATCCTGGCCGCTCCCCAAAACAGCAGCCTTCAGTTGGTCGGTCCGCTCTATGATACCATGATCGGTGCCTGGCTGCTCGATCCGGATCGGCGTTCCTATAAACTCGACGATCTTTGTCGGGAGATCGACCTGGAGATGACGACGTTTTCTGAGGTAACTGGCAACGATAAACGCGGGGACGCCTTTTGTCGGGTTGCCCTGGAGGCGGCCAAAAATTACAGCTGCGAAGATGTCTTCGGGGCCTTGCAGTTATACCGGGAACAGCTGCCCAGGCTTACGCAGATGAATCTGGTGCCTTTGCTGCATGAGGTGGAGGGGCCGCTCATCCCCGTGCTGGCGGCCATGGAACATACGGGCATTCGGGTCGATGTCGATAAATTGGCATCCCTCTCGGTTGAGTTCGGGCAACGGTTGGAGCAGTATGAACATACCATCTACCGGACGGCCGGGCTGCCTTTCAATATCAACTCACCCAAGCAGCTCGGGGAAGTCCTGTTTGAAAAATTGCAGTTGCCCAAGGGGCGAAAAACCAAGACCGGCTGGTCCACCGATGTCAAAGTGCTGGAAAGTCTGAGTCTTACCCATGAACTGCCGGCGCTCATCCTGCAGTATCGTAATCTGGCCAAGCTCAAATCAACGTATGTGGACAAATTGGCTAGTCTGCGCAATGAACGAAGCCATAGGGTCCATACCTCGTTCAACCAGTGCGGTACAGCTACCGGCCGGCTCAGTTCGAGCAATCCAAATCTGCAGAATATCCCTATCCGTACCGAGGAAGGACGACGCATCCGTTCCGCTTTTATTGCCGCCCCGGGGTGCGTTTTGCTCGCAGCTGATTACTCTCAGATCGATCTTCGTGTTCTGGCCCACTATTCCGAAGACAGTGAGTTGATCGAAGCCTTTCGGGGTAGTCAGGACATTCATCGACGAACAGCGGCTGAGGTTTTTTTTGTGGCTCCGGAATTGGTGACTTCCGAGATGCGACGGGTGGCCAAGACCATAAATTTTGGCATTGTGTATGGCATGTCTAGTTACGGTCTGGCGAGTCAGCTGCATGTCAGCCGCAAAGAGGCGCAGACTTTTATCGACCGGTATTTCGCTCATTTTTCCGGAATTAAGGATTATATGGAAGCGATGATTCGGCAAGCGAGAAAGGATGGTTTTGTCACTACTTTGTTAGGACGAAGACGGTTTCTGCCCGATATTAACAGCACGAATCGTAATCAGCGTGAATTCGCCGAACGAACCGCTATCAATACCCCGATCCAAGGAACTGCCGCTGATATTATCAAGCTAGCCATGTTGCTGGTTCACAGGGAAATCGTACAGCGTAAGTTACAGGCTCGCATGTTGTTACAGATTCACGATGAACTGGTGTTGGAGGTTCCAGAGCAGGAGCTTGATGAGGTTTCTCAGTTACTCAAGAATCATATGGAAGCGGCGATGTCGCTACGGGTTCCGCTGGTGGTGCACCTCAGTCATGGACAAAATTTGGACAAAGAATAACGGTGATTTTTTATTTTCATTTTTTACCGTGTGATGTATACACATCGGCAGTGCGTAATTGTCGGATAGCTAGCAGTTCGAAATTTATACGAAAAATCGGAATAAATTTACGGATTTTTCGTTTCTTTGGAACTAGGGGCGACTTTTTCGGGCAAGAAAGCCGTCGATGCCTCTTTGAACGGTGCAACTGCGCAATAATGTGAATTTTTCTTGGATGGTTTGTTTTTTGCAAGAGAAGGGCAGGGGTAACCTGGAGGTGAGAGAATGAGCCTACGTGAAGCTATTCGGATCTTGATGCTCAGTCCAATCTATTTTCGTCTGAGTCTGCCGCAACGTTGGCAACTCGTTCGGGAATACTGTCAGCGTTTTAATGCTGGCAGAATCTGATGACAGACACGGCGCGATCCTGCATGGAGAACAAACTGGATACATATTCAGGAGCTGAACGCCGCCGCCACAAACGATTCAGAGTCAAAGACGACGCCCTGGTTTTTTTTGGTAAAGATACAGGGACGATCTTGGATATCAGTCAAGGCGGTCTCTCGGTTCATTATGCTGCCTTGGAGAAAAAAACACCTCTGCCCAATCAGCTTGATATTTTTTTTGTTTATTCACGTTTTTACCTGCCCAATCTCCCCGTATCTCTGGTCGATGAGATGCCTATCCTCCCTAACCCTATCTTCAATTCGTTTCAGGTTAAACGGCTTCGAATGAAATTCGGGCCTCTGTCAAGTGAGCAGCACGCCCGGCTTGAAGATTTCATCACAGATAATGCTATTCTCGAGAGTTGAGTTGATTTCACTTTTCTGAAAAGAAAGATTCTGTTGTTCCAGGATATACCGCATTTTTTTCGTAATGGAGAGCTCCATGAAACAGGTGTTTTTTTTTCTGGCAATGCTATTCCTCTGTGTTGCCTCTGTGCGGGCAGGCGATGAAATCAACATTTCCGCCAGGAATCAGCAGACGGTGGGTGTCACCATCTACAACAATAATCTCGCCCTGGTAAAAGATCGTCGGAAAATTGACGTGCCTATTGGCATGCAGACCCTCGCCTTTAGCGAGGTAAGTGCCAAGATCAAACCGGAAACAGCTCTCATGAATGGCGGGGACTTGGCGGTTCTGGAGCAGAACTTCGAATACGACCTCTTGACCCCGCAATCGTTGCTGCAGAAGTATGTGGGCCGGGAGGTTACCATGATCAGGCGGCATCCGACTACGGGCGAAGAACAACCCGTACAGGCCAAGGTCTTGAGCGTGGGGAACGGTGTGGTGTTGCGAGTGGGTGATCGAATCGAAACCGATGTGAATGGGCGGCTGGTGTATCCTGATGTCCCCAATACCCTGCGTGATCGGCCGACACTGACCATGCAGGTGGAGAGCAGGAAGGAAGGCGTCAGAGATGTGGAATTGTCGTATTTGACCGGTGGCCTTTCCTGGCAGGCCGACTATGTTGCGGAGCTCAATGCGGCAGATGATCGACTCAATCTGAGCGGTTGGGTTACCCTGACCAATGAAAGCGGGGCCAGATATCCACAGGCGCAATTGCAATTGGTGGCCGGTGACGTCAACATCATTCAGAAAGAGATGGTGTCTCGGGCTCTGAGGAAAGATGCCATGGCCGTCGCCATGGCGCCGGCTCCCCAGCCCATGGCCGAAGAATCGATGTTCGAATATCACCTTTATACCCTCGGGCGTCCTACCGATATCGGTGAAAATCAAAAAAAGCAGGTAGCTTTACTCCAGGCTGCTGGGGTTGAATGCCGCAAAGAATTCGTCCTCAAGGGACAGGAGCATTATTATAGCTCTCAGGTGGGAGAAATCGGCCGCAGAATGAAGGTGGGCGTGTTTGTGGAATTGAAAAATGACAAAAAATCCGGATTAGGGCTTCCTCTGCCCGGAGGGATTGTTCGTGTTTATAAAAAGGACGGTAGCGGTTATCTCCAGTTTGTAGGGGAGGACAAGGTGGACCATACCCCTGAGAACGAGGTGATTCGTCTGCATCTGGGTGATGCTTTCGATATCACCGCTGACAAACGCCAGTCTGATTTCAAGAAGATCGCCGGGTTCGGCCCGTTGCACTATATTTTTGAAAGTGAGTATGAGGTAATACTGAAGAACGCCAAGAAAGAACAGGTAACTGTCAATATCCAAGAACCTTTTCCCGGAGATTGGGAAATACTGAGTGAATCGGGTGGGCATACCAAAGAGTCTGCCCATACAGTGTCTTGGAAGGTAACGGTGCCGCCTCTGGAAACCGAAAAATTGACCTATCGCGTCAGGGTGAAGTACTAACGCAATTTTGAGAAAACCGGGGACTGGGTAGGCAAGGCAACGGATCGTGCGGGAGAGCGCACGATCCGTTTTTTTGTTGGGGAAGGCAAGGGGAAAACAGTCTGGGTTGCTCACGAAATTTTTTTAATGGCGTTTCCCGAGCGGAACAAATTCGCGAGACGGTGAACCGATATAGATCTGTCGCGGGCGAAAGATCTTCGTTTCCGGATCTTCCCGCATTTCCCGCCACTGGGCAATCCAGCCGGGGAGTCGACCCAGGGCGAACATCACCGTGAACATGTTGGTGGGGATGCCGAGGGCACGGTAGATAATTCCTGAATAGAAATCGACATTGGGATACAAGTTGCGGCTGACGAAATACTCGTCGCCAAGAACGATATCCTCGAGATTTCTGGCAATTTCAAGCAAGGGATCCTTGACGTTGAGCACCGCGAGAAGGCCGTTGCAGGCTTCTTTAATGATCGTGCCGCGGGGATCGAAGGTACGGTAAATCCGGTGGCCGAAGCCGGAAAGCCGGAAGGGATCGTTTTTGTCTTTGGCTTTGGCGATGTATTTTTTGTAATCGTTGTTATCTTTGTGGATCGCTTCCAGCATCTGAATAACCGCCTCGTTGGCCCCGCCATGGAGTGGGCCCCACAGGGCATTGATGCCCGCCGATATCGAAGAATACAGGTTGCCGCCAGCGCTGCCCACCAGGCGGACCGCTGAGGTTGAACAGTTCTGTTCGTGATCGGCATGGAGGATGAGCAGTTTATTCAGGGCCGCCACGACCTCGGGCAGGACAATATACGGCCGTACCGGGGTGTTGAACATCATGTTGAGGAAATTACCGCAATACGACAGATCGTTGCGTGGATAGATCAACGGATGGCCGATGGATTTTTTATAAGAAAAAGCAGCAATAGTTCGGATTTTTGAAATGAGCCGAGTGGCCGTCTTATCAATGTTTTCCAGCGGGTCAGCGCTCATTTCCGGATAATAGTTATGCAGGCTGTTGACCATGACCGAGAGGATGGACATGGGGGGGGCGTTGGGTGGGAAGTGATCGAAAAAATGGATCATATCCTCGTGAATCAGGGCGAACTCTTCGAGCAGGGTCCTGAAACTTTCCAGTTCTTCCCGGTTCGGTAGCTTATTATGGAGCAGTAGGTAGGCGACCTCTATGAAGAGGCAGTGCTCGGCAAGGTCTTCAATGGCATAACCCCGATAGCGGAGAATGCCTTTCGCGCCGTCGAGGTAGGTAATCGTACTGCTGCAGGACGCTGAATTCTTATAGCCGGTGTCATAGACCGTGTAGCCGGTGTTGCGGAGCAGGCCCCGGATATCGATGGCCTTGTCGCCCTCAAGCCCCTCTAGGATAGGTAGCAGATGTTTTTTTCCATCGATGATCAGCTCTGCTGTTTTGATAGGTTTGTTCTCAGGCATACGTGTTTATCTCCTGCAAAGGGATGATCTGATGTTCAGGTTATGACGAATGAGGAGTTCCCGGACCGTCGCCTTGCTGCACCGCTGAAAAATAATGCGTGGCTGATACCGTACCGTTAGAGTGCAGGTGAAGATTGTGTACATTATGGCAAGAGGAGCCGGCAGCGGATGCGGTAAGTTTTGGCCGTTTGATATCGCCCCGATATCATTCTACAGATTGCACCTTATCGTATTTGCCAGCTAAATTCAACACAGGCTGTGCATTCCTCCGTAGGCAGGCCAGTGACGGTGGGCAATAGGTGCCAGCCATTTCCTACCAAGGGAGTTGTTCTCCTTTCTCGGTAGTTTTTTTGTTGTATTGAAGGTGTCAAAAGATTGACCATTAGCGTGGCGGGTGATGATAACAATAATTGGAAAACAGGAAGAGATGAGATGCTTGAGGAATTGAACGACAAAAGAAAGGCCATTCTTGAGGCAATGGAAGCTGTCGTCCCCGAAGAGTTTCGGGCAGAGGCTGAAGATGTTTTGGAGGTGTATCGTGAGGACCGCATAGGGCTCGTGTTGTTGCTGGAATTTTACAGCCACCTGCCGGAGACGCGGGAGGATTGGGTGCGGGAAATCCGGTTAATCAACCGTCAGCAGGGCATTTTTCTGCTGGCTGTAATGACCGCCCAAGAAAAGTATCAGTATCTGGTATCAAGCGAAGGTATTGAATTTCAAGGCAGGGTGACCGATGGTTTTCTTGCCGATGAACTGCTTGATTTTTTTGGCTATGACAGTTCCCTTGCCTTCAAGGAGGTTTGTGCGGCAGTTGAGACGTTGCCGGTTTATGAACCGCTGCAACTCGATGAAGATATCTGTCCGGCCTGCCATGCCGTTGCCGGTGAGTATCACGAACTGGGGTGCCCAGTGGAGATTTGCCCCTGGTGTGGCGGACAGCTTATTCATTGTGACTGTCGGTATGAAAAGCTTGGTTTGGATGCGATCTCTTCGGAAGAGGAGTTACAGCAATTCGAGGTGATGCTCGAGGAACAGGGCCGGCTTCCCTATTCCAGAGAGCAGCGCCCCAGCTTTGCCGAAGACGGCCCGAATAGCGTCTTTGATTAGAAGCGCGTGACATGTACCGCGCTGATAATCAAAGAATTGAGAAACGGCGCGGTTCGGTGAGGGGCCGGTGTGCATTGCAGGCGTAACTATCTGCCCCCGTCGACTTTCAAGCACCCTCATTAAGGGTCAAGGGTGTTTGAAGCACACCCTTGATTATTTTTTCACCCGCTGTTGGTTTTCCAAATAGCGAAAGAGATTCGAGTCAGCGGAGAGCACCAATGATGTGTTTTTGGTGATGATGTTGCGGTAACTCTCCAGACTCTTTTGAAAGGCATAAAATTCAGCGTGATCGGAATAGGCTTGCCCGTAAATGTGGGCTGCTTCGGCATCAGCCTTGCCCCGAATTTCAGTGGCCTCCCGCTGAGCTGTTGAGGTTATTTCCTGGAGTTCGCGGTCCACCCTGCCCAAGATTTCCGCTTTTCGGCCTTCACCGGTTGAGCGTTTTTCCGCTGCGATCCGTTTCCGTTCGGAAATCATCCGGTCGTAGACCTTCAGGCGGACAGATTCGATGTAATTGACGCGTTTGAACATGATATCCATCAGCTCAATACCGTATTGCGGTGTTATTTTCGAGGCGTCGTCAAGCACCATCTGGCTGATCTTGTCTCTTCCCACCTTGGGGGGGACGACCATGTCTCTCGACTCGACCACTGCTGCCATAAACTCCGGTGACCAATCGGAACTGCGGATGATCTCGATTAGGTTGTTTTTGTTGACCAGGTCCCGCACCGTACCGTCGAGGATATCATCCAGCAGGGTCATCGCTCTCTTTTCTGAACCGACAGCCTGGAGGAAACGAAGGGGATCGGCAATGCGCCAGCGGGCGGTATTCTCCATGTAGATGAAGGTCTTGTCATTAGTTGGAATCTGGTTGGGATCGCCGTTCCAGGTGAGTATTCTTTTGTCAAAATACTGCACCTGCTGGATGAAGGGTGTCTTGAAGTGTAGTCCGGCCTCAGTGAGCGATTTGCCCACCGGGGCACCAAACTGGGTGATAACGGCTTGCTGACCCTCAGGAAGGATAAAGAAGCCATCCCAGATGGTAACGGCGGCAGCGGTAATGATGACCAGTAAGATGAAGCGAAGTAGTTTTTGCATGTGGTCGTGTCGTTTGAAAAGTTGAGGAACAGTTAGCCCCGCACGTGATGTGCGTTACTTTGTGTTGGCCGATGGAGGTTCTTTGCCTGCTTTCCTGGAGAGATCAAGCAAAGGAAGGATGTTCTGCTGGTTTTTGTCCATGACATAGACATGCTCCACTTGAGGAAGGATCTCCTGCATGGCCTCGAGATACATCCGTTGTCGGGTGACCTCCTCGGCTCCCTCGTATTCCTTGACGATCGCCTTGAAGCGATTGGTTTCTCCGTAGGCTCGATTGATCCGCTCTGCCGCATAACCACGGGCTTCTTCAGTAATTTGCTTGGCACTGCCCCCTGCTTTGGGGATAACCTTGTTGTAGGTCTCTTCCGCCTCGTTGATCAGCCGTTTCATGTCCTGGTCGGCCTCGTTGACTTCGTTGAATGCCGGTTTGACCTGTTCGGGCGGGTTGATATCCAGGAGTTGAAGGGTAACGAGGGTGATGCCGCATTGCAGCCGGTCGATCTGGTTCTGTAGTTCTTTTTTGGCACTGGCAGCCAGGAGTTCACGGTTACTAAGGACATAGTCAAAGTCCATGTTGCCGACGATTCGCTTGATGACGGTTTCCGAGGCATCACGGACCATCTGAGAAACATCGCGAACCTTGAAGAGGAAATCAACCGGATTGCTGACTTTGTACTGCACAATCCAGGCAACTTCGATCACGTCCTTGTTGCCAGTGAGCATAAGGGCTTCCATACCAAACCCTTTGCGGTCAAACGAGGTGTTGACTCCTGGCACACGGGTACGGAATCCAAATTCCTCCTTGCGGACGCTTTCGACATCAACCTTGGCCAGTTCTTCCATGTAGGGGATTTTGAAATGCAGACCGGATTGAGCCGTTCGACTATATTTTCCTAAGCGGAGCACGATTCCGACCTCACCCGGCTTAATGGTATAGAAGCAGGAGAACACCGCCTGGAGGACAAAGAGCGCTGCAACAATGGCGCCTACCTTTCCTGCGCTGGCAAGGAAGTTAGGCGGTGTTTCGGGAGGGGGCTGTCCGCCCTGTCCATTCTGCGAGGATCCTTGATTATTGTCGGCAAAAGTGTCCCTGATTTTTTGGATCAGAATGGCCAGTATATCTTCCGGCCCGGTGGGCTTCTTCTTTTGCCCCCAGGGTGGTTGTTCATTCATCGGCATGGATACGACTCCAGTTATTGAACTTTATGGATAAAAGGTTGAGAGAGAAATCAGCGTATTGGGGGACAATAGCAGTTTACATGGGGCAGATGGTTTGCAGCGGCCCTCGAATGCAGGTAATTGCAAGCAGCACCTATCTTATGCACTATAAGGCGCAACGTCAAATAAGATCGGACTTGGTGAAGGTATTTCTTGATTTAACTGAGCTGGATCTGCTTGTGATGAAATCCTGGGTGATCAGTGCAGAGCCAGCATCCAGCAGAGGAGAATGGTGGCCAGGGTACTGAGAAAGAACACGGCCTGGAGTAACGGGCGCCGTGTTTTTTGCAGGATTCCGCTCCAGTTGAGCAGGAGACCGCTGCAAACTCCGCTGATAAAACCGAAGAAATGAGCGCCAAGGTCGGTCCGGACACCTTCACTGCCAAGAAAGGCAAGGAGGCCCAATCCAGCCCCGAGTGGCAGTACTACCTCCTTGGCAGAATGCGTTTTGTACCTGGTGAGTTGCAGGCCCGTAAGTATGCCAATGGCGGCGAAGACCGAGGTGGAGAGCCCTACCGAAATATGGGGTTGCTGGCGCAGGATAACATTCAGCAGGTTGCCGGTGAGTCCGGTCAGGATCAGGAGCAGCCAGCTCAGGCCATATCCGAGCAATTTGCCAAGAAAGTGGATCATCAAGCTGCCGATGAGGCAGTTGCCGGCAAGATGTACCAAGTCGGCATGCAGGGTGAGAGCCGTAACCAAACGCCACCATTCCCCGTGGTCAAGGATGGCCACGCTATCGACCGCTCCGCGGGCAAACCATTGGCTACCAGCCGACCAGGGGCCGGTGTAGGCGAAGAACAGCGAAAGCATGCCCATCAGCAGCAAGGTGGGCGGGGTCTGCGGGTGAAGAGTCGGACGGAATGGCGGCGGTGGCGGCCAGTTGCTGTTTTCCGTCCGGTACGCATTCAAGTGGAACAGGGCAGACTCGACGTCCTTGTCTGCAACCAGCAGTTGGCGCGTGCTTTCATCAAGCCGATGATCGATACCGACTGCGGACAATACCAGCGACAGCGTCTCGAGCTGGTCCATCCCCTTGTCTGTAACCGCCACCAATTCTTGTTCTTCCCTTCTTGGGCTCATGTCGGCATGCTGAATCAAGGATGTCATGACAGAAAGGGGAAAGGATCGTCTCTGGCCGGAAAATCTTGACAATGGGCTTATCGTCATTACAGTGAGCGTAATTTACTGATTACAGGTCCGGATTGGAGGCTGATCCAGCCCTGCAATCAATGCCGGGCTGCTCCTGCCTTTCCAGACAATGTACTTATGGATAATTGATTATGCTTGCATTATTGAAACGATGTGGCCCCTTCCTGCTGATTTTTCTGGCGATGACTTTTTTGGAGGCGGGAACAACAACAGATTACGCAGACGCACGTACCCAATCCGGCGGCCGGTCCTTCAGCAGTCCTGCCACTAGGCAGGCGCCGAGCCAGTTTGGCCAGCGGCCTCAGCAATCGCAGCCTGGGGGCTTTGGCAAAGGGCTGATGGGCGGTCTTATTGGCGGCGCCCTTGGCGGCATGTTGTTGGGCAGCCTTTTCGGTGCAGGCGGCAGCGGCATGGGCATTCTCCCGCTGCTGCTGCTCGGCGGAGTCGGTTATTTTCTCTATAAGCGTTTTGTCAATCGACCCCCGACGTCTTTTTCGCCTCCCGGTAATCAATCGCAATCTGGGAGCAATGGATTTCAAGGAATGTTCGGCGGCAATCCCGTTCCTCCTGTCTCACCGCCTATTTCGCCGATTCGCGAAATGAATACAATCGACGGAGGATTGGCGGAAATTCGGTCGACGGATCCAGGTTTTGACGAGAAGCATTTCCTTGAGGTGGCCTCGGATGTCTTCTTCAAGATCCAGGCCGGGTGGATGCGTCGAGATCTGTCCACCTACCGACATCTTCTCGGGACCCAACTGGCAACCGAATACGAGCGACATTTTATTAGGATGAAGGAACAAGGGCATATCAATAAGCTGGAAAGTATAGCCATTCGCCGATTGGAGATTGTTGCTGCAGGGAGCGAGAATGGTGAGGATTTTGTCACCGTCTTGTTTACCGCCAATCTGCTCGATTACACTGTGGATGAAAAATCCGGGGCGCTGGTTGAAGGCAATATGACTGATCCGGTAAAATTTGCCGAGCAATGGACCTGGGCGCGACCCATTCGTACCGAAGGTTGGCGGCTGGAAGGTATTGAGGTCGTCGACGCCTGATAAAGTCTTATTCTGTATCCCGCACGACAAGAGCCGCATTTTGTTTCAAAGATGCGGCTCTTTTTTTTTGGAATATGCCTGATTTTTGTTTTGTGATCGCCGCCCAGGCGCAGCGAATAGTGGAAAAGCCTTAGAGACGGGGAGGACAATAATGAATGCTCCAAGCGACAGATATTGGCAACTGCGGCTGGAAAAATGCAAGGCCGCCCTGGAAAGGAATAAATTTGAGGCATTTCTTGTGGCAGATTTTACCGAGGCGCGTCACCTCATCATGGATCAATTGCTGCCGGCCATCAATCCCCGGAGCGTATCCTGGGGGGATTCGATGACGCTCACTGAGACCGGTGTCCTCGACAGGATTCGGGAAAGGAAGGATATTAATCTGATCGAAACCTTTGCCCAGGATACCCCTCGGGAAGTGATCCTGGAGCGGAGGCGACAGGCCCTGTTGGTTGATCTCTTTTTTACCGGAACCAATGGTCTGACCGAAACGGGGAAGCTGGTTAATCTTGACATGGTGGGCAACCGGGTTGCCGGCATAGCCTATGGACCAAAACATGTGATTATCACGGTCGGTCGTAATAAGCTCGTGGCTGGAGTTGACGAAGCCATGGCGCGCATCAAAAACTATGCAGCTCCGTTGAACGTGATGCGGCACACCGGTTTCAAAACACCCTGCAGTACCACATCCTACTGCAGGGATTGTTCAAGTCCCGACCGTATCTGCAATACTTGGTCGATAACTGAAAAATCCTTTCCACCAGGCAGGATCAAGATCGTGTTGATCAACCAACATGCCGGGTTATAAGGAGCGTCTTTTTCTTTTTTATGGTGCGGCTTGAGAAGAGGCAAAGCAAATATGCTGTTCGATTGGTGTAGATAGGAACTACGCATGGTCGGGGCGGAGGGGTGAAAAGAAAGCATCGTGCAGACCGATCAGGCTGTCTGCACGATGCGAGAGGAAGGGGGAACTTTTTTTTTACCGTGCCAGCAGTTTCTCGGTCAATACTGGCAGGAACTGCTTGAGATCGGCCACCACAAAAACATCGGCCACCTCTCCGATAGGTGCGTCCTTGTCGGTGTTGATGGCAACGATAAATTCCGATTTCTTCATTCCGGCCAGGTGCTGGATCGCTCCGGAAATGCCGCAAGCCACATAGAGTTTCGGGGTAACGGTACGTCCGGTGGTGCCGACCTGTCGATTATGGTCAACCCAACCGGCATCGACCACCGGCCGGCTTGCCCCGTATTCGCCGCCCAATGCCTTGGCCAGTGCCTGCACCATGGCAATATTCTCTGGTTTTCCCACGCCCCGGCCGGCACTGACGATGATCTCCGATTTGGTCAGGTCAACACCCTCAAGTTTTGCCGCCTCATACCCGCTGCAGTCCACCTTGCCCGTGACGCTTGTATCAATAGGGACCACCGTTGGTGTGCCGATGGGATCCTCTTCCATGCCAAAGGCCCCTGCCTGGAGGGTGAGGATGGTTTGAGCCGTTTTGGATTTGATTTTTCGGCGCAGCTTGGCGTTGCAGACCGGCACAACCGGCACCCCATCCTCGATAGCGACCACCTCGGAAATTTGGGCCGCTTTGAGGGCCACCGCGATCCGGGGGGCCAAGTCCCAACCGTAGGAAGAGTGGTGAAAAACGATTCTGTCCGGCTGTTCTTTGGCAATGACGTCGAGGAGCAGTTGTTTGTGCACCGTGGGGTTATATTCGCCGTATTTGGCAACATCCGCCAGGTAGAGGGTGCCGTCGAACTGGGGCAGTTCACTGGGACTTCCTACCAGGAACATGGAAGTTGTTGTCTGCAATTCTTTGGCAAAGGCAATCAGTTGTGAATATTTAATACGCAGTTTTCCTTCCCGGAATTCCGCCACAAGTAAGGTCTTCATGGGTCTCTCCTAGGCCAGTACGCCGGTTTTTTCTTTGAGCAGATGGATCAGTTTCTCGGCCATATCCGGAAGTTCACCCTCGAGAACAAGGCCGCTGCCCTTTCTCTCCGGAAAGTAGAACGCGGCTGTCTCCTGGCAGGCGCCAATGCCACCCATATCGGGAACGGCTAACGTCAGCAGTTCTTTCTTTTTGGCCTTCATGATGTTGGGCAGGGTCGGATACCGTGGTGTGTTGAGACCCAACTGGCAGGTCAGGACGACCGGTGTCGTTGCCTTAACCAAAGCTCTGCCGCCACCTTCCAGTTCGCGTTTCACATGGATTGCGCCGTTGTCAAAAGTGAAGTCGACAATAGTGGTGACTGCAGGTATGGCGAGCAATTCAGCAATCATGACCCCAACCTGGGCACTGCCACGATCCTGCGATTGCATACCAGTGAAGACGATATCGAAGTTTTTGTCTTTGGCAAAACCGGCAATCATTGAGGCAATCTCAAGGGGCTCCCGCTTGTGCGCGTCGTTATCGGCGATATGAACACCGCGATCGCAGCCCATGGCGAGGGCTTTCTTCATGGTCTCTTTCACCTGGTCCGGCCCGATACAGAGCACCGTCAGATCAGCAGCACCCACCTGCTCTTTTAACCGTACCGCCTGCTCGACAGCATATTCATCGTATTCGTTCATCCGCCAAGCGAGATCCGTGCGGTCATACCAGTTTTTCTCGGCATTGATTTTGAATTTTGATTCCATATCCGGAACCTGTTTGATACAAATTAGTATGTTCATTGCGCCCCTCCAGCAATCAGGCAAGGTGGTAGTTGTTGGTCCATCGCGAAAAAAATGTATTACAGCATCTAAAGCCGTTCGGCGAGTATTTCGGCAATGTCTTTAGGCCGTAATTGTGCTTCAACATCAGCTCCTTTAACACCGTCTTCAAACATGGTCAGACAAAAGGGGCAGTTGGAAAGCAGCTGTTCCGCACCTGTTGCAGCGGCCATCTGCACCCGTTTGATATTGATGCGCTCGCCGATGCTTTCTTCGGCCATGATCCGGCCGCCCCCGGCACTACAGCAGAAGGCCTGATCGCGGGTCTTTGCCATTTCCGTCAGTTGTCCGCCCGCTGCCCGAATGAGATTTCTGGGAGCATCGTAGAGGTCGTTATGCCGCCCCAGGTAACAGGAATCGTGGTAGGTGCAGGAAAAGGTATCTGTTTTGATCTGTAATTTGCCGTCACTGATTAGCCGGTCGAGAAAGACGGGGTGGGGTTCGACTTCGATGGCAAAGTCAAAATCCCTATAATCCTTGGCTATGGTGTTGAAACAGTGCGGACAGGTGGTAACGATCTTTTTAATACCATAGCCCTTGATAGTTTCGATGGTCTCCATAGCAAGCGTCTGATAGAGGTATTCGTTGCCCATTTTGCGCATCGGTTCACCACAGCATTTTTCTTCCTTGCCGAGAATCCCGACTTTGACGCCAGCCGCTTGGCAGAGCGTGATAAAGCTCTTGGCCACAGCGATGTTGCGCTTGTCAAACGAGGCGTAACAGCCGACAAAGTAGAGGACATCCACATCCGAATCTTCGGCCAGCGATTTGATGCCGAGCGTTTCGGCCCAGTCACCACGGGAGGCGTATCCCATGCCCAGAGGATTGCCGTTGACCTCGGCCTGTTCCATGGCAGTCATCACCTCTTCGCCGGGAAATTCGCCTTCCATCAAAACGAGATTGCGTCGCAGGTTAATAATTTTGTCGACGTGTTCGATGGAAGCGGGACAGATGTCCTGACAGGCGCGGCAAGTGGTACAGGCCCAGATGGCCTCACGGCCGATCGTGTCGATCAGATTGGCTTTCGGGTTGTTGAAGGCGGTCTCCCCAATCTGATTAACGAGTAGCATCGGTGAGAGGGGCTTGCCGGTGGCAAAAGCCGGGCAGCGGTCCTGGCACCGTTTGCACAGGGTACAGGCATCAGCGTCAAAAATATCCTTCCAGCGCAGGTCGGTCAGCTCACTGGCACCGAAGCGTTCGGTGGTTTCGTCTTCCAGGTTGACCGTGGTCAGTTTGCCGGTGGGGCCTAGATCCGCAAGAAACGAGTTGGCGCTGGTGGTGAGGATGTGGCGGAATTTAGTGAAGGGAATAATCGCGATAAAGACTAGCGCCAGCAGGAGGTGGAACCACCAGAGCCCGGTATGCAGGGTCCGCAGTCCCGCTTCGCCGAGCCCGCTGAGTATATTAGCCACAACCAGGCCGACCGGTGACCAGGCGGCCAGCGGGGTGTTCAATTCGGTCACAGCCATCCGGGCGCCTTCAATAAGAAAGCCGGTGATGAGGATAGCGAACAGCAGGCCGTGCATGAGAGCGTCATCACGCTTGGTGAGCAAACCTTCAGGGCGAATGAGATAGCGACGAACCAGCAGGCCGCTCAACATAGCGATGGAGAGCAGGCCCGCCAGATCTAAGATGACGGAAAAGAGTTTATAGAAGGTTCCTTTTAGAAATTTGACACCGAAGAGCAGATCAGAAAAATCAGCCTGGGCGACAATGAGGGTAGTACCGATGAAGAGGAGAAAAAAACTCCAGAAAAACAAAGCATGCGCCGTTCCGGCACCTGGTACTCGAAAAACCTTGGTCTGCAGGCAAACATTGTCCAGCAGGTTTTTGATTCTCTTGCCCAGTTGGTCGGTGCGTTCAAGCGGCTGGCCGAGCCGGTAGACCTTGATCCGTTTGAGGCAGCCCAGGACAAAAATGGCCACGGCCACCAGGAGCAGGCCATACATGGGCGCCAAGGTTGTAAACCCATGACCGACATTCCAATAAATTTCACGGGTAAACTCCATTTTGGCCTCCTTCTCCTTCAAAAAAACGAACAACGTGTCTCATGCTTGTAGAGAAGAAGAGAGGCGGTCTGCACCGCAACTCTCTTCTTGTTTATCATCAATAGGTTAAAATAGGCTGTCCAGCAGCCGCGACAAGGCCGTATGCTGTTATTTGGTCAAGGCGGCACCGATAACTACCCGCTGGATTTCACTCGTCCCTTCATAGATTTCAGTGATTTTTGCATCCCGCATCATCCGCTCAACTGGAAATTCACGGGTGTAGCCGTAACCGCCATGCAACTGGACCGCCTGGGTGGTGACCTTCATCGCGGTTTCAGAGGCAAAGAGTTTGGCCATTGCCGATTCCTGAGAATAGGAAAGGCCGGCACTGGCCCGGTAGGCAGCGTTGTAGATCAGCAGACGAGCCGCCTCGACTTGGGTGGCCATATCAGCCAACTGAAACTGTACGCCCTGGAAGGAGGCAACCGGCTTGTTGAACTGTTCACGATCCCTAGTGTAGGCAATGGCAGCGTCAAGGGCACCCTGGGCAATACCAAGGGCCTGTGAGGCGATGCCAATACGTCCACCGTCCAATGTCTTCATCGCGACCTTGAATCCCTGACCTTCCTGCCCCAGCAGGTTCTCCCCGGGAATGCGGCAGTTATCAAACACCAGTTCCATGGTGGGTGAAGAGCGGATGCCCATTTTGGCTTCTTTTTTGCCAAAGGAAAAGCCGGGCGTGCCTTTTTCGACAATGTAGGCACTGATGCCGCGATGTTTTTCTGCAGATTTGTCGCTGCGGGCTAGGACCACATAGATTTCTGCCTCACCGGCATTGGTGATGAAAATCTTGGAACCATTGAGGATCCAATCGTTGCCGTCCTTGGTGGCGGTGGTTTTGGTGCCGCCTGCGTCCGAACCGGCGGAAGGCTCAGTCAGGCCAAAGGCACCCAATTTTTCACCTTTTGCCAGCGGGATCAGATATTTTTGTTTCTGAGCTTCGGTGCCGAACATATAGATAGGGTTGGCGCAGAGCGAAAGATGGGCGGACAAGGTAACGCCAGTGGAGCCGCAGACCCGAGACAGTTCCTCGACGGCGATGGCATAGCTGATGTAATCGGCACCGGCGCCGCCGTATTCTTCGGGGAACACGATACCGGTCAGCCCCAGTTCGGCCAATCGGTCATACATAAGGGCTCGGTCAAAACGCTCTTCTTCGTCTCGTTCCCGCGCCGACGGAGCAACTTCAGCTTCGGCGAAACTTCTGACCATGTCACGGATGAGATTCTGCTCTTCAGTCAACTCGAAATTCATAGGTGTTACTCCTCAAAGATACTATTGTTGCTCTTATGAGTTAAGCTCTGATCCGTCAATGCAGGAACACAGTAACAATCATCGCCCTAATATTTGTTATGCTTTACGAAACAAAGTCGCCGGTATTGCCCTGCGGCAATGCTGGGTTACTACTGATCCTTGATCTGTACCATCACCACTGAACCGGTAGCGCATATTTTTCCTGCAGCCGCAACCGTCAGGTCAACGAGCACCTTTCTGCCTTTGATTTCCACAGGTTTGCCACGAACCTCCAGTTCGGTGTTAATCGGTGTCGGTGCCAGGTAATCCACTTTAATGGAAGCAGTGACAAAACGGGAAAGGGGTTTGCCATCCTCCCGTGCCTTGGCCGCCGAGGCTGTGCCCGCGCCATGGCAATCGATCAGGGAGGCAATGATGCCTCCGTATAAAAAACCGGGAAATCCGCCGGTGTATTTCGGGTCCGGGGTATACCGGCAGACGCTTTCCTCTCCCTCCCAGTAGCTCTTGAGGTGATGCCCTGCTGTATTCAGCCGCCCGCAGCCAAAGCAGTGTGCATAATCATCGGGGTACTGATCCTGAAACGCTTGTTCGTCCATTGATCTCTTCTCCGTTGTGATGCAGTGGTTCAGCTGGGGTAGAAACTACCTCGACTTGTCTCTTCCTGAGGGCCTGATCGTCAAGTCTTATTCGTAGGAATAAAATCCTTTGCCGGTTTTGCGGCCCAGCCAACCGGCTTCAACATACTGGCGCAGCAGGGGGCAAGGACGGTACTTGGGATCGCCCAGCCCCTGATACAGTGTATTCATGATCGCTAGACAGGTATCCAGGCCGATAAGATCGGCCAAGGCCAGCGGACCCATGGGATGATTCATGCCCAGCTTCATGACCGTATCGATATCTTCACGTTTCCCGACACCTTCGTAGAGGCAGAAGACCGCTTCGTTGATCATGGGCAGCAGGATGCGATTGGCGATGAAACCGGGATAATCGTTGGACTGGGCCGGAATCTTGTCCATGCGTTTGGTTAGTTCCAACGTCGTCGCCAGCGTTTCGGGAGAGGTCGCCAGGCCGCAGATGACCTCCACCAGTTTCATGACCGGTACCGGATTCATGAAATGCATGCCGATTACCTTGTCTGGCCGTTTAGTATTGGCTGCGATGCGACCGATGGGGATGGACGAGGTGTTGGATGCCAGAATCACATGCGCCGCACAGATTTCATCGAGATTCTGGAAAAGCTTGAACTTGATAGCTTCGTTCTCAGAGGCAGCTTCCACCACAAAGTCAGCGGTAGCCATGTCTTTTAAGTCGGTGCTGGTTTTGATCCGGGCGAGAATGCGATCTTTTTCTTCTGCCGCCAGTTTGCCTTTATCAACGTTACGCTGCAGATTCTTGGTAATATTTGCCAAGCCGCGGTCGACAAATTCTTGTTTGATATCACTCATGATGACAACAAGACCGCTGGCCGCAGCAACCTGGGCAATACCGCTTCCCATCTGGCCAGCGCCGATAACACCGAATGTTTTTACTTCCATTGTTGCTCTCCTTGCAATTGACTGGTGTCTAACCGTTACGGTTGTTCCGATCCAGAGGATTATTGCTTATTGCTGATGACCATGGCCATGCCCATGCCGCCGCCGATGCACATGCTGATCAAGCCGGTAGCGTATTGTTTGCGCTGCATCTGGTACATGGCGGTCACCATCTGCCGGGCGCCGGTACAGCCAACCGGATGTCCCATGGAAATGCCGCTGCCCAACTCGTTTGGTTTCTCAATATCAATCCCCAATTCGAGCATGCAACCGATGGCCTGGGAGGCAAAGGCCTCGTTCAGTTCGATCAGGTCGATATCGCCGAGGGTGCGGCCGGACAGCTTCAGTGCCTTTTGGATGGCCGGAACTGGACCAAGACCCATATAGGCAGGGTCGAGGCCACCAGAGGCAAAGCCTTCAATGGTTACCAAGGGCTTCAATCCCAGCTGTTTGGCTTTGGCACCGCTCATCAGCAACACCGCAGCTGCGCCGTCGTTGATGCCGGAGGCGTTGCCTGCGGTGACGGTGCCGTCTTTCGCAAAAGCCGGTTTGAGTTTTCCCAGCTTTTCAATGGAAGTCTCCATGGGGCGTTCATCCCGGCTGAAAAGGACCTCTTCTCGGCCGACCCGCACCGGCACCGGGACGATCTCTTCGGTGAAAAGGCCGTCTTTGATGCCTTGCATGGCCCGTGCGTGGCTGAGCGCGGCCAGCCGGTCCTGATCGGCACGGCTGATATTGTACAGTTTGGCGATAGCCTCGGCGGTGACTCCCATATGGTAGCCGTAGAAGATTTCGTAGAGGGCGTCGTAGACCATCAGGTCATAAATGTCGCCGACCCCGGTCAGTTCCATGCGGTAGCCCCAGCGGGCCTTGGGTAGGGCCATGGGAACCATGCTCATGTTTTCCTGGCCACCGGCTAAAACAACCTCGGCCTGGCCGGTCATGATCGACTGCGCACCCAGAGCGATGGCTTTGAGGCCCGAACCGCAGACCTTGTTGATAGTGAAGGCGGGCGTTTCTTTGGCAATCCCGGCCTGGACCATGGCCTGGCGCGCGGTGTTCTGGCCTTGGCCTGCTTGCAGGACATTGCCCATGATGACTTCGTCAAGGGTGATCTCGGTGGCGGCAGCGTCCCAGGTGCGGTATTTCGTTTCCAGGTCGATCAGACCCTGGTCTTTGAGTTTATTCGGTGCAACCATCAGCATGTCGGAACTTGCCACCGGACGGAGACCCGCCTTACGCAGGGTTTCGCGCATGACACTTGCTCCCAGCGTGACCACGGGAGTGTTTTTCAAGCTGCCGCCAAAGGCACCCACTGCGGTTCGGCATCCGCTGACTATCACAACTTCGTTCATAGTGCTCGCTCCTCTGTTCCTATTGATCAAATCTGCTGTTAGCTGTTCAAGTCGCCTGTGAAAACCGGCTTGCGTTTTTCGAGGAATGCACTTGTGCCCTCTTTGGCGTCCGGGTTGGCCAGGCACAGTGCAAAGGCATCGCGTTCGATGCCAAGCCCGGTGGCTAGGTCGGCATTTAATCCCTGGTTTACGGTCTGTTTGGCCGCGCAGAGCGAAGCCTTGCCTTTGGTGGCGATGAGCAACGCGACTTCATTCACCGCTGCCCGCAGCTCTTCCGGGGCGAAGATCTTGTTGACCAGGCCGATGGCCTTGGCTTCGGCAGCACTCAGGTGTTTGCCGGTGAAAATCATTTCTTTGGCAAGATTGGCACCGATCAGCCGGGGCAACCGCTGGGTGCCGCCAAAGCCGGGAACAACACCCAGCGTGATTTCCGGGAGGCCGAAGAGTGCCTTCTCCGAGGCATAGATAAAATCGCAGGCCAGCGCCATTTCGCAGCCGCCGCCAAGGGCGTAGCCATTGACCGCGGCGATGACCGGAATGGCCAGTCCTTGGAGTTTGCTGATAATTTTCTGGCCGAATTGGGCGAATTTTTTGGCTGCCAGAGGTGTTAAGGTGGCGATCTCGGTAATGTCAGCTCCGGCAATGAAGGATTTCTCGCCGGCTCCGGTCAGGATCAGAACTCGGATTTCTTCGTCTTTTTCAATGCTGTCAAGGGCATCGGCAAGTTCTTCGAGGAGAGAGGTGTTGAGGGCATTGAGGGCTTTGGGGCGATTGAAGGTCAGCGTTGCAATCCCTTCGGTGCTGGTAAGTTCAATGGATGAATAGGTCACCGTTTTCTCCTTATTGCAGGGGTAATAAGAAATCGCTTTTCGGGGCTGGACAATACATCTAAAAAAAAAGGGCAAAAGGGGGATGGTTGTACCAAGCTCGAACCCCTCCTTACCCATGTGCAGAACGATAGGTTAGTGAACTTTCTGCCTTACCGCATCAGCATAGCACCCCGTATCGCGGACAAAATCGAGTAGACGCAAAGTGCGTAATATCTATTTCAAAAGAGGCGGGCTGTCAAACATTTTTTACGAGGTCGTTAGGAGTGCAAAAGGGCCGTCGAGCATGCAGATATGGAGTCGTTCTGTCTGTACAGAGGGAGGGGTGGCGAGCGATTGTCTGCTGTAATGTGCGGTGCTGGCAGTCAGTCGGATGCTCGGTGCCGGCGTCTGGTGGCACAATGTATTACCTGGTGTGGAGGAAAACAACAGGGCCGGTCAATACCCAAAATGGGACAAAGACCCAGACCCGTCCGGCAAGGATATTGTAATCGTGGAACAGGTGGGCCCAGGAATGACCGACGATGCAATGGCCAAAACCGAATTCGAAGGTCAGGGTCAGTACCAGCCAGATTAGGCCGACCGACCAGGCCTGAGAGGATGACGCCAGCGGCCAGCGAACAGCCAGCATCCGAAAATAAGCGGCCAACAGGAGCAGGAGCAGGACGGTTGCGAGTTGGTGGGCAGCGAGATCGCCAAGACTCTGTTTATACAGGATGTCACGCAGACCACCGTTAGCGATGGCTAAAAACATCATGCCCAGCCAGGCGAGGGAGTATTTGAGGAGCATGGGTGTTGATGTGTCTCTTGGTTCGATTTTTTTTTTAGCTACAGCGCAATAATAGCCTCGACCTCAAGGGTTGCGCTCAGGGGAAGGGCCGCAACCTGTACCGCGCTCCGGGCCGGAAAGGGTTCGCTGAAATACTGGGCATAAACGGCATTGACCCGCTGGAAATTGGCGATGTCGGTTAGGAAAACCGTCACCTTGACCGCATTGGCAAGGCTGGTGCCGCCCGCTTCGGCCAGGGCGCTGAGGTTGCGGAAGACCAGATGGGCGTGATCCTCGATGCTGCCCTCAGGTATCTTGCCGGTCAGTGGGTCGATGGGCACCGTGCCCGAGGTAAACAGCAGGGATTCGGTGGCAATGGCCTGGGAGTAGGGGCCGATTGCAGCCGGTGCTTTGTCGGTGTGGATGGGGGTTCTTTTCATGGTTGTTTCCTTTATGTGTGCCTGCGGATAATTTCTTTGGCGGAGATCAGGGCAGTCGCGGCTGCGGATACGATATTGCCGGCCACGCCGGGACCGTCACCGGCGACAAAGAGTCCTTGGATTGCGGTTTCTAGGTGGTTGTCCGTTTCCACCTGGGTGGCAAAAAATTTGATCTCCGGCGCGTACAACAGGGTTTCGTCATTAGAAACACCGGGGACAATCTGATTGAGCTGTTCCAGGCCGTCAACCAGGTTCGTGAGGATGCGTTCCGGTAGAGCCATGGCGATGTCACCGCAGACTACGTTCTTCAGGGTTGGTTCGATATAGCTGTTATGGATCCGGTTCCAGGTTGATCGCCGGCCGCGCTTGAGATCGCCGTAACGCTGCAGAATCGGCTTGCCGCCGCCGATCAGGGAAGCGAGTTTGCCGATGGATTCGCCATAGGCCTGGTTGTCCTCGACCGGGTCGGTCAGCACCACTTTGGAGAGAAAGGCGAAGTTGGAGTTCTCGGATTTCTTGTCCATGAGGGCGTGGCCGTTGACGCAGACGAAATCCTGGTAGTTCTCCAGGGCAACATAGCCGCCGAAATTAGTGCAGAAGGTGCGGGTCTGGTCGTCGTATTTGGAGGTACGGATGAAGAAGGTTGGATCATAGATGATCGAACAGAGGTCCTGCATGATCTCGTTATGCACCTCGACCCGCACGCCGACCTCAATACCGCGCTGCGAGATCCTGATGCCGTTGCGTGCGGCGATCCCGGCGACCCATTCGGCCCCGACCCGTCCCGGCGCCAGGATGACGTTGGGAGCGAAATAGGTGGCCCGTTCGGTGACCACGCCGGCCACCTGTCCGTTTGCCACGACGATATCCTTGACCACCTCGGAGTGATGAAAGGTCACCCCCTTGTCTTCGATGTGCCTGGCCATGGCGGCAATATGGCGGGGCAGGTTGTCGCTGCCGAGGTGTTTCTGTTTGATGATGAGCAGATCAATGCCGTTTTTTCGGGCCTCCTTGCGGATGTTGCGGGCGGCCTCCATATCGGTGGGAAAGACCTGACCATCCATTCCGAATCGGTTGAAAATGGCCTCGGTTTCGTCGATCAATTGACAGGCCTCAGCGGTGCTGAGGAACTGGGTTAGATCGGTCTTGCCCAGCTTGTGGATAAAATTGAGTTTGCCGTCGGAGAACAGGCCTGCACCGCCGATGCCGCACAGGATGTTGCATGGGCGGCAGTGCATGCAGCCTTCGTCGCTGATCGGGCATTTACGCTTCAGCGGCGGTTTACCCTTTTCAATCAGCAGAATTTTAAGCTTTGCGTATTCGCTGAGAGAGTAGGCGGCGAAAAGACCGGCGGGCCCCCCGCCGACTATAATGACATCATACGCTTGTGATTGTGTAGTACTGGTCATAGTCCTCCGTCAGGCGAATGCCGGCAACGGTTGGCAACCGGCAGGGTGGGCTTCGGTAAGGGGATGATTTCAGAAGGAAACCATAGTGCATGCCTATACTTTGTTCTGCCATATTTTTCAGGGAATGACTACCCCCTTTTCATCAAAGGAGGGTGGGCGAAAGAATCGGCAGGAGGGGTGGCCTGCAGGAGTGAAGAGGGGTAAGGGAAAATATTACGGTATCCGAGCCAGATATTGAATAATTTCCATCAACCATTGCCTCGATTTGGTGTATCCTACAATAAGCGTTTTTGGGAAGACCTTCTCGGCTGCTTGACTGTTGCAGGATTTTTTACGGATCCCTTTTTCCTTCTGGAGCACACCACCATGAAAAAATGCCATTATTCCGAACTCGGGCTGGTCAACACCAAGGCCATGTTTCAGCAGGCAATGCAGGAGCAGTTTGCCGTCCCTGCCTACAATTTCAATAACATGGAACAGTTGCAGGCTATCGTTATTGGTTGTTCCAGGTCGGCTTCGCCGGTGATCATTCAGGTGTCGGGGAGTGCGCGCAGCTATATCGGCACCTCTTTTCTGCCGCACATGGCGGCGGCAGCAGTCGAACTGGCCAGGGAAACCGGCACCGCTCTTCCCATCGCCCTCCATCTCGATCATGGCTCCAGTTTCGAGTTGGCCAAGGACTGCATCGACTCCGGTTTTTCCTCGGTGATGATCGACGCTTCGCATCACTCTTTTGCCGACAACGTTGCCCTGACCAGACAAGTGGTGGAATACGCCCATGCCCACGATGTGACCGTTGAAGCCGAGCTCGGCGTGCTGGCCGGCATCGAGGACGAGGTGAGTTCCGAAAAATCTTCCTATACCAGGCCGCAGGAGGTTGAACGATTTCTGCGAGAGACCGGGGTCGATAGCCTGGCTATTTCTATAGGCACCTCGCACGGAGCTTTTAAGTTTAAATTGCAGCCCGGTCAGGAACCTCCTCCCCTGCGGTTTGACATTTTGGAGGAGATCGAACAGCTGGTACCCGGTTTTCCCATAGTCCTTCACGGCGCATCCTCAGTGACCCGTGAGCATGTAGAGATGATCAACCGCTTTGGCGGGCGGATGGACAACACTGCCGGCATTCCGGAAGAGCAACTGCGGCGGGCGGCCGCTTCGGCGGTCTGCAAGGTCAACATTGACAGTGATGGCCGTCTGGCGATGACCGCCATTATCCGTAAGATTTTCGCCGAGAAACCGGGGGAATTTGACCCGAGGAAATACCTCGGGCCGGCGCGTGACGAACTGGTCGCCATGGTCATTCACAAAAACACCACGGTGCTGGGCAGTGCTGGCCGCGTTAAATAACTCTTTGTGCAAGGGTGGGCCGGGGTTCTGAAATATGCCTAAGCCCTGCGCTTTGGCAAGGAAAACCGGAAAAGGGTTGTCCTCGGGAATAAGCTGTGGTCCAGTAACGCAAAAAGCAAGCCGACTCACCGCTTGGAATAATACGGTGCAGGAGCTTGTAGGGATACAGTGTCGCCGGAAGAGCAAGGACAACGAATGTTGGAGTCTGAACGGCCTGAAAGGATTGGATGTTTATGAAAGATGACGGCAATCTGGTGTGGATCGACCTGGAAATGACCGGGTTAAATCCCTCTGCGGATAGGATTCTGGAGGTGGCGACGGTTATCACCGACTCCCAGTTGGAGATCCTTGCCGACGGTCCGGTCCTCGCCATCCATCAGCCAGAAGAGGTCTTGGCCGCCATGGACCGCTGGAATGCCGACCAACACTGGCAATCCGGGTTGATCGACCGGGTCCGGCAGAGCACCTATACCTGTCGTCAGGCGGAACTGGAAACCCTGGCTTTTCTCCAACAGTGGGTGGGCGACCGGGTTTCACCTTTGTGCGGCAACTCAGTCTGGCATGACCGGCGTTTCCTCGCCCGTTACATGCCAGAGCTGGAGCACTATTTCCATTACCGCAATATTGATGTCAGCACCCTCAAAGAACTGGCGCTTCGCTGGGCTCCCGATCTGGCGAAGTTCGATAAGGAGTGCCAGCATCTTGCCCTGGCGGACATCAGGGAATCCATCGCCGAACTCAAGCATTACGGCGACTACTTCATTAAAAAAAAGAGAGCTGATTAGGTTGTTTCATCTGTAGGTGTTGAGACCGACATTTCTACAGCTGCAACCCCTCTGGCCTGCCCCAGCTTGCTCCCCTCATTCCCCGACCTTCACCCCCCATATTTCTTCCGCATATTCCTTGATGGTCCGGTCGCTGGAAAATTTACCCATCCGGGCTACATTCAGGATCGATTTTTTGACCCAGGTGGTTTGGTCCGCATAGACTTTGCCGACCAGTTGCTGACATTGCAGGTAGGATTCAAGATCAGACAGCAGCAGGTAGGGGTCGTTTTCGCTGAGCAGGTCGTTGACCAGCGGTCGGAACAGTTCGGGGTTGCCATTGCTGAAGGCGCCGCTCGCGATTGAATCGATAATGTCGCGGACATCAGGGTTGTTTTCATAGATCTGGTACGGTTTTCGCGACTTGCATTTTTTTTCGTATGCGGCTTCTTCTGCGGTCATGCCGAAAATGAAAATGTTCTCTTCCCCCACCTCCTCCCTGATTTCAATATTGGCGCCGTCCAGGGTGCCAATGGTCAGGGCGCCGTTAAGGGCGAACTTCATATTGCCGGTGCCGGAGGCCTCGGTGCCTGCGGTCGAGATTTGTTCGGAGAGATCAGCGGCAGGGATGATTCGTTCGGCAAGCGACACGCAGTAGTTGGGAATAAAGACCACTTTAAGGCGGTCGCCGACCCGGGGGTCGCTGTTGACCACCTCGCCGACCGAGTTGATCAGCTTGATGATGAGCTTGGCCCGATGATACGAGGGTGCGGCCTTGCCTGCGAAAATGATGGTACGCGGCGTTACCTGCTCGTCGGGCCGGGTGATCATCCGGTGGTACAGGCGGATGACGTGCAGCACGTTGAGCAGCTGCCGTTTGTATTCGTGGATCCGTTTGACATGGATGTCGAATAGAGAGGTCGGATCCACGGTGATGCTGCAGGTTGCGGCAATGATTTTGGCCAACCGCTTTTTGTTGGCCAGCTTGACCGCCTGCCATTGTTGATGAAATGCCGGATCGTCGCTGAACTGTTCGAGGGCGCGGAGTTTGTCGAGGTCGACAACCCAGTCGTAGTCGATTTTGTCGCCGATGAGATGGGCCAGCCGTTGGTTACATTTGAGCAGCCAGCGGCGGGGCGTGATCCCGTTGGTTTTGGAATTGATTTTGTCGGGGTACATCTCATGAAAGTTGCGGAACAGGTAGGTTTTCAGCAACTCCGAATGGAGGGCTGCAACCCCGTTAACCGAGTGGCTGCCAATTATGGCAAGATTGGCCATGCGTACCCGACGCCCTGAACCTTCGTCAATGATGGACATCTCCTGCAGTTTGCGGGTATTGCCCGGATACAGGGTGGCAACCTGTTGCAAAAAACGGCGGTTGATCTCGTAGATGATCTCCAGATGTCGGGGCAGCACCTGGCCAAGCATATCCACCGGCCAGGTTTCAAGGGCCTCGGGCATTAGGGTGTGGTTGGTGTAGGCAAAGGTCCGGACGCACAAATTCCAGGCTATCTCCCAGCTCAGCCCCTCGGCATCAAGGAAGATGCGCATCAGTTCCGGGATGGCGATGGCGGGATGGGTGTCGTTGAGCTGCACCGCCACCTGGTTGGGGAAATCGTCGAAGGTCTTGTTTTCCTTGCGGTAGCGACGAAGGATATCCTGGAAGGTGGCGGCCACGAAGAAATACTGCTGCTTGAGACGCAGCTCCTGGCCGACGCTGATATCGTCGCTGGGATAGAGGACCTTGGAGATGGTCTCCGATTTGACCTTGTTCTCCACGGCGCTGATGTAATCGCCAGCGTTGAAGGAGCGGAGATCCAACTCCCGCGAGGCCTTTGCCCGCCATAGGCGCATGTTGATGACATGATCGTTGTTGAATCCCGGCACCAACATGTCGCAGGCCATAGCCATGACAATCTCAGAATCGGTCCAGCTGGCGCGGTAGTTGCCGTTTTCGTCGATCGTGGTGGTGACGTGGCCGTAGAACTGGACCGGATACATGAAGGAGGTGCGTTCGTACATCCAGGGCGAGCCGAGCCGCAGCCAGCTGTCCGGAGTCTCAACCTGATAACCGTCCACGATTTTCTGATTGAACAGGCCGAAATCATACCGGATACCGTAGCCATACGCCGGGATTTTCATGGTGGCGATGGAATCCATGAAGCAGGAAGCGAGCCGTCCCAGGCCGCCATTGCCAAGGGCTGCGTCCTCTTCGCACTCGCGCAGGGTTTCCAGGTCGTATCCCAACTGTTCCAGGGCCTGGGTGACCTCGTCCATCAGCCCCATGTTGATGATGGCGTTGCCGAGCGACCGGCCGACCAGAAATTCGAGGGAGAGGTAATAGACCCGTTTCATCTTGCCGGCATAGAAGGTTTTCTGGGTTTTGATCCATTTCTCCATCAGGACGTCGCGCAGGGCATAGGAGAGTGCTCGGTAGACATCCGGGTCGCCGGCCCGGTCGGGATCACGTCCCTGGAAACTCATCAGGTGGTGATGGATGCACTGTTTGAATTGCTCCACCCCGGTACTCTGAAAAATGGAGTTGTAGGCGTTGATGGTCGAGGTTTCTGCATGCTGATCCATAAAAAGCCTCCGGAGGGGTGCTCAATGTTGACGCTTAGTGATCTTTTTCGAAACGATATTTGTATTGTAGCGTATTAAAATCGAGCCGGCAAATGGGGTTTATCTTTGTTCCTGCAATTCTCTGCGTCAACCTCTTTCCTTTGGGATTTCGTAATGGAAAACCGGCCCCTAAAGGCTGCAGGAGAGAGATAACCCAAGCTTTTGTTTTTTGGTGGAAACGTCGAGATCGATTAGTGCGTCGTACGGTTGAGCATGGCACAGAAAAGACCTGCGAGCAACAAGCCTATGCCGATAAAGCCTCGTGGAATTACGGTATCCATAGGAGTATCCGGAGGGATGGCGAGAACCACGCCTCCGGAACCAATAAGCAGCAGGGCAAGAATAAGTGTTATCCGGCGCCGGATGAAGCGGCGGCGCTGGATTTGTTCGAAGGTGGGCTCGGGTTTCATGGCAATTTGCCGGCGGTAATCATCCTGGCATAGAGGATATGGGGAGAAATCCAGGTGATCAGGTCATCGAAAGTAGACTCATTGTAACCAGTTGAAACAAAATCGTTGTTGCCCGGCATCCGGTAAACAACGCCGGATGGCCCGCCACCCACGGTTGCTTCGCCGGCATTTGCCACCTCATCAGCCGAAGTAAAAGCAGGCCAGTTTTTCCCCATGGAAAGAATGACAACCGGGATGGTGCTGGCAATCACATTACTGCAGGCCGCCTCACGACAGATACGCAGATCCGGGGCCAGGATAGCCATGGTCGTGGTTTGCATCCGGTTGGTGGTGGTAAAAGCGTTGCTGTTGGTCGTAGTTACCGAGTAGCGCAAAGGGTTATTCCAGGGGTCCAGCAATAGGCCATCGGCGTTCACCGCTCCCCTGAGGCCCAAGGTCGCAGAGGGGACAAACCCGTGCTGACGAACACAGGCGCCTCCTCCCACCGGCAGTTCCGTGCCGTTGCTGGTCGGGGTCGCCGGGCAGGGCAGGCGGCCGTTTGCCTGCGCGTATCCATAGAGCGCCTCTGTAATTTCAGCCAACTGGGCCTGGACATCACTGCGCCGGGTGTTTTCGGTCGTCTGGCTTAAAGACATCATTAACCCGCCCAGCATCAGAGAAATAATGACCATAACAATAGCCATTTCCACGAGGGTGAAACCGGATGTATTGTCAGGTGCCTTCATAGACCTTCTCCTCAACAGTGGGATTGGCTCCGACCGATCGTCGTGGTGCCGAACGTCAGGGTATAGGTGATTCCGCATCCGGTAAAAACAAGGGTGGCGCGATCGCCGGATATCTGTGCGTAGATCGTGGTTGCCAACCAGTTGTTGGTAGTGAGCCACTGCGGCGCTCCGGCGAGTGCACCTATAAACGTCGCCTGGTCGGCAGGATAGGCGCCGTTGGCGGTATGATAGGCATCAAGGTATTTTTTTATTGCATCAGCAACTTTGATCGTGACCAGCGGCAACAGTTCGCTACGCCGGATAGGCAAAACTCTGTCGTTGAAATTCGCTGGATTTGCGGGATAGCTGCTCACAAAATTGGGACCGCCAACATTGCCTGCTTCCAGATAGTTGGCAGCGCTCGGGCTGGGACGGTTCTGACCGTTCAAGGCCGGACCGGGGGCGATGAGAACCGCAGCAATATCGCCTTGGCCGTCAAGGGTCAGGGTGCCGGGCGTTGTGCTGTTGAGCGTATTGTTGACCCCCGCATTGGGCGTGGCAATAAAAGAATTGGCCACCGCATACCAGAATTGCTGATCGACACCGGAACCTTGATCGGCAAGAGGAAAGATATTCCCCGAAGGCAGCGTGATCGAGTGGGGCAGACGGCCAATCGCATTCGGACCGCACGGTGCATTAGGCGCCCCGTAAGGCGGGAGGGGCACACCATTGCCATCGAATGCCGGTGCATCGGTATCCGGGCACATCAGATGACCGGGTCCGGCCCCGGTTGGCGGATAATTGTCGGCATACATCACCGCATAGGCGATCAGCGCTGCCTTTGCCTGGGAGAGGGCCTCGGAGGTGGCGGCATCCTGGCGCAGCTGGGCCTTTCTGGTGCCGTACCCTTTGAGCAGGACCCCCATGGTCACCATGAACAGGATCAGCATCATGATCAACAGGGCCGCCCCGCACTGGGAGCGAGAGATCAGTAGGGAAAATCTGTTGGTGGCCATGGTGTCTTTGCGTCGCTCACTATGGTTTTGGGGCCGCAGCACCCCCGGGAATCTGGCCGGGCCCGGATGGTGATGGGGTCAATGGGGTTGGCGCAGAAGCTTGAGCGTCGGGTACGGACGCCTTGGGGGCCTGCTCATAGGATTCTCGTATCCGGCCGGAGTTGATATCGAGTGTCTGTCCTGGCCGAATGGCGTACGATTTGCCTGTCTCCGGTACCCGGAGCAGAACCTGTCCGGCCAGGAAAGGCTGATGCAGTTTCACGTATGGCGGAAGATCTGTCCTGGTATAGTTGAGATCGTTAAGCCATAGGGCCTGAAACCCGCTCTTCTTCGTCACCGTTCCCTTCAGGGCAAAAAACTGAGGTTTGTTTTCCGTGACCTTTGGGACGTCCTGTTGATTTTTTCCAGATGTAAGAGATCCAGAAGACGTCCCGCGCAGCTGTTCCAGATGCGCCCTGTCCTTTGGCGAAAAGAAGAGGCGATCCAAGGTGTCTCCTGTTACGGAAACCGGAAAAAGCAGGCCGCTTGGAAGAACGAGCAGGCAGGAGACGAAAAAGGATGCAAACCCCCTGCAATGCAGCTGAATCTCAAGTGGGAATACTCTGCCCGGTACTCTCATTGCACCCGGATACCATGCTCTGTTGCTTTGCCCCATCACATTTTCCCTGGCTCCGGTGGTTTGTTTTCTGGTTCTTGTTCGTCGTTTTTCCCTTGCTCTTTCAAGGTCAGCCACAGGATTTTGCAGGATGCGGTCAAGTTTTCGTGTAACACTAGGCGAGCGATTCCTGAATTTTCACCGGTTCGTTTAATGGAACACTCTTCCGCTATGAAAATCCCCCGCTTTATGTCTCGCAACCCCTCCAGCAGATGGAAAAGATCTTCTTCGTGCAGCAGGGGCATGTTTAACCGAATCCGGCTGACCCGATAGGAAATGCTGTTTCCAGAATTTCCCTGTCCGCCATTCAGAGCTAGAGGGAGTATCGCCTGCTGTTCAATGTCAAGTTGCACCGGGTAGAGAACATGCCGAGCGCGGATGCTGTTAACAGCTTCCACCAGTTCGAGACGATCCTCGTCACTGATCACTCCTTCTGTTGCCAGCTGCCGGTACCGGTCGATAAAACTGCGGACCGTCTTCTCTTCGTCTTCGATTTGCCGAACCGATGCTGCCATTCGAACCCTATTCTTCCGGGCTGTCTGCAGAGCTCGGTGTGTATTCTCTTTGAATAGGTAGGCACCGCCACACCAGACAGCACTCGCCAAGAGAGCGATGACCAGCAACAGTATCGGCCATTGAAGCAGAAGCATGTCCTGATGCTGAGGCGATAACCGTATCTTCATGGTTTTGCTTGGTAGTCGAGTTTGAGTGAGAACTCGGCTAGAATAGTCTTGCCATCCAGAGTGGCCTTGACGGTCGCATCGGGTTTGGTTTCTGTTGGCATTGCGACCGGAGTGACTTTCAGGCCGGGGATCTGCTCCAGGGCTGCGATAAAACTGATGACCCTGTTCTGAGCCTCCCCGTAGCCAACGCTGGGATACACCATGCCGTTCAGGGTGACTACCAGACCTGCCTTTCCTGCGAGCAGATCCGGCAGGAGCGCTGGAACAGCGACCTTTCCCTTCCTCCCTCCCATGGTTTCAAGTACTCCTCCCATGGTAGGAACGTTCGTGGTCTGGGTCTGTCCAGACATCTGCCAGCCGAGTTGCTGCAGGCGAATGTCAGGACAGAGCGCCACGGCTCGGCTTATCCGGGTCATCATCTGCAGCGGAGATGCGGCTTGTTGCCGGGTACGTTCAACCGATTCCACAAGGTTCTGCATGGCCTCGGCCGGGACAGGAGGCACCGGAAAGTTCTGGTGCAGCTGCTGGAAGCGGCTATCAAGCATCCGTACCTCCTGGTCCAGATTTCGTTGCGTTGTGCGCGTGTCAAATCCGTCCAACAACAGGGAAATGCCTGCCAGCAGGGCAACAGCGACCAGCAAAGATGTGCCGGCGATCAGTCCCCGGCGGGTCTGATGGAGGCGGTGGTAGCGGATGATCGGGGCCGGAGCGTAGGCATTGACCAGTTTTTGGGCACGCAATGCCTGCACAAGGCAGAGGAAAACGGCTCCTTGGTCACCTGTAAGGGCGGGATCGATGCCGAGTTCAGCGGCAACCATCCCGGTCTCATGGAGATGAAAGTGGAGCAAGGGAGTGTCCCGCAGTTTTTTGCCAAGCTCCTCGCCTAACCCGTCCTGGATATGGATGTGAACTTCCAGGGGGTGGTCACGGGACAGGAGTTTTAGCCTTTCCAGATATTGCCGGGTATGGCTGCATTCGGCCCGTAGCGTTTCTGCCAAACTGCCTGGTTGAATCGTGGTCAGCGAAAGAAGACGGCTGAATTTCAGGTGTTTGTTCTGCAGATAGGTCTGACGCAGTCCGCTCTGCGGGTCCAGATTAACCAGCAACAGATGCGGAATTTGCTCAAGATGCAGGAACTCGGTGAAGGACTCCATGAGCAAGGGAGCAGAAAGGAGGCCTTTGATCTGCATCTTGTGTGCAAGGAGGCGATCAACCCACACGTTGATCTGATCGGTGTTGGTCAAGGCACTGAAAAGCACCTTGTCGTCCCGTCGACCGCTTTCTTCCCTATCCTGGATTCGGGCGGAGCGATATTCGGTGGTGCGGAAGTATTGGAGGAGTTTTCGCTCAAGCAGTATCTTCCTGTCCTTGCCGAGGACATGGGCAACAGGCTCTATACGGAAATCTTCTTCGATACAATCAGCGACAAGATACACCGGAATGACATGCAAAGAGTCCAGGTACCGGTCGAATTCGGCAAGGCCCAGTTCATCAGAAGTGAAATTTGCGATTGGGGAGAGGGTATCCTGCTGCCAGGAATACACATGCAGGCACTGTGAAGTCAGCAGCAGGATGTGGACAGTGGTTTTGGTCTTGAAATAAAACATTTCCAGGTCGCTCACATCTTGATTTTGCTGATCGTGTCGTAAATCGGCCCGAGTACCGAAAGCATAACCCAACCGAGTACTGATCCAAGAATTACGGTCATGACCGGTTCAATCATTGCCTGGACTTTGGCAATGGCATCCTGAATATCCCGGTCATAAAAATAGCTGACATTCAACAGCGCATGATCCAAGGCCCCCGTCGTTTCTCCAACCCTCAGCATCCGCACCACCAGGGGAGGGAACAGCCCACTATTGGCAAAGCTTGCGGCAATGCCCGCTCCTGCTTTGATATCTGTCGCGACTTCCTGCAAGGCCTCTTTGATCAGCACATTGCCGACAATGCCTTCGGCAATCTCCATGCACTGTAAAATAGGGATACCTGCCGCATACATCATCGAGAAAAAATTGGCAAAACGTGACAGGAGAATTTTTTTCATCACCGGACCGATCATCCAGAACTTTAGCTTCCAGCTATCCAGCAGGTAGCGTGCCCTGGTGCTGTTGGCGGCCAGCCCCTTGATCCCAAAGAAGAGCACTAGGGGCACGATGATAAAAGTATACCAGTAATGCACACAAAAATTGGAGGTCGCGATCAAGGCTCGGGTGTGCAAGGGTAGTTTGCCGCCCATATCCTTGATGAAGCCAACCAGTTGGGGTACGAGATAGACCATCAGAAAAAAGGTGACGGCAAGGACAACCGCACCGACAAACGCCGGGAACAATAACAGTTTCTTGGTCGTTGACGCCAGTTCGTCCTGCCACTTGAGGGTCTTGGTGAGCGAAGCAAAGACCTCTCCCAGTTGGCCGGTTGTTTCACCTGCAATAACCAGGTTGATAAACAGGGTGTCAAACACCACCGGATGCTCGGCCATGGCAGCGGAAAGCGTCTTCCCTCCTTCAATCTCGTCGATCAGGTTAGCAATTATCTCCTGGAAACGGGGGTGTTCCAGGCTGTCGCGCAGATCGGCCAATCCTTCCAACAACGGCACCCCGGACTCAAGAAGCTGCTCCATATGAAAGCAGAAATTGATCAGGTCGGCTCTGCGTACTTTGCGCACGCCGAGCATGGGTTTCCTGGGATTGCGGATGTTGCAGGTGATGAGGTCAAGCCCCATCCGGAGCAGCCGTTGTTCCAGGTCGGCTATATTGGAGGCATCCATGTTCCCTGTCCGTGTTTTTCCCCGGCTGGTGACGGCTTTATATTGAAAGAGGGGCATGGCGATAGGGGGGGTTAATGAACCAGACGATGGGTAAGGTCGATCACCCTGCTGATCTCATCCAGACTGGTGGTGCCATCCAGCACCCGACGGCAGGCATCGTTGGCCAAAGGTTCAAATCCACCGGCTAAGGCCTGATTCAGCAACTCACGGGTACTGATTCGCCTGGCGATCGACTCTTCCAGGTCGGCATTGATCCGCAACAGTTCCATAACCGTGGTTCGTCCCTTGTACCCGCGGTGCTCACATTCCTTACAGCCGACAGATTGGTAGATGGTGACATCCGGTTGCTCTGGACTGACATCGAGTAGTTTTCGTTCCAGTTGGCTTGCTGAATACGGGTGTTTGCAGGTGGGACACAGGCATCGGACCAGCCTCTGGGCCACAATCCCGATGATATTTCCTGCCATGATATCCGGGAGCACCCCGATATCGAGCAGACGGGGAATGGCCCCGACCGCAGAGTTGGTGTGCAGGGTTGAAAAGACCTGATGTCCGGTCATGGCGGCACGAAAAGCCATTTCTGCGGTCTCGTGGTCACGGATTTCTCCGACCAGGATGACATCCGGGTCCTGGCGCATCATCGACCGAATACCGTCGGCAAAACCCATTTTAGCGTTCTCGTTGATCGAACTCTGGCGGATCATGGCCATGGGGTATTCTACCGGATCCTCCATGGTCATAATGTTGACGGCCTCGGTATTGACATGATTCAACACCGAATAGAGGGTCGTGGTCTTGCCGCTTCCGGTAGGGCCGGTCACCAGGATGATCCCTTCCGGACGGGCCAGCATGAGCTTCAACTGGTCAAGGTTGTCGTCGGTCAGCCCCAGTTTATCCAGGCTGACAATACCCTTCTGGCGATCGAGAATACGCAGGACAATATTCTCGCCGTGAATGGTTGGCTGGGCTGCGACCCGGAAATCAATCTGGCGGCCGACCAGGGAAAGAGAGATGCGACCATCCTGTGGCGCCCGTGATTCGGCGATATTCATGTTGCTGATGACCTTGAGGCGCACGACCATAGCCGGCCAATAATTTTTATGCAGGCTGCGGATCTGACGGAGAACCCCATCAACACGATACCGGATGCGGAGGAAACCGGCTTCAGGTTCAAAATGGATATCAGAGGCACTCCGTTGCACCGCATCCGCCAGGAGGGCATCGATGAGACGCACCATGGGATGGCTGTATTCATTATTGCCCAGCTGCAAACTCTGATAGTCGATTTCACCAGTTTCAATTTCTCGCAGGATACCGTCAATCGAAAGTTCAAATCCATAAAACTGCTCAATGGCCCGGATAATATCGGCCTCGCCGCTGAGCACGGCCGTTACCTGAAACGTTCCTTGGTGCAGGGCCAGGACCTGGTCCAGGGCCACAACATTAAAGGTGTCGGCCATGGCCAGGGTGAGTTTGTTGGCAACTTTATCAAAAGAAAGCGGCAGGATGTTGTGCCGACGTGCCATATCCTGCGGCACCAATTTTAGTGTTTCGGCATCAACGACCGTATGGGTGAGGTCAACACTCGTCTGGCCGATATTTTCGCTTAAGACATCGCGAATAATAGCGTCCGTGACAAAACCCAATTCGATCAGAGTCTTGCCAAGGGGCTTGTTCGTCTGTTTTTGTTCCTGCAGGGCAATGCTCAACTGGTCTTCGGAGACAAAACCCTGTTCGACCAAGACTACGCCCAGCGGCTTTTTGGTTCCTTTCGGGATCATTGTTTCTCAACCCCGTTGAGGGTTTCCAGTTTCTGCCGTAAGGCCTCCTTGTCAAAACCGACGGGGAGGGATGTTGCGAGTTTTTGGGCTTCCCGGTAATACCGGATGGCCAGCTCCGGTTTATTGAGATGTTCCAGGCTGACCGCCAGGTTAAAGGGATAGTCCGGGGAAACCGCCCCCTGGGGGGATGCGGCTTTGCTGGCCGCCTGCAGGGCATTGAAATATGCCTGTTGCGCTTCGTTCCAGCGCTGGCCGGCAGCGTATATGTTGCCCAAGGAAAAGGAGAGAGGCGCCATGTTGGGGTGCACTTCAAGGAGCAGTTTCAGTTCGCTTTCCAGGCGCACGGGATCATCCTTGGGCATGACGGTCATCAGGCCGACCTTGGCCAAGGGATCGGAAGGATCTCTCTCCAGCAGCCGTAGATAGAGATCGCGGGCCAGGGCTGTCTCCTGCAAACGGAGAGCAACAGCGGCCAGGCCAAGCATGGCACCACGATGTTCAGGATTGGTCTGCAGGATCAACAGGTAATTGTGTCGAGATTGCTCGAGATCGCCGTGTTGATAGGCTGTATAGGCGGTCGCCAGCAAAGGATCTGTTTGTGGTTGTGATCCCCGGTGGGTAATCTTGATTGCAGGCTGAGAGGGGCGCGGACGCTCGGGCAGCGGCAAAATCTCCGGTTCCTGTTGGGGTACGGACAGGTCTTGCCGGGATTTGGAACCGGATCCAGCCTCAGGCAGTGGTGAACCGGCCGACACCGGGACGATCTTTGATCGTGTCCCTGCCTCAGAGAACTGGGGCGAGTCAGGTGCAGTGTGCGCAAGGGTATTTCCCGTCTGTACAGGGGGGGGAACCTGGTCACCAGCCGATCTCTGTGCAGAAAGCCCGCCGTTGTTGCGGACACCGGGCGTTTCTTCCTTCGGATCGGTAAGCGGAGATGCCGTCGGCTTGGCTGGTTCAAGGGTGACAGCTTCTTTAGGGGTGCTGACCGCTGCACCAGGAGGGGTACTTCTTTTGACAGGTGTTATGGGGGCGGTCAATCCCGTCATGGATCGATAGGAAAAAAACAGGTAGCCACCCGCTCCAAGCAGGGCAAGCCCTACCGCCACACCGATGAAAAACAACCGCTGCTTGCGGGCCAGGTGTTGGTGTTTGCTCTTAGCAACAAACACTGCGCGGGCAGCCTGCCTGGACGCCTCCGCAGAGGCCTCGGGTGCGATAATGCTAGGAGGTTTGGATCCAGGTTGCACGTCAGGCTCAGCGTTCGTTACTCCACGGACGATTTCTGCGGCGGGCAATGCCATAACCCGATCGGCCCCAGTCCCTGAAGTGGATTCTTCTTCCAGATGCAGATCAAAGGGAGCAGGATCTTCATTCCGTGTGGTTTCTTTTATATCCTTTGTAGTATTCCAGAGATCGAGCGCGTCGTTTGGGGCCCCAGCTGCGGGTGCGGTTGTTCTGTCTTCATCCCCGGCCAACAGACCAAGGACAGTATTTTCGTCCCTCTTTCTGGAGGGGAGTGGTTCAGGAGGCAAGGGTTCGTCCGGGTGTGTCGTTCGGGCAACCGGTTCTGGACGGCTGTCGATTCCGGCAGTTTGTTTTTTAACCTGTTCAGCCTTGCGTAAGGCCTCCATCAACAGACTCATTGCATCTCCGGGTCATGTAGATGCAGACTCGATGAAGCGCTGGAAGGGATGAGTTGCGACGTGGGCAGGAGCTTCTTGTACTGTTGCAGGTCACCGTCTAGGCTGGCTTGATGGATCACCATGGGGCGGAGGAAGATAACCAGCTCGGTTTTATTTGCGGTATCGTCCTTATAGCTGAAAAGATTGCCCAGTACCGGCATTCGAGAAAGCCCAGGGAGCCCGGCAGTACTCTTGTCCAATGTATCCTGCATCAGACCGCCAAGCACACCAATCTGGCCACTGGCCACTTTGAGGATCGATTCCACTTCCCGGACTTGCACTTCCGGAACCGGGTTAATGATATTATTTTGTGCTAAGGCCGGACTGGGATCATTTACATAACCGATGATCCGGGAAATGGTCGGTCGTACATTCAGGGTTACCTGCTCGCTCTCACTGACCTGGGGGGTAACAGCCATCACAAACCCGATAGGGACGGTATGCACCGTACTTGTGTAGGTGGCAGGGGTTCCAGGGCTGATAGCTGTGGCCGGCGTACCCTGTGTGACTTCAATGGTAAAATATATTTTATTATCCACTACCTTGAGCATCGCAGTCTGATTATTTAACACCATCACCTTGGGGCTGGACAGGACCTTGAGGTTGCCAAATTGTTCTAACATCTTGATGGTACTGGTTAATTGTCCGGGTTCGTTGCTCCTGTCAAGGGTAAAGGTGCTCACGGGTGAGCTGGCCAGGTTGAGCCCGGTGAGACTCTGGGTAAAACCGTAACGGCCTCCGTCACGACCAACGGCGCTCCAGTCGACCCCCATCTGATATTGGTTATTCAGCCGCACCTCGACCACAGTGGCCTCAATAAGCACCTGCTGTAAAGCCCGTTTCTGCAGCAGGTCAATAAAGCGCTGCACAACCTCGTGCTGTCGTGTTGTAGCTCGTACCGAGATAAGGCCACTTTCAGGATTACTGATAATGACATTTGATGCAGCAGCACCGGCGCCTGCTGCCTTGGTGTCACCGGCAGGTCCGGCACCTGCTTTCGCCGTACTGTCGGTCTCGCCATCTTCATTGAGAATACCGTGCAGATTGGCGACCAAGGTGGCCCAAAACATATTGTTGGACTCCTGGCTCAGTTTTGATGTGGAATTGTTGCTGCCAGTGGCCCCGCCACCACTACTGTCCTTGCCGACACCGGAAGAGCCTGTGGTGGATATGGAGGTGGCCACGTTCACCTCTCCTGTGGATTTACGGGCAATGTTGACGTAATCGATACGATAGGTCCGCAGAAAAGGAGCGTCCGGTTCGACAATGAGGTTGGGAGGGGCGAGATCCCAACGGATATCAGCCTGCCTTGCGATCCGGGTCAAGATCTGCGGCAGGGTCTGATCAATGGCATTCAAGGTAATATTGCCCTCTATCCCCGGATGAATATCGATATTCAGGGAGGCATCACGCGCTAATGCAAACAGCAATTCACGTACCGGGACATCGTTGACCACCACGGAATAGACATCGAGTTTCGCTTCTGGACGTGGAGGGGCCAGCAATGAAGGCGTTTGCACGACCTCCGGGATTGATTTCGGTACCGGTGCTTTATCAGGGGAGAGGTGTCGCCCCTCAGTGGGACGTTCCGGCAGATGGGTGCCGCAACCGGCAGTGATAAAGATGAGAATACAATAAAGAGCCTTCAGGCATACCGTTTTTCGTAGGGACATCCATTTCTCCAAGAAAGACTCAAGTCGGGCATTGGTCTCAATCCTCTGAGTCGACATCAAATTTGTGTATCGGTTGGGTGAGAGCCATGAAAGAGCTCCCCAAACCGGCGTACAAAAGGCTGAAATCTTCGCAACTTCTGGGGAAGGGTATCCATAGCCTGACGGGCTGAAGAGGCTCCCTGGAACGCATCGTACACAACCACCCATACCTCATGCTCCCCTTGCCGCACAGGGCAAACATAGATTTTTGTCAGCAGAGAGGAGGGGGCTATCTGTTGGAGAAACCGTTCCAGGTATAGATCATTGCCGACCTCGACAGTGATCAGCTGAATCGTGTAGTCATCCGAATGTATACCTTGCAACCATTGGACCGTAGCCTGTCGGCGCAGTTCCATCAGGTGGGCACCCGATTGCACAGGGGCTCTCAGTGCGGCTTCGGCCACTGGCGTCAGGGGCGCGACTGCGCGAGATGCAGGGACCTCAGGGGCCTCCGCTCCTGTAGCCGGATTTTTGGCGCCCTGTTCTGCAGTCTTGATTGGTTTCGCCGGGAGGGGTGACTCTTTTATCGACATTGCTGAAGAACGGGCGTTGCTCTTTGGCTCGGCTGTTGCAATCAAGGGCCCGACTGGAGCCTTAGGCATGGTCACTGAGTTCCCGGCCGGGAATGCTGGGAGAGCGGCTATCGTCTCAAACCAATTCCATCTGGTAACGGCCACCAATATAAGAACAAGGAGGATCGCTCCTGCGCCCATAAGCCAAGCAGAACGGGAGAGAGGCAGGTTGAACTCACTGTCACGAATCGCGGTCCGGACATGTCGAGATTGAACCATCTCCCGTTCGGAGTTGGAGAGGGTTCCTGAACCGGAATTGGCATAGACGGCCAACATGGCCTTATCTGCCAGGATGTTGATCCGGCGGATGAGACCATGTGATGCTCGCGCGATGAGCCGTTCCGCTCCGGGACTGAACACGGCTGCCTTGTCGCAACCCGCAGCCTGAAGGCGAAACCGGATGTATTCACTGACCTCAGCGGTGGTCAGCGGTTCCAGGTGAAAACTATGCGTAATCCGCTCTTTGAGCTGACGAATAGTGCGTTGCCGTATTTTTTTCTCAAGTTCCGGCTGGCCGAACAGCACGATCTGTAAAAGTTTATGGCGATGGGTTTCCAAATTGCTGAGTAATCGGATCTCTTCCAGGGTTTCCACGGGCATCCCCTGGGCCTCTTCGACAAACACCACCACACTGCGGCCAGCGACATGTTGTTCAAGAAGGTAGGCTTGCAGATGCTGCATTACCAGCAGGCGTTCTGTCGCCACCGTAACCGGCAGCTTCAGCTCAAAAGCGATGGCGTAGAGAATATCGTGCGGCGACAGGTTCGGATTGGCCAGATAGACAATCTCAATAGATGCGGGCAGTCGCTCTTCCAGGATGCGACAGAGCATGGTTTTGCCGCTGCCCACCTCGCCGATCACCTTGACGATACCTTCACCGGTGGTGATAGCATAGATGAGGGCTTTCAGGATTTCGCCTCGGCCACCGCCTGCATGAAAAAAAGTCGGATCAGGAGTGATCCGAAAGGGGTGGCATTTCAAGGCAAAATGTTCAAGATACATTGTCCATCGCTATCTGCAGGTTTTCCGGTTGTATGTGCGTATCTCTAGCTACCCATGATCGTCTTGAACGACGATCATGGGTAGGTTTATGGCCTAACTGTTTGTTATTATTTAATTAATAATAATATCCAATGGTAACTGCGGTTCCGGAGGTGATGGCGGCATCATAGTCGGTAACGTTGGCCCGGATAGAACCAGTAGTGGGATTACCATCGTCCAGCTCTATGTCCAAAGCCTTGGCCACATCAGGAGGAAGATTGTCGTATCGAATGAGATTTCCTGTTTTGCCCTGGATCGTTTGATAATAAATATATGCAATCGTGCCATACGGTGAATGTATAGCGTCGGCGTTGCTGGTTGACCCGCCATAGGTTCCAGTTATAAAGCCTGCACAGGCAAGATGCTGAGGAGCAGCTCCATATTCATAAATCAGTCCATCACCATTACCGTTCGCCACCCCCGTACAGCCAGTACCCGCTAGATTTGTTGTTGCTTTGGGATCATCACCAGGGAGCGCTTTATATCGGTCTTGGTAGGTGTAGATCGCTGCGGCTAACCCTTTGGCATGATTGACAAGATTTTTTATCTTGGCATTGGCGATCATTTGCTGCCCCTTGAGGACCCCCCCCAGGAGCAGACCGATGATCACCATGACAATGGCGATCTCCACCAGGGTGAACCCTTTTTGATTGTTGAGCTGCTTCATTATTGTTCTCCTTTCTTTAGAATTGGGTCGGATTTTTCGATAAAAATGTTTCCATAATACTGAATCGAATATTGATTATGTATCATAGTGTTCTCATTAATCAAAATAAATAGAGGTTTTTCGGCGGATGGTCGACAAAAACAGGCCCTCCCCGGTTGAGCCGCCAGGCAGCCTTTGCGGGATTCGGCTGCTTAAATAAGGGAAAGGGGCCTTCCTTGCCGCATCAAACCTGATTTTCCGTCCACATGTCTTCGGTGAACCTGACGGACTTGTTACGACCGTCCGCTTTGGCCCGATAGAGGGCCACATCGGCAAACTTGATACAGCTCCAGAGGGTGCCGGTATCGGCGGGAAATTCGCTTACGCCCAGGCTGATCGTTTTTTGGATAATACCATCTGGAAGCTTTATCTTGAGCTGTTCGATATTGAGGCGGATTTTTTCAGCGATGTGCAGGCTCTCCCCACTGCTGATATCAAGCAGTACGACCAGAAATTCTTCGCCGCCGAACCGGATGACAATGTCGGACTCGCGCACACTCTGCCGGATGACATGGGCTGTTTCCTTGAGGACCGTATCACCAGCCGCGTGTCCGTAGGTGTCATTGACCTGCTTGAAATAGTCCAGATCGCACATGATCAGCCCTATCGCTTTACCCCTGCGCAGGACTCCGGAAACGATTTTTTCTGTGTATTCCTGCAGGTACCGGCGATTGTGCAATCCCGTCTGTGCGTCGACAAGGGCTGAGTCACGTAGCGAGCTCATCAGTCGCTTGGTTTCAATGACAGCCAGGGATTCGTTGATGTACCGCTCAGCCTTGAAGATTCTAGCCTCCAGCATTATTAAATCTGTCGGGTTGGTTGGCGTCTCAAAAATGAGCTGGACAATGGCAACAGTGGCACCACCCGCCATGATTGGCAGGCAATAGTGACCATGTTTGGTTGGGTCAGTAAATTGCCGGCAGATCGTCGGAAAGGTAGTCGATGAAGTGATATGACCGGTTCGGTTTGCTTTGCAGAGGTCACAATTATCAAGAATATTTTCACTGCACAGCATCTCTTCTTGGTCAAAGCGGCTCGGATAGATTATTTGCAGGGCATTTTTCGCATGCATGACCTGGTAGATGAAACAACTGTTGAGGCCGAGCTGCTGAGTGAACACTTCGCCGAGTCTTCGGTACACTTCATCCAGGTTGTCGTCATCCTCAATGACCTTCTTGAAGACTGTCAGGTTATTGATTGCATCCATCAGTCCGTTAAACTTTACGGAGAGTATGCCGATTTCATCGTTTGAGGTGATAGAGATATGTTTGGATAGAGACGCCTGATCTTTCCCGTTGGCGATATCCTGAAGGCCATCGATAACCTTTTTGAGGGGACGGGTGATCGTGGTGGCAGCCATGAAGACAACCACTGAGGTTGCTGCTATCGAGAGGAGGATAATGAGGATGATGCTATCTCTTAGCGAGAAGACGCTGGCGAGAAATTCGTTGGCATTCTGAGTTGCCGCAACGCTCCATCCCTTTTGCTTGATCGGGACGAATCCTGCCACCTTATCGATGCCTCTAAAAATATACGATTCCGCACCGGCTTGACCGGCCATCATCGCCTTGGTGATACTTTCCATGCCTTGAACTGTTTTCAGGTCAAGGCGGAGGACATTTTTCGCATCTGGATGAGCAATGATTATTCCCTCATCATTAATCATGAAACAATACCCTGTTTCACCGATTTTCCGGTCAGTAACCAGATCCGTGAGTACTGATGCCTTTAAAAGTGCGCCGAATATTCCTAAAAAGGTCCCGGTATCTGAAAAAATAGGGCTACAGATAACCATAATGGGGTCCTTGGTCGATATAGAGCGAACTATTCCGCCGCTTACTGTTTTTTTGGTAGTCTTTGCCTCCTGGAAGGTGGGCTGTTGGGCAATGTTCCAACTGTTCAGATCTTCTCCGGCCCCCATTACTTCGGCATAAATTGCGCCGGTAGTATCGGTAAGAAAGAGCGCTGCATAATGAGTCTGCAACAGTTCAAAGCGTTTTTTGATATCCTGGCGAATAACCACCACGGCCTCAGGCGCACCCTTTATCCCTTTAGCGTTGACGGCCTCCGCTGCAATTTTTACCTGGGTCCGGCAAGCGAAGGCAGACACTGATTTTAGTTCTCCTTCAAGTGTTGCGGCAACCTGCATCGCCGTACCTTCGGCGATGAATTGTTCATTGACTTTGCTCAACAGGGTAACCGCCTTGGCGGAGTCGGTAATGGCGATATAACTGGTCACCGCCATGGGGATGAGAGCCGTCAAAATGCCGCCGACAAAGAGTTTGGAACGAATCGATGAGAAATTCATGCAGCCTTCCTTGATTATCCGATTCTCCAGAAATCTACTCTGAAAGTCAGAATTTGTAAGGATATCCGGTTGCTAAGGCAGCCGGGCCCATTTTGGTACAGGTTACGCAATATGGTCTTTGGTTGCAGCAATAATCAGCATGAACCGGCTCACGCTTGAGCCGGTCAGTCCGGTGGAACATTCATAAACACACAATAAATATTTGGTGTTTGCTCTTTTTGTTTCTCCGTGATGCCGGAGAAACTTGTAAATGGGGCTTTCTGTCGCAATCGCCAGCAAGCTGGTAGCGTACTCGCGCTCGAACTGTATCGGGATATTATCTCAACGAGCTTTTTTGCCGTGTCTGTTGGTGGCGAACGACTCGGTTGCGACCATTTCGTTTCGCCTGATACAGGGCTTCATCTGCATAACCGATGAAGGTTTGTTTTTTGATTTCTCCAACGGCAGGATGGGCGCTGACGACACCGATGCTCACCGTGATGCGGATATCG
>TBL_comb47_HYPODRAFT_10000348_pt1 | contig 61472 bp, 44 predicted proteins | sample TroBogypolimnion_40_FD_10682 | JGI IMG/M metagenome (IMG submission 10682)
TCAACACTTGCATTTATATCTTCTTGTCTTATTCCCGGTTTTCCTCTTATCGAAGAAACCCTCTTTCCGACTCGTTTCAATCTTTTTTTCAGCTTGTATTCCCTCCGCTTTATCCTACTCTCAAAATCATTTGTCTTTAACGGGGTGGCAAAGTTAAGAAGCTTTTCCAAACTTCCAAAGAAATAATTTTATTTATTTCTTTTCTTTTCCCTCGGGTAAACTATCCTGTAACATCTGCTGTTGTTGTAATAACAGACTCCCAGGTCGTTTTCTATCCCTTCCGGCTTTGCTCTCAATACTTGCAATGAACTCACTCGTTTTTAGCGGCTGCAAAGGTAAACTTTACTTTTAATAATCCAACTCTATTTTGATATTTATTGGATTTTTATTCCGGTAACCTTTTCGCCATATCCCTGTCTCCAGGAATACACTTTCCTTTGAAAGCGGCTGCAAAGAAATACCTTTTATCTGAACTGTCCTAATCTTTTGTAAATTATTTCCAAATCCAGATTAATCGTTTGCCTATCAACCATTTAAAGAACGTTTGCCCCAGGAATCACAACTTGTTTTCCTCTTAAGCGGCTGCAAAGATAGAGACCTTTTTCACTTCTCCTAATCTATTCCAAACCTTTTTTTAAACTATTTTACCTTACCCACTTCCCCTTTCTGACAATCAAGCTGTTATAAAACAGGAAATCAATCACAGAAATACTCACAGAGGCTCTTTTTACCTGAAACCCATCCATCCCTGGATCCGAAACCTAATCAAATGACATCCTCACCAACACTTAAACGAACTCCCCAGAGGGCAACAAACCACTTATTCTACGTAACCAAACCAGACTTCGTTCTACACTATAAATATGAGTCTGCACCGAATAGTCAATTTTAACGCGAAGACACAAAGACGCAAAAAAATAATCCCTCCCGAGCACTCGGGATCGGGATAAAATAAAGATGCTCAATATGTTGTATTACTTAGTGTCTTAGTGTCTTCGTATTTAATGTTGACTAGAAAGTATTTGGAGTAAACTCATATATAATAGTAGCAAATGAGGAAACCGCTTCAAACTCTCCCCCGGACAGGTATCCAGGTATACCAACGTGTCACCTTGTGTATACCTTGTGTATACCTTGTGTATACCTTGTGTGTACCTTGTGTGTTCAGGAATAAATATGCTATACTCATTTTAATCTCATCTTATACTTAAAGTATACTTAAATAGACTCTCTGGTATAGGGAGGAGAACAGGGAGAACTGGTTATATACTTTTTGGATCTGTAGGTTTGTTCAGCAATACGGATGTTGGAAGTCCCACAGAATTCAGCCGGAGTGATGTTCTTAAACAATTTAATGGAAATGACCAGACCCGCCAGATTTTAGATTCCTCACTATTCAATAATCGGAAAGTAACTTATAGTTAGTGTTTTACACTTTCAGTAATAATTTGACTGATAAATATTAAATGCCTGTTATGCAATTTCGACACGGTTGTTCGTTTCGAATAAAGGGAATTTATTTCCCCTTCCCGATTTTATTTGTTAATTTAACAGCCGCTCTGACGATCACCTGACCTATTGAATATCAATATGGAAAAATTGAATCTTTATACCTTCACCTGAAATCAGAACGGCATCAGAATTGAATAGAAGAGTTTAGCTATGCCTCGGATAACATTAACGTATAAACGATTTATTTTCAGGATGATAATTTTGTAATTAGATGAAAAAATGCAGAATCATATTATTTATACTGCTCCAATTCATTTCATTATTGGGTTTTACCCAAAATCAGCAGCTTAAATTTCAACGCATTGGAACCAGGGAAGGGTTATCTGATCCCAATGTATTGTGTATGATGCAGGATAGCCGTGGATTTATCTGGGTGGGGACGCGTAACGGTCTGAACCGCTATGACGGCCACCAGTTCAGGACCTATTTTCACGACACCTCAGATTCCGAAAGTCTTAGCAGCAACTACATACAAGACATCATCGAAGATTCGAAAGGGAATATATGGGTTGCGACATCAAACGGAGGATTGAATAAATTTGACCGCAACACTAACCGGTTTCAGCAGTACCTCAACGAGCCCAAGAACTCCAATAGCTTATCAGGAAACAGTGTTATTAAAATTCTGGAAGATGTTTCGGGTCGATTATGGCTGGGAACCAACGAGGGCGTTAACCTGTTTGATCCGCAAACAAATCGTTTTACCCGCTTTTTACACGATAAGAATAAGCCCGCCTCACTCAGTGACAATTATACCACCTACATTTTCAAGGATAGCAAGAACGATATCTGGGTCGGAACACTGAACGGGGGACTAAACCGGTTCTTGGCGAAAGACAGCACTTTCATCCATTACCAGGCGGACAACAATAACCGGGACGCCATTTCGGGCAACAGCATTTATACCATCTTTGAAGACAGCAGGCACCGCTTATGGATCGGCACAACGGGCGAAGGGCTCGATCTTATGGATCGTGAAACCGGTAAATTCAGGTCGTTCAAACACACCACCGGCGATAATTCCCTGTCGAATAATAATGTACTTTGCATTAATGAGGATAATAACGGCAATCTTTTGGTTGGTACAGAAAACGGCGGAATCACTCTTATGGATTCCACCTTGCAGCATTTCGGGGTTTATGTAAATGATGAAATTGACCTTAACAGTTTGTCATCCAATTCTGTACATACGATCACCAGGGACAGGGACAGAAATATCTGGGTCGGGGTTTATGCCGGAGGCATCAATTTGTATAAAAAGAGTACGGCCAGTTTTGATCTTTTCAAACACAACTCCAATGCTGGCAGTCTTTCGAGCAACATCGTCCTGAGTATTCTGGAGGACCGACATCGTAATCTATGGATCGGGACCGACGGAGGGGGATTGAATTATTTTGACCGGCAGACCGGGAAATCGCATGTTTACAAGCAAATTACAGGACAGAATAGTATCGCCGGAAACAATATTCTGGCACTTGCAGAGGATCAAAAGGATAACCTGTGGATTGGAACCTGGGGCAATGGTATGAGTAAGCTTAATCTGAAAACCCATCAATTTACCAACTTCAAATCAGATCATACGGCTTCAGGAATAAGCAACAACAATATTTATGCGCTAGCTGCCACCAGGGATGGGAAACTGTGGATCGGCACCTTTCGTGGAGGGCTTGACCTCTATGACGATCAGACAAACCGGTTTATACATTTCAGCTACAAGGAAGACGATCCGAAAAGTCTGAGCGATGATAAGGTTTATACTATACTTGAAGACCGAAACGACAATGTATGGATTGGAACGGCCGATGGAGGAATCAACCTTTACGACCCGCAGACAAAAAGCTTTATCCGGTTTAACAAGGAGAACAAGAACCTGGTTAACAATACAGTATACCATTTGTTGGAAACCTCTTCAGGTGTAATTTATGCCTGTACTCCCGGTTCGGGATTGAACTATTACGATCCTTCGGCCCATCGGTTTATTCCTGTCGAATCACAGAGCAAGTTTACAAGCCAGTACATCTTTGCTGCACTTGAAGATCCGAAAGGCCGTATATGGGTAAGCACGAATAAAGGGATATCCAGCTATGACCCCAAAACTGCTGAAATCTACAATTATTCGGAGGAGGACGGATTGCAAGGTGAAGATTTTAAGCCACATTCAGCGTTCAAATCCAAGTCGGGGATGCTCTATTTTGGGGGAACTAACGGTTATAATACATTCTTTCCTGAACAAATCAAGAAATACAGGTCTAATCCACCCATTGTGCTGACTGATTTCCAGATCTACAATAAGAGTGTAGCCATCGCTAAAAACGAAAAGGACCCTTCACCCCTGAAGCAGGATATTTCAGAAACAAAAGCATTACGGTTGAACCACAAACAATCGGTGATTACTTTCGAGTTTGCTTCACTGGACTATACCTCTCCGGATAAAAGAATCTATGCTTATATGATGGAAGGGTTCGATGAGGACTGGAACATTGTTGGAAGTAAGAACTCGGCTACCTATACGAATCTTAATCATGGAGAATACATCTTTAAAGTAAAGAGTCAGGATCGGATCGGGGAATGGTCAACAGAAATACGAACATTAAATGTTACAATTGACCCGCCGTACTGGTTAACCTGGTGGTTTAAAACACTGATGTGCCTGATATTGGTGATTGCTCCTGCCGGATTTATATATTGGAGAATCCAGCTTTTGCACAATCAAAGGGTAAAACTGGAAAAACTGGTAGCTGAGCGGACTACTGAGATTCAAAGCAAGAACGAGATGCTGAAAAATTTGAATTCAACAAAGGATAAACTCTTTTCGGTCATCTCTCACGATCTGCGCAGCCCGTTTAATGCCATTCTTGGGTTTGAAGACCTACTGATGAACAATTACAGTGAATTTACAGAAGAAGAACGGATCGATATGATCAGGCAGGTTCATACCACCACTAACCAGGTATACAGCCTGGTGGAAAACCTGCTGAACTGGGCTAAGATACAGAACAGTAGCATACAGCATCACCCTATCTCCTTTAACCTGAAGGAAGTCATCAACGATATTTCAGAACTGTATCAGAACATTGCACTGACAAAAGGAATCACCGTTGACCATCAGATACCGGAGGGACTTATTCCGTTTGCGGATATTCATATCATGGAAACTATCCTGAGGAACCTGATCAACAACGCCATCAAGTTTACTCCAACGGGTGGTTCAATCCATATAACGGCCAGTCAAAGCCACACTATCATTAAAGTATCAGTCACCGATACAGGAATGGGCATGACCAATGAGCAGATTGATGGTCTGTTTAATCTTGAAACAACCCATTCGAAACAAGGTACCAACGGGGAGAAAGGATCAGGATTAGGTCTTGTTTTGTGCAAGGAGTTTGTGGAGAAAAACGGCGGAAAGATTACTGTTGAGAGCCAGCCGGGGAAAGGAAGTACCTTTAGTTTCACTATGCCTGTAGCAAAGGGTAAATAGAGAATTATTTAATTTAACCACAACATCCTGCAACAGGCCGGAAGATAATAGAGTAATTACGATATTAATCACTTTTGAATCCATCCCACATTATAGGAACAGACCTCTACATTCCGTAATTCTCATATTTATTTTGTGAGGTATTGAGATATGCGATTATTTGATTCAATAATTATTATTAGTTTAACGGCCTATTAAACGACCTGTATTAAAGATCAGGATGAAGGATTTGCAATATCTCAATTTTAAAATATTAACTGTTTTAGTTATAATGCTTCTGGTAATCAGTGGATTTGCCCAGCAGCCAAATTTTGAATTCAGTTCATTAAACGAATTGGAGAGTCTTTCGGACATCAAGGCAACGGCAATCATACAGGACGCAATTGGCTATCTCTGGATTGGCTCCCAGGAAGGTTTATTCAGGTTTGACGGACAAACTGTATATAGCTATTTGCATGAGGACATTGATCAAAACACACTTCCATCCAGCAAAATCATCAAGTTATTCACTGACAGCAAGAAAAACCTATGGATTACCACCCAGGGAGGTTTGTGCAGGTATGATCCGGAATATGATAATTTTATCTCTTTTATGTTTGATCCTTCTGCATATGGGGTCACCAGCCTCTATATTACCACAATTGCAGAAGATAAGGCCGGTCAGCTGTATGTGGCTAATGAAAAAACGATATATAAATTTGATCCGGCTCAAAAGAAGCTTTCCAGGATAATTGATGTCAAGGAAGGCGAAATCAGTAATTTTATATTCGATGCTCAGAATAATATCTGGATTGCTTCTACCGCTGGTGGCGGACTTAATTATTTTGATCAGAATACACATCAGTTAACGATTTTCAGAAATGACCCCACAAATAAGCAATCGGTTTCGAATCAGGATATTACGGATATTGCTCTTCTCCAGGACAAACTGTGGATTGGGACGCATGGCAAGGGGATTGACTGTTACGACACCAGGAAGAAGACTTTTAAACATTATATCACACCCTATTATTTCGAAAATTATACAACCAATCTGTTCATCGACAGCCGAAATAATGTCTGGGTAAATACACTGGGAGGCTTAAAGCTCTATGAACCAAAAACCGATAGCTTTTACAATTATTACAATGAACCGAACAATCCAAGATCGCTAAGCCTTAACTTATTGCGTTTTTATGAAGATCATCAGGGAAATTACTGGACGCTTCATAGCGTTGGAGGAATCAGGGTAGTTAAATCAATTAATAAATTCAGACATTACGATGCTCGTCCGGAGAGGCCCTGGTTCATAATGCAAAAAAACATTACCTGTGTTTCGACCGATGGGTCCGGCAATTTATGGATCGGCAATTCAGGCAATGGCATTGATGTATTTAATTGGAAAAAGAAACGAATAGAGCAATATTTGCACAAGGATAATGATCATGGTAGCCTGGGCAATGGCAGTATCTTTTGCATTTTTTGCGATTCGAAAAAACAAATTTGGATAGGCAGCAATATGGGCGGTCTTCAAAAGTTTATTCCTGAAACCGGAAAGTTTGAATCTTTTCTGAACAATCCAAATGACACGCTATCGATCGCCAATAATGATGTTCGTTCTATTTCAGAGGATGGTGGAGGGAATCTTTGGGTTGCCGTTCATGGAAAAGGAGTCGATCGTTTTGATACGAAGACAAAGATCTTTCATCATTACAATACGAAGAAAAACAAGCTCAGTCAGGATTATACCTTTCAGGTATTTAACGACTCCAGCGGAAACTTATGGGTTGCTACGGCATGGGCGTTAAGTTTTCTTCCTAAGGGAGAATCACTCTTTAAGTATTTCGTTTTCGACAAGAGCGATTCAACTTCAATCAGCAACGACATCATCAGTTCAATACATGAGGACGGGCAACACAATATCTGGATAGGTACGCCCAACGGACTTAACCGGTTTAATCCTAAGACCCAAACCTTTAGTCGGTATTCAGGCGGATTAAAGAACAAACATATCTCTGCCATTTTAAGTGACCGGAAAAACAATATCTGGGTAAGCACCAATGCTGGAATCTCGAAATTCGATCCGATATCCCATCACTTTACAAATTATGACCAAAGCGATGGACTTCTGTCGAGGGCATTCAACGACCGGTCCTGCTGCAAAAACAATAAAGACGAATTAATCTGGGGAGGTTTTGATGGAATTGATTATTTCAATCCGGATAGCCTTATTACAGAATCCAGGCCTCCCACCGTTGTGCTGACTGACTTCAAACTGTTCAATAAAAGCATCTCCTATAAAAACAACAGTGAGATCATTCAGAAACATATCGGTTGTGCAGAAAGCATTGTGCTGAATTATCAAAACAACTCGTTTACTATTCTTTACCAGGGATTGGAACTGGCTAATTCACCTAAAATATCCTATACCTACCGTCTGGATGGATTCGATAACGAATGGGTTAAGGCCGAAACAAAAAGGGAGGCCAATTATTCGAACCTGAAACCCGGGAAATATACCTTTAGGGTAAAAGCCAAATACAACGATAAAAACTGGAGTGATCGGGAAACATCAATACTTATTATCATTGTTCCGGCCAGGTGGATGACTACCTGGTTTAAAGTGTTAATGATACTCCTCCTGCTTTTTACCCCAATTGGATGGTTCCACATACGGATCAGACGTTTAAGGAGTCAAAAGGGAAATCTCGAAAAGATTGTAGCCGAAAGGACATGTGAAATTCAAAGCAAGAATGAGTTGCTCAAGGATTTAAATTCAACCAAGGACATGCTTTTTTCAGTTATATCACACGATTTACGCAGTCCATTTAACGCTATCCTTGGATTTGAGAATTTATTGGTCCACAATTATTATGATTTTACTGATATCGAAAGAATAGACATGATCAGTCAGGTTCATTCAACCACTAACCAGTTGTACATTCTGGTGGAGAACTTGCTGAACTGGGCCAAAATTCAGAACAGCAGTATCCAGCTATATCCGGTTGAATTTAACCTGAAGGAAGTTATCCGGGATAGGTCGGAACTGTATCAGCATATCGCTGAAGGAAAAGGCATCACTATTACCAATCATATCCCTGATGAATTTATTGTATTTGCTGATATAAATCTCCTTGAAACGATCCTGCGGAACCTGTTCAGTAACGCCATCAAGTTCACACCCACAGGTGGTTCTATCCTTGTAAATGCAAATCAAAAGAACAATATCATTGAGATCTCAATAAGCGATTCAGGAAACGGAATGACGCACGAGCAGATGGAAACGTTGTTTAACCTTGAAACCACACAACCGAAATACGGCACGAGCGGTGAAAAAGGTTCGGGATTGGGTCTTGTTTTATGCAAGGAATTTGTGGAGAAGAATGGGGGAAAGATCAATGTTAAAAGCGAGCCTGGGAAAGGAAGTACCTTTAGTTTCACAATGCCTGCCGCGAAAGACAAATAGCGAAAATTTAAGACCGGAGATCGAAGACTGAAGACCGGAGACTGTCTCTTCCGACTCCCGAATCCTGACTCCCGACTTATATTTTTTTTGAGAATTTTCGGAGTGTATTCAACTGTTAATTCTGGTATCTTTGCCCACTGAACCTTAGAAGTAACATTATGCCCTTTTCGTCCTTCAGTTTATCGCCATTTTTACTAAAAATATTGGCTTCGCAGGATTATTCACAACCCTACCCTATTCAGAAAGAAGCCATACCTGCTATCCTGGATCGGAAAGATGTGTTGGGGATCGCTCAAACCGGATCGGGTAAAACAGCTAGTTACGTATTGCCCCTATTAACGAACCTCCAGGGTCAGGGACCTGCAAAAAACAGGCATGCAAGTGTTCTAGTACTGGTTCCCACCCGTGAGTTAGCTCAACAAGTAAGGGAAGTCTTTATCCTCTTTGGATCGGCGCTTCCTGTTTCGGTTAAAACTGTGGCTGTATTCGGAGGAGTCTCCATCAATCCGCAAATGATTAGTCTACAAGGAGTGCAGGTCCTGGTGGCCACTCCGGGAAGGTTGCTTGAACTGGTTGATTCGAATGCAGTTCATTTATCAGAAATTGATACACTGGTGCTCGATGAAGCGGATAAAATGCTCAATCTGGGCTTCAGGGAAGAGATGAAACGAATCTTTGCCCTGTTGCCGCAAAAGCGCCAGAACCTGTTGTTCTCGGCAACTCTGAGTAATGACCTGAATGAGATAACCCAGATTATTCTTCATGATCCGGTAGTGATTAAGATTGAACCGAAACAGGAGTACCTGGACCTGATTGAACAGACTGGCTATTTTGTTTCGCTGGAAAAGAAGGGTCCTCTCTTGCGATACATCATCAAGCAGAAGAACCTGAAGCAAGTGCTTGTTTTTACCTCATCCACTTTCCAGGCGGATAATGTGGCTGATAAGCTTTGTAAAAACGGGATTGATGCCATGGCCATCCATAGTAAGAAAAGCCAGGGAGCACGTAGTGAGGCCTTGCGTGAATTCAAATCGGGAGAATTGCGCGTGCTGGTTACCACCGATCTGCTATCGAGAGGCATAGACATTGAATATTTACCTTGTGTGATCAATTACGAATTACCACGCTCACCTAAAGATTATATCCATCGAATCGGCAGAACAGGAAGGGCAGAAAACACCGGCGTAGCCATTTCGCTGGTAACTCCCGAAAATCAGCAACACTTCCGCATCATTCAGAAAAAGATGGGCAAATGGGTGAACATGATCGACAGTGCAAATATTGAATTAAGGGGATATTGAAGAATATCCCATCAGTTGGATGCACTCCTGAACATTACTTTCGACACTTTACACGCAGGGAGTCAATCTTCTATGCCAGAGATACGATTCACTTCACACGCAGTACCAAACAAGGAATACAGCCATTTGCAAACGGAATATCCTTTGCACTTTCTCAGGAAAACGGATAATGAGAACACAGGTGAAAAAAAATCTTTTTCAAAATTCCGAATTATATTCCAAAAGGTATTGACTTTCATAATTAAAACTGTTAACTTGTACTGTCTTTAATTTCAGACCTTGTTAAGTGAGTTTTAAGTTAGACAACCTCAGCTTCGGCTGAGGTTTTTTTCTAAGTAATAATCACAATTAAAATTACTCAATCGAACAGGATGTTGTTGATTTTCTTCATAATAGGTGGATATCAGCTACCCGCTGCAAGGAAAGTGACCGCTTTACAGAATATATAATAGTTGACAGCGTACAGAGAAGCTGGAGAAAGAACAGAAAGTAGGAATTATACCATAATAAGGTTATATTCCTAATTCCCTATCAAGTCTGAAATATGTCTCTCCCACTTAGATACCTGCTCCATCCTGATTTGTGGGTTGATCTTTTTTCCCTTTCCGTCCATCTATTGTATTTTCAACCTGATCACCGAATTTCCGACCTGCATCCTTTAGTTTATCGAAGAACACAGTTGCCTTAGTTTCTGCCTTATCTCTGAACTTCTCAAACTTCTCACCCATTTCACCACTTTGAAGTTCCTGAGACTTCTGCTCCATAATCTCTTCAACTTTAGTGAATGCGTCTGAAAGTTTTCCGAATGTATCGCTCTTCTGAAATTCACCATACTTCTCCTTAAAAAAATCTTCTGCCTGACCAGCCAGGTCTTTTACTTTCTCTTTCAATTCTTCAGCTTTGTCCGAAATGGAATCTCCGGGCTTACTACCCTCATTTTTATTTTCATCGTTCATATCTATTCTTTTAAGTTATATCTTTTGAAGCTAACACTCAAATTTACAAATAAATTTGCAGAATGCCAGTACTTTGATTTGACAATCAAACCGGAAGAGTTGTCTGAAAACCGCAATTACAGACAAATGAATATATAATACCTTGTTATCAGAGGAGATTTATTATTTTTCAAATAGACAATCAGATTCTTGTTTTTCTAATACTTATATTACATTTGAATAATTTGCAGAGATTCCTGATTAAAGGAAAGACACATAAAACTGATGATTAAATGCAATTCTTTCAGGGAAGATTGGCTATAAAAATACTCCAATCTAAATTGTTTATTTGGAGTACGATACCTGCTCTGGTTTTAGGACTTCTGATTCTTGGATATTATTCAAGTATTAAGGATTTTCCTGTATTCCCCAATCATCCGGATTTTGAATATAGTTTTTACTCCGACAGCACCGCAGGTGGTAATACAAAAATTCTTAAGCATATTATTACTGATAGCGTCATTCAGCTAAACTATCAAATTGGCAATAAAATAAATGATCCTTATGCGGGATTAACTGTTGGACCAAAAGGAAGTAAATCAATAAACCTCGGTCATTATAACCAGCTAACAATAAAACTAAGGGGGGATGAAGTAAATGGAATCGGGATTGCTTTAGTAACACTAAATTCCTTAAAAAGAGATGATAGGAAAAGTATGGATATTCTATATTATCATATTTTTAAAATTTCAGAAGGAATCAATACCTATCAGTTTAGTGTTAACAAGTTTGAGATACCCACCTGGTGGGGTGAAAATAACCGGATTGAAGATGCATCAAATATAAAGCCGGATTTAAAAAATCTGAAAACAATAAATGTAAACAGTGCATTTACCCCAAATACCGGTAAAGTACAATCGCTTGAAATTTACTCCATTGCATTTTCAAGAAATAACAGAACGCTCATCACATTGATAATCATACTGGAATTTGCATTTATTCTTCTTGTTTTCCTTGTCTTATATGTCATCAAACGAATAAGGGAGAATAAGCAAAATCTGACAATCTATTATAAACCCATTGATAATAAGATTATTGAATCTCCTAAATCTGATTTTATTGATTTTATAAATAAAAACTTTAGCAACAATCAGCTTACTCTTGAATACATTTCACAGGAGACAGGTGTCAGTCAGCGCAAAATAACTATTGAAATTCAAAACCGTTTTGAATGTAACCTTAAAACCTATATTAACCGGCTGAGATTGAGTGAGTCGAAACGTTTACTTAGTGAAACTGATTCGCCAATAGGTGAAATAACTTACCAGGTGGGTTTTAATAACCAGACTCATTTCAACCGGGTTTTCAAAGCAGAAATGCAAATCAGTCCTTCCGAATACCGTAGCAAAAACAAGAAATAAATCCATTTAGAATTGACCTTAAACAATAGTCAATAGACTAAAGGAAGAAATCAGATCCTATTCTTACGAATTGAATTATCTTTTATCCTTTTCCAAATGTTGTGTATATTAGTCAGAGTCTGCTGAAAAACTCATAATATTCAGTGCTTTAATAAAATGAACACATTAAACTTAAAATAAGTGTAAGGAAACTTGAATTGAAACTTCAATCCCGAGGCCTCGGGATGCACCAACCTCGTGTCGTATGCTATGCCAAAATACTTCTTACTAAAAATGTGAAGCTCTTCTGCCTTATTGTGTCGCTTTCAATGAGCCTATGACCCATTAAATTATTAGAAGGCTATTCGAAGACTATTCGAAGGTTATTCGAAGATAGTTCAATTTTATTCTAATAATCTTCCTATAGTTTTCTAATAATCAATGAATAATTTTCTAATAATTTGAGAGCCTGTTAGATGGCCGGTAAATGGGAGAACCAAACAATACTTTAACCTTGTACAGACAATTGTTTTTTGAATCAATATAAGGAATGGATGGAATCTGATCCATCAATTTTGGAAAATAGTAATAAGAAACTGTTATCAAAGTCAAAAGAACAATTTAAACGCCAGGACCTCAGAAAGCTAATTCAAAGCATTCAACCTATAATCCTTTGTTTCGGTACTGGATTGAAATTCCAGATTTTAATGCCGCTTCAATTGTAATTATTTGCATCCATCCGGTTTTTCAGCAGACCGTGGTTAAGAAAAATCATTGGTTACTGTTTTTGTAAAAAGAAAAGATGTTTTTGTAAAAGCGGATTGCTTTGTTAGTATTATTCTTGCAATGGATTTAAAGCCTAACGGGAAAAATATGAAAACTTTTTTGTACACATTTATTATTGCCTCTTTGCTAATCGGTGTTGATAGCATACACGGACAAACTACCTTCAAGAACCCCATACTTACAGGTATGAATCCCGATCCAAGCATTTGCAGGGTAGGGGACGACTATTACCTTGTCAACTCTACCTTTGAATATTTCCCTGGGTTACCAATTTCTCAAAGCAAAGACCTGATACATTGGAAGACCATTGGCTATGCATTGGCGCGTCCGGGAAGTAATCCCTTAATAGGAGCTGCTTCCGGTACCGGTGGACAATATGCCCCTACGATCCGTTATCATGAAGGTGTTTTTTATGTCATTTGCACCAACTATGGCGGGCAAGGTTCTCATGGGGAGTTTTATGTAACGGCTACTAATCCGGCAGGTCCTTGGTCTGATCCACATTGGCTCAACGAATGGTATGTGGATCCGTCCCTTATGTTTGAGAATGACAGTGTCTATTACCTGAGTCCAGATAACAAGGGTAGTTTCTTAACGGGAACCATGGATATAAAAACCGGAAAATTCCATAAACCGCTCAAAAAGATAGCTGCTGGCCTTGGTGGATCATCCCCTGAGGGACCTCATATGTACAAGATTAACGATTTTTATTACTTAATGTCGGCTGAAGGCGGAACAGGTTATCAGCACCGGGAAGTCATCCAGCGCAGTAAGTCACCCTATGGACCCTTTAAAGCAAGTTCTGTCAACCCTGTCGTTTCGAACATGAATGCTCCCAACCATCCGTTTCAGGCCATTGGACATGCCGATTTATTACAACTCCCTGATAATAGCTGGTGGCTGGTCTGTTTGGGCATTAGACCCAGAAATGGCAACTATCATCACCTGGGGCGCGAAACCTTTTTAGCTCCGGTTACCTGGAATGAAGATGGCTGGCCCAAAGTTGGAGCAAATGGAATCGTTGAGGAGAAAGTAACTGCACCCAATCTGCCGCAACACATTTGGGAAAAGGACCCGGTTCGTGATGATTTTAAAAGTACAGACTTAAAGCTTGCCTGGAATTTTGTTCGAAATCCGCATACCGAGGATTGGTCGTTAACTGAAAAGCCGGGTTCGATCAGGCTAAAGGGTTCGAAAATTAGCTTTAAGGAGAAAGATTCTCCGGCATTTATTGGGCGCCGTCAGACAGCTTACAACATGACTGCTTCTGTCCAGATAAGTTTTGTTCCCACTGCCACCAACGAGGAAGCCGGTTTGGTAGTGCGCGTGGATGATGCTAATCATTATGATTTTCTCATTACCATGCGTGACGGTAAACGGGTAGTAATGCTTCGAAAATACCTGAAGAATAAGGAAGTTAGCCTTAATTATAAAGAAATTCCCAGGGGAGACCTTATATTGCGAATCAGTTCAACGGATCTTTACTATCAATTTTGGGTACAGAAAAAAGGGTTGAAAGACCTGTTGGTAGATACAGCAACCACCAAAGATTTATCAAATGAAGTTACTGGTGGTTTTACCGGTACCTTTGTTGGAATGTATGCTTCAGGAAATGGCGTTGCAAACACCACTCCTGCTGATTTTGATTGGTTCGATTTTGAAGAAGATCCAAGATAAACAAAACGAATAGTAACTTTTCCAAAGTTTTATACGACTTGGAAAACTTTGGAAAAGTTGCAGCAAATATTAAATACTAACAACTATACCATGAAACAGAAAATCAAATCTTTGCTGGTGATGATTGGTTTTATTCTACTTTCCATTGGAATTGCAAACTCACAGCAACTTTATGTTGGTGCAAATTATCATCCGCATGATGATAAGAATCTTGAAAAGATCAAAAGTGACATTCAGTTGATGAAAGCCGGCGGATTTACTGCTGTCAGGATGGGACATTTGGCCTGGGACAGTTACGAGCCATCGGAAGGACAATTTGATTTTGAATGGTTCGACAAGGTCATGGATATGATGAATGAAGCCGGGATCAAAGTAGTACTTGATATTGCAGTACGGCCTGCACCTATGTGGTTGCACCATAAATACCCATCGATAGACGTGGTGGATAAAAATGGAACTGTGCAGTACCCGAACCATCGTTACATGGAAGATATTGGTGATCCGAATTATCAGAAGTATGCCTTGCGCTTTGCTGACGCAATTACAAAGCGGTATGGAAAACATCCGGCACTGGCGGCTTTCGGTGTAGATAATGAATCAGGTGACGGTCCAATATCCTATTCTGAAACAGTAAGACAACGGTTCATAACCTGGTTAAAGAATAAATACACCAATACTGACAAGCTTAATAATGCCTGGGCTACTCAACGCTGGTCAAGAAGATTTAATGAATTTGAAGAAATTGGATTACCGGTGGCAACTCATACAAATGATGTACCGGAAAGGATGCTTGATTTCAGGCGCTTTATTTCGGATGAAGTCAATCAGTTCCTTTTAAAAGTTATCGACAAGGTAAACACCAATGCACCAAATGCCTTGGTTAACACAAATGCCTGGTATTACAGCCCATTGAAGTATTTTGATTATTCAAAGATTGCCTACTCTGGTAAAATGACGCGAGAGGGTTGCGGTTTTTATCCCGGGACAACCTTAACGACCAATTGGGGGGTAATGAATGCCTTGTTCGGAATCGCACGTATTCAGTTTGAAAGCACAAACCCATTCTGGTGCAGTGAATTCACTACCATGACAGCTGTACCCAATGCTATCCGGAAACAGGCCTATTCTACATTGATGTATGGAAACCAAATGGTTTGCGGCTGGACCTGGCAAAGTATGCACGCTGGAGAAGAACAGTATCTGGAGGGATTGCTTGATTGGGACGGAATACCTAACCGTAAATACGATGAATATAAAAAGATAGCAACGGAATTTAAAAAGATAGAAAAATACTTCCCCTATAAGCTTCAGGCAGAAGTGGGTTTGGCTTTCTCATTCCCCAGCCAGATAGCAAGCAGTTCTTTCCCTGAACAACAGGATAACCAGCTGCAAGCTTGTTTCGATATGTTTTACTGGAGAAACATGGATGCGAGGATTGTTGAAATCAGCAGAAGTACCTTGAATTATAAATTGTTGATTGTTCCTGGTCTTACCGTAATGGATGAAGTTACAGCAAATAAAATTCGTATGTATGTAAAAAATGGCGGAACAGTAATCATGACCAGCAATTCGGCTATGGTTGATTCGACAGGACAAGTTTTTGCAACTACTCGTCCGGGCCTTTTAAGTGATGTCTTTGGCATCCGTATAGGAAGTTACGAAGAAACCGAGGCGCTTAATGAAATATCCAGGAAATCATACAAGGGCAAAAAGATTGAGTTTACTTTCAAAGGGAAAGCCATCACTACCGAATCGACACGATTTGATATTGTAGAACCGCAAGGAGCTGAAGTGATTGGAAGCCTGACTAGTTTAGACAAAGATTATCCAATTATGACTGTTAATAAATATGGCAAAGGCCGAGCTATTTATGTGGGTCTTACTGCAATAGGCAACGTGCTTAACCCATTGGTGGATGATTTGATCAGCGAATTGGGAATAAAAAAAGGTCCAGATGTTCCTTCAGGAGTGATGGCAAGACAAATAGATCAGAACCACTTCCTATATCTGAATGTAAGTGGAGAAAACAAGGAAATTAAAATGAAAGGAAACTCGAAAAGTATCCTTTTTGATAAAGCATATTCAGGCAATATTACTGTTGCCCCTTACGAACCTGAGTTTATAGAAGTTGAGTAATTCGGACAAAGATCAAAAAATGAATTTTAGAACTAATCGACTTATTATTTTTGAGAGTATAGCCTTTCTCCTATTATTTTCCTCTATTAAGGGAACCACACAAGACCAGCAAACAATAGAGGCAAGTCATAGGGTAAAGGATAATTTTGATTTTAGCTGGCAGTTCCACAAGGGCGACATAGCTATAAAGCTAGTTGTTAGAGTCGGTCAGGGTGGTATAACAGACATTAATGTACCTGTTATAACCAGAAAAGATACAGTCATAGACTATACAGATTTTAGAAGCTCTACAACCTATCATCCAAGTGACTGGAACGAGGTAAACCTTCCGCACGACTGGTGCGTTGAAGGAACTTTCGTAAACGATCCCGAGTACTCGGGAGGCAGCCAACCGGCCTGTAGTGGATATTTACCTGTGGGAGTAGGATTCTACAGGAAGGAATTTGAAATACCGGAATCGGACAAAGGGAAGAAAATATCCATTGAATTTGACGGTATATTCAGGAATAGCACTGTTTGGGTGAATGGCCACCTTTTAGGAAGCCACCAAAGTGGATATACACCATCGAATTATGACCTGACCGACGTTCTGCGTTATGGCAATGAAGGAAGAAATGTCATTTTGGTGAAGGTGGATGCTACCCAGCCCGAAGGCTGGTGGTACGAAGGCTGCGGCATTTACAGGCATGTTTGGTTAATTAAAACCGACAGGCTGCATGTTTCAAGGTTTGGCACATTTATTACAACGCCCACGGTTTCTGATGCAGAGGCGACTGTAAGTATTCAGACAACTTTGAAAAACGAATACAAATCAGCTAAAAACGTTACCCTTGTTTCAAAAATAGTAGACAAGAAAGGACTTGTATTCGATACTAAAACTTCTACTCTGTCAATTTCCCCTCTTGATCAGATTGAAGTATCTCAGACAGGCACCATTAAAAAACCTTTACTTTGGTCTCCCGAAACACCAAACCTTTATAAAGTACTTACAGAAGTTACTGAAAATGGTAATTTAGTTGATACTTACGAAACTACTTTCGGAGTACGTACTATTGAAATCAATCGCAACGGAGTCTTTCTGAATGGCAAACTTTGTCCGGTAAAAGGAACTTGCAACCATCAGGATTTTGCCGGAATTGGTGTTGCCCTTCCGAACAAAATAAATTGGTATAAACTTAAGCTACTAAAAGAAATGGGGAGCAATGGCTACCGTTGTTCGCATCATCCTCCAACACCCGAGTTGCTCGACATGTGTGACAGTATGGGTATACTTGTTCTCGACGAAAACCGTCACTTATCAAGTTCAGAAGAAAACTTAAAAGACTTATCAACTATGCTGTACAGGGACAGGAATCATCCATCAATATTTATGTGGAGCATGGAGAATGAAGAAGCGATACAGGGGACTTTAATGGGAGCCAGAATATTAGAAACGATGGTTGAAACAACACACAGAATAGACCCTTCACGCAAGGTGACAGCAGCCATGAACCATGCCCGCAATGAAGGAGGGTACAGCGATATCCTGGATGTTGTGGGATATAATTACGGCGACAAAGGACTGGCCTATGTAAAAGACCATGAGAAATATCCGACCCGTGTGCAGTTCTGTACTGAAGGGACAAGTTTTGTATCAACCCGTGGCGAATATGAGAATAATTGGGGAAAAGGCTATTGCTCAAATTCTATAATATGGCAGTCCGGTTGGGGTCCTTATCCGGGCGAAGACTGGGCTGATATCGTAAAGTATCCATACCTCGGTGGCTTGTTTGTTTGGACTGGCTTTGATTACAGAGGAGAACCTACACCCTTTCGCTGGCCATGCGTTTCTTCCCATTTTGGCATTATGGATACAGGTGGTTTTCCAAAAGACGGCTACTATGCATACAAAGCTGCGTGGACCAATGAACCTATAGTTCACATATTTCCCCATTGGAACTGGTCTGGGAAAGAAGGTGATTCTATCAAAATCCACTGTTATACCAATTGCGAAGAGGTAGAGTTGTTCCTTAACGGCAAAAGTGAAGGGAGGCAAAAGGCTATTCCTTTTAAGAAACTAATATGGGGACTTGTATATAAACCCGGAAAGCTTGAAGCGCGGGGTTACAATGCAGGAAAGCTGATCACCAAAGATATTGTAGAGACCACCACGGCTCCAGCACAAATAGCAATAAATAGTGATACTCAAACCCTCAAAGCCGATGGTTGCGATGTCGCGGTTATACGTGTCGCTGTTAAAGATGCCAAAGGCAGGATTGTGCCCACTGCCGACAATCTTGTGAAATTCTCTATCGAAGGGCCAGGCAAAATCATTGGCACAGGTAACGGCAACCCAACGAGCAAAGAACCCGACAAGGCAAGCCAGCGTATGGCTTTCAATGGATATTGCCTGATTTTGGTACAGTCTAATAAAACTGCGGGTGAGATCAGGTTAAAAGCTTCATCAGAAACACTAACCAGTAGAGAGTTTGTTCTAAAAGTTGAGTAATTCTGGAAATTTCAGTAGACATAAACAAATAAACTAAATAGCATGACAAGATTTTCAGTATGCGTAATCATTCTTTTTGTTTGTTCAATTTGTGTTAGCAATGCACAAAAGAAAGCTCCAGAACCTTATGGTCCTGTTCCCAATGAAAATCAATTGAGATGGCAGGAAATGGAATATTATGCTTTTGTACATTTCTCATTAAATACCTATACCGATCAGTCATGGGGGTATGGAAATGAAGATGTCAACCTGTTTAATCCTAAAGAATTGGATTGTCGTCAATGGGCTCGTATTTGCAAAGATGCAGGGATGAAAGGAATCATCATTACAGCAAAGCATCATTGCGGGTTTTGTCTCTGGCCTTCAAAATATACGGAGTATTCCGTAAAAAATGCTCCATGGGAAAATGGCAAGGGAGATCTGGTTCGCGAAATGGCTGATGCCTGTAAAGAATATGGCTTGAAATTAGGTATTTATTTATCTCCCTGGGACAGAAACAGCAAAGACTATGGCAAGCCTGAGTATATTACTTACTTTAGGAATCAACTCACCGAACTCCTTACCAACTATGGGCCAATTTTCGAAGTATGGTTTGATGGAGCCAATGGAGGATCGGGATATTACGGTGGAGCAAATGAAACGCGCACCATTGACCGAACTACCTATTACGATTGGAGTAATACATACAAACTCGTTCGCAAACTACAGCCAAATATTGTAATCTGGAATGACGGAGGTGATCGGGCAGATCTGCGCTGGGTTGGAACCGAGGCAGGCTTTGTTGGTGAAACAAACTGGAGCTTATTAAACGCTACAGGCGATGTACCATGGAATATGTTGCATTACGGTCTTGAAAACGGGAATTCATGGGTTCCGTCCGAAGTAAACACCTCTATCAGACCCGAATGGTTCTATCACCCGGGAGAAGATGTCAAAGTAAAAACTTTGCCTAATTTAATGGATACTTACTATAACTCCGTTGGACGAAATGGCACCTTACTTCTTAACTTCCCGATTATGCCAAATGGACTGATCCATCCAAACGATGAGAAAGCAGCGCTATACCTTGCTAAGGCAGTGAAAGAAGTTTTTGCTGAAAATCTAGCGAAAAAGGCAATAGTAACAGCAACGAATGTTCGTGGGAACGTAAACAAGTTTGGAGCCGATAATGCGTTTGACGACAATAAAGATACTTATTGGGCTACTGATGATGACATAACCAAAGCTTCGTTGACAATAAATTTTGGCAAGCCAACACAGTTCAACCGTTTCCTGGTACAGGAATACATCCGTTTGGGACAACGTGTGAAAGCCTTCACGGTTGAAGCCCTGGTTGATGGAAATTGGAAAGAACTTGCAAAAGAAACTACAATAGGTTATAAACGCATCCTTCGATTTCAAAGTGTTCAGGCGACACAGCTTCGATTTAATATTACTGATTCGAAAAGTTGTCCTGTAATTTCAAATATCGGAATATATAATGCACCGCAAATTCTGGAGGCTCCATTTATTGTCAGAAATCAATCCGGAGAGATAATTATCACGCCTGTTGATGCAGAATCAGTGGTTTTTTACACAACGGATGGGACCATTCCTACTAAAGTTACGAAAAAATATACCGGCACACTTAAGTTTGATGGAAAAGTTGAGTTAAGGGCAATTGCTTACGAACCAGCTTCTGGGAAAAGTAGTCCTGAGTGTCGTGAAAAATTCGACTTACCACGAAAGGATTGGAGAATTGTTGGAATTGATGATGAAAAGGCATATGCAATCCTGGATGGAAACCCATCTACAGTATGGCATCAGAGTAAGGATAAAAAGTTGCCTGTTGATTTGGTCATAGATTTGGGAAAAGAACAAAATCTTTGTGGATTCAGATACTTCCCTGATCAAGGGTTGTGGGGCCCCGGCATTATTTCAAACTACCAGTTTTATGTTTCTATGGACAACAAAGAATGGAAATTAGTGAGCGAAGGCGAATTCTCAAACATCAAAAACAACCCTTTGTGGCAAATCAAAAGGTTTACACCTGAAAAAACCCGGTATATCAAACTTCGGGCATTGAAAAATACAGAGGGGAACGATAATATTGGATATGCCGAAGTAGAAGTAATTACAAACTGATTAGTTCTACTTTAACAGATTCAGTTTGGAATCCCAAAAGCGTAAATTGATCTTTTTGTTGAATCTGTTAAAGTAGAATGAGGAAAGTAAAAAAAAGTAAGATGTCATCAATCATCTTACTTGTTGCGATTTACGGGTATATAACCAGAAAAATGTTAACGACTAAATTTTCGATTTGTTATGAAAATGTATTTCACTTTATTGCCTCAATTTAGGAGAATCTTTCTTTTTATACTGATTCTATGCGGGCATTTAATATCTGGATCTGTAAATGCACAGTTGCCAACAGCGCTGCAAATTGCAAGCAAGATGAAAGTCGGATGGAATCTTGGGAACACCCTTGAAGCTACCTGGGTTCCTCGTAATTCCTTTGGTACTACTACTCAGGCAGCTATTGATTCGGTAAAAGCTGCAGGGTTTAATACCGTAAGGCTTCCTGTGGCATGGTTCTACCATTCCGATACCATCACAAGTGTTATTGATAAGACGTGGCTTGCCAATGTGAAAAAGGTAGTAGACTATTGCATCAAGGATAGTATTTACGTAATTATAAACGCACATTGGGATTTAGGTTGGTTAGAAAACAGGGTTAACTTAGCCAATCAGAACCAGGTAAATAAAAGACAACAAGTGTATTGGACTCAAATTGCCAATTATTTCAAAGATTACGATCAGCACCTACTTTTTGCCGGAGCCAACGAACCCAATGTGTCTGACGCCATAGGTATGTCGATTTTATTATCTTATCATCAGACCTTTATTGATGCTGTTCGTGCCACAGGGGGAAATAACAGTTCCCGAACACTTATTATTCAGGGGCCATCTACAGATATAAATAATACAAACACATTAATGAATAAAATGCCTGTTGATGTTATTGCGGACCGGTTGATAGTTGAAGTTCATTATTATACTCCATGGAATTTTTGTGGAATGAATGGAGATCAAAGCTGGGGAAAAATGTTTTATTACTGGGGAAAAGGCAATCATTCGACCACAGATATTACCCGTAATTCAACCTGGGGTGAAGAAAATGATATGGATAAATATTTGGGGCTAATGAAAACCAAATTTATTGACAAAGGGATTCCTGTAATACTTGGAGAGTATGGCGCTTTCAGAAGAAAACTCAGCCCTCCTTCCGATCAGGCGCTACACAATGCTTCCATAGAATATTATTACAGGTATTTTGTGAAATCTTCTACAATTAAGGGATTAATAACGTATTGCTGGGACACAGGAGGAATATTCAACTTCACTACAGGAAAGATAAATGATAAGGTTATTGTCAATGCAATTATGCAGGGAGCCAAAGATGCAACTACAGGAACTGCTTTTTTGAATGATAATGATATTGAATTATATCCAAATCCTTTTAAATCAACAATTACTTTGAAGGTCAATCATCCTGATGATATCAATCGCATTGCAGTTTTCGATATAATGGGCCATCAGGTTGAAACTATTGAGCATGTTGCAATTAAAAATCCATTGGCTTTAGGTTCTTTACTTAAACCCAATATGTACATTGTACAGGTTGATGAGATCAATTGGACAAAATCATTTAAAGTGATTAAAATGCAATAGATATAAACGAATAAACAAAACCAAACACTTGAAAAATAGAAGATCGATAATAACTAAAAATACTAAAAGAACACTTATGAAACTTTATAGGTTAAAAATATATTTTGTACTTGCATTTATTACTTTTTTAGGAATGAATGCAGTATTGGCACAGGACATTACGATAACAGTTAATGCCACTCAAGGTAAACGGACTGTATCTCCAAACATCTATGGAAGAAATGAAGGCTTTGACCAAACCACACAATTTTATAAAGATGCCGGGTTGCGCTTCGTACGGGTTGGTGGAGGGAATAACATGTCAGCTTATAACTGGCGTCAAAAACTTGATGTTCATCCTGACTGGTTTAATAACGTTTATGGTGATGATTGGGATGTTTATGCACAAAAAATTAATGACAACTTTCCCAACATGCAGAGCATGTTTGCCTTTCAGTTATTGGGCAGAGTGGCTTCCAGCGACCAGCACAACTTCCCTGACTATACTTATATGCAGGCCCACCCGGGTTGGAGTGGTAATGGTCAAAATTTAGCCGGTGGAGGAATACCCGATCCAAATGGAGGAAGTAAGGCCTTGGTTGATGGAAACATTGATTTGTTCTCTAAGCCATGGCCAGCCGACTCTTCGGTGGCAATTCTTGATCACTGGTTTGGTTCCAGGGGCAAAGGGTTTAACAAAAATCAATTAAAATATTGGAGTATGGATAACGAAGTAGATGTATGGAATGGCACACATGATTGGGCTATGCCAACGTTAATATCTGCCTCTGCATTTTTAGACCGCTATATAGAATTGGCGAAGAAAGCGAAAGCTTTATCTCCTGGAATCAAACTCTGCGGACCTGTTACAACGTCAGAATGGCAATGGTACAAATGGTCAAATGAGAGTATCTGGATTGATGGAAAATATTATTGCTGGTTCGAATATTTCATTAAGCGGTGCGCTGATGAGGAAAAAGCATCGGGAGTAAGGGTTTTAGATGTTTTTGACATCCATCATTACCCTTATGCCCCGACCGATGCTGATGCTCTTCAAAACCATCGTATTTTCTATGACAAAAATTACAATTATCCGGGTGCTAATGGGTTGTATACAATTAATGGTGGTTGGGATACTTCTTCAAAAAAGGAATACGTTTTCCAACGATTAAACGATTGGCTGACAAAATATTTTGGTGCCAATAATGGGATTACCCTGGGTCTCAGTGAATGGAGTCCCGGGCCTAACGAGCCCAACCTTGCTTCGGTTATTTATGCCACCCATCTTGGAACATTTGCAAACAATGGGGTCGAATACTTTACTCCGTGGAATTGGTTTACAGGGATGTGGGAATCGTTGCATTTATTCAGTCGCTATGCTAAAAACTATAGTGTTTCAAGTACTTCCACACTCGAAAACACGCTTTCGGCATACACCACAGTTAATGATGCAGTTGATTCAATGACCGTAATTATTGTGAACCGCGACATGAGTGCTGCTCATAACGTTACAGTAAATCTCAATGGATTTTCAATAACCGATGGATCTTACAAGACATTGCAGTTGTCATCATTGCCAGCAATTGAGACTTTTAAATCACATACTAGCAATGCATTGAAAGCAAATTCTGTAACAGTAAGTTCAAATTCATTAACCATTTCTGTACCTGCACTTTCGACAACGGCAGTTATATTGAAATCATCAGCAACCGGAATTTCGGAAAATAAAAAACAGACCGATGAAATAGAGATCTTCCCAAATCCTGCAAACAATCAATTAAGGATAAGGATTAACCGGTCACAAGTATCCAATTCACCATTTTACAAGAGCCAGAATTATATGCTGTTAAATTCATTTGGACAAACAGTATCCGTTGGAAATTTACAACCTGAAACTGACGAGTATACAATTAACACCGGTAATTTGCCTGGCGGATTATATTTTATCAGGATAGATAATGAAGTACGGAAATTTATCATTCAACATTGATATCTGCCGACAATTTTAAAACAAATTCCAAGTACGGATTCCATTAATCTGAGCAATAACCTGGAACCTGGAACTTGAAACTTGAAAATGAAGATAGAATAATAGAAAATGAAAAACTTAATAATTAGAATTGCCACGTCATTAGGAATTGTGTTTATCGCAGCAACATCACTTTTTGCACAAAACACAAATTGCTTTTTAGAGGATTTTGCTCCTAAAACAGCAGTTATTCCAATTTCTGTTTCTGCAAGTAAAACTACAGATACGCCAACAGTAAACGTAACGTTATCGGCCGATACACTGGGTAGAGTTTCCAAATATATTTTTGGAAATGCCTTGGCTGTCTGGATGGGAAATAATACCGGTAGTTCTGTATTTGTTAAAAATGTCCAGTTATTGAATCCTTCTTTAATCCGGTTTCCCGGAGGAAGTTGGTCTGATATTTTTTTCTGGAATGGTAACCCAACCGATGTTCCTGATTCTCTTTATGATGGGACTACAGGGAAAAAGACTCCATTTACTTCTATTTCAGGGAAAAATGATTGGTCTACAACTGTCGATAACTATTACAAATTGCGAAAGCAAACAGGTTCACAAGGCTTAATTACGATCAATTATGCTTATGCCAGATATGGTTTAAGCAGCAAACCTGCTGAACAAGCTGCCCATCTTGCCGCACAATGGGTTCGTTACGATAAAGGACGTACTAAATTCTGGGAAATAGGAAATGAAAATGGAGGTCCCTGGGAAGCAGGTTGGATGATTGATACCAAAACCAATAAAGATGGCCAGCCCCAGATAATAACAGGTCAGTTGTATGGTCAGCATTGCAAAATGATTGCCGATTCAATGAGGACTGCTGCCACAAAAATTGGCGCTAAAATCTATATTGGGGGGCAGGTACTTCACTATGACGGATCAACAAGCTGGAACAATGTGGATAAAACATGGAATTCAGGCTTTTTCAATGAAATTGGCGATGCGATGGATTTTTATGTCATGCATAATTATTTCGGAAGCGATGCAACGGTAGATAATGTCTTGTCAGCTGCAGTAACTGAGCCAAAGAAAAACATCAGCTTTATTCAGCAGGATATTATTAACAAAAAGGCTTTTCCAAAACCAGTAGCATTGACTGAGTATAATATGAATAGCAATTCAGCTAACGCAACTATGGGAACGTCGTTTATCAATGGGATGCAGGCTACGATTCTGTTTAATGAATTACTGAAGAATAACTTTGGTTTGGGGGCAAGATGGTTGCTTGCCTCCGGTAACGATGGTATGTTTTATCAGGGAGATAATAGCAGTTTATTGTGGCAGCCACGTCCTGATTTCTATTATGCTTATTATCAGCAGAAATTTACAGGAGATCATGTCATTCCGGCTACTTCCGGCAATTTGAACATCTTAGCTTATGCCTCCAGATTTGCGTCCGGCGAAACTGGTGTTGTTATTATAAACAAAGGTAAAACAACGCAAGTTGTAAAGATAAATCCAACGGATATTGGTGTTGGAAATCAATACTACAGTTACTCTTTAACCGGTGGCACCGATAATGGCGATTTTTCGTTGTATGTATCGGTAAATGGAACAAATCCAACCGGTACACAATGGGGTCCCCGCGAAAGTCTGGAGACACTTCCGGCAAGTGCCTTTTCAATAGATGATGCAATAACGGTGAATAGTCCCGGTCGCTCGGTACAGTTTATCATGGTTGAAGCAGGTACCAAAATATTGTATCCGACATCTGTTGCAAGTGAACTGAAAAACGAACCGGAACTTACAAATTATCCCAATCCGTTCTCTGCTCTGACAACTATTCAATTTCAAACTCCTGCAAATGCATTAGTTACGCTGGACGTTTTTGATCAAACGGGAAGGAAAATTGCTACATTGGTTAACGAGGTAATCCCTTCAGGAATACATCAGGTTGAATTCGACGGAAGTTTATTGCCTGGTGGAATGTACTTCTATCAATTAAAGGTTGGACAAAATTCAACAACCAGAAAGATGATCCTTATTAAATAAACTCTAAGAAAATCATTTGGCTCCCTTCATAAATAGATTCAAATAACACTGATCCTAAAATAATTAATGAATTGTTTTTGGATATTAAAAAAACATTGTATATTTGTACTATACAACTATTACATTATACCAATACTATGATTAATTTTCTATTAGATCCAGGAGGTGGAATGCCTTTCTACAGGCAGATCATCGACCAAATTAAATTTGGTATTGCCTCGGGAAATTTAAAAACCGGGGAGCAACTTCCCACTGTAAGGGCTTTGGCCGTGAAACTTAAGGTAAACTTGAATACAATTGCCAAAGCCTACAAAGAACTCGAAATCCTTGGGATTCTCGATACCCAACAAGGATCAGGCACTTTTATCAATGCCAATGGAATCATCTTAAGCGACGAGGAAAAACAAAAAAAGATTCATGACATCTGTAAGGAATTTCTTACTGTGGCTTACACCTACGGGTTTTCGAAAGAAGATGTGATACATGAATTACAAAACAAAAAACTTAACAACAAATAACTATGGAAACTAAAAATCTTTTTAATGTAATTTCGACAACTTTAATCATTATCGCAACAGCGATATTGGCAGCTACTTTCTATTTACAGGTTCTTGATATTAAACTCTGTATTGGGTTGGAAATTCTATCTATCCTTATTGCCAGCTCGATAAAAATTGCCGATCAGTGGGAAAAGGCAGTTCTCTTGAGGATGGGTAAATACATTGGATTAAAAGGGCCTGGATTATTTTTCATTGTTCCTATCCTGGATAAAGTGTTCGATTATATCGATCAAAGGGTAAGGGTAACTGATTTTAAGGCGGATTCAACATTAACCAAAGATACTGTTCCGGTAAATGTAACTGCCACCTTATATTGGATGATATGGGATGTTGAAAAAGCTGCGCTTGAGGTTCAGGATTACAAGACTGCCGTTCAAAACATTGCTTTAACCGGTTTAAGGGATATTATCGGGAAACATGAACTGGCTGATTTATTACAGGACAGGGATAAGATTGCAGAAGATCTTCAGAAATTACTGGATGAGAATACTAATCCATGGGGAATTACCTGTCAAACTGTGGGAATAAAAGATATTACCATTCCCCAGGGTTTATCTGATGCAATGAGTAAACAGGCACAGGCAGAAAGGGAGCGTAAAGCAAGGGTTATCCTGGGAACTGCTGAAACTGAGATTGCCGAAAAGTTTGCAAAAGCCAGCGAATCATATCTAAACAATCCGGTAGCCTTACAATTACGGGCCATGAACCTCATCGGCGAAGGATTAAAAGAAAAAGGTTCGATGATCATTGTTCCCAGTTCTGCCCTCGATATGATGAACCTTGGAGGAATCAGCGGAATTACTTCGCTTGCTCAATTACACAAAATGGATCAAATAGCACAATAAACCTTTTATGGTATATTGCTAATCGGAATAGAACTATTCACTGCTATTACGGATAAACTACATGCTAATGTAAGATGGCGCAGCTCTGAAAGCTGCACCATCTTACATTGATTAATCTAAAAGATAAACTATTCCTGAAGAAATTAAATTTCATGAAATTGAAAGATGACTAATTGGGAACCCTCGTTGGATGACTGTTTTGAAATGTGATGTAAAACTCCTGAACGGTATACATTTGTTTAAGAGCAGTCGCCTGCTCAGGAACATTCAACCAAAAACTTATCAAAGATCTGTGCCAGTAACTTTGAATTATATTAATTCATATCCGGAAGAGCCGGGCAGTTTACTTTTTTACAATATCATTTATTCTTAAACTATTACCACTAAAATGCTCTATAAATTCAATCGGTGTAGACTTGAATCCGTCTCTTGGAGGAGATGGAATTAAGACATTGAAATGTAGGTGCGTTATTGATGTAAATCCAGTCATCCCTGAAAGTCCTATAGCTTGTCCTTGCTTTACAATATCTCCAACTTTCACCAGACTCCCATTGTATTTTAAATGAGCATATTGTGTATACAATCCTGAATGAGGATGATATAGTGTGATGTAATTTGCAAAATCCTCGTATCTTTTATCATTGCCGCCAATGGTATAGTCCTTTATTACTCCAACGACAAAACCATCATCTGCTGCACAAATAGTATCATTAGGTTGTAGTCCAAAGTCAATGGCATAACGTGAATAATCTGTACGATGCGAATGCTGTCCATTATAGCCTTGAATGATCTTATAACTTTTCCCTTTACAAAAGGGCAGGTCTAATTTATTATAATCTATTTTTCTTTCCATGTCACCCATACATGCGCCCCATGATGCTTCTATTTTACCTGAGGAACTGCTATGAACCTGAATCATTATCAGCGTATCTTTTTTTGAACGAAATGTAATCGGATTAAGAGAATGTAACGATTTATTCACGATACTGTCTGAAGTGGAAATATAAAAACGCAATGGGCAATCCAAAGAATTGCTTAATGAACAAAACAGGGTGTCATTTCTTATAAACACTTTGATTTTTGAGAGATCAAATTGATTATATCTTTCTTTTGGCAGATAATCAGATTGACAGCCTGCAGCTATTATCGAAAGAATTATAAGATAGAAAAATATTTTCATGATCAGAAAATTAACTTATTCTATTGATGCAAACTTCAAATTTAGAATAAAATCCATCTTCAACTATGCTTTTTCATAAATTGTTCACTAACGATTATCAAAATACTTGAAGCTATTTGCCCTTGTCATACCATCATCCTTCGTCATGCTGTATCATCCCTCGTCATCCCGAACTTGTTTCGGGATCTCCTCATATTATTAGGGGATCCCGAAACAAGTTCGGGATGACATTTCATTCATCATTTATGCTTCATTGGAAGATTTCATTGCTTCCTGATAAATTATTAACCTGATGACTGTTTTGATAAGTGAGGCAAAACTCCTGAAGCACAAACTTTTGTTGAATATAGTCACATACTTAAGAACATTCAACCAAAATCAGAACAAAGATCTGTGTCAACAACTTTGAATTATATTAATTCACATCAGGAGGAGCCGGAAAGTTATTTTTCAATTTATTACTTTCCTGACAACGAAGCACTGAAACACGACTTGCCAAGCAGCTTGATATTATGTAGTGTTTTCATCTATTTAAATTAATGGGGACAACAAAATTCACAGAAATTTTTTTATCATTTTGTTTTGCTGGTGTCCAATCTGGCATTAACCAAATCACCCTTAATATTTCAATACCTATTGGTGTCGAGCCAATATTAGTTTTAACTTTATAATAGTTTTTAAATACACATGCATTCCTAATATGTCCTTTCGAGTCAAAATGGATTATCGCATGTATTTGACTTTTTAGAATACTGGCATTTATAGATAATTTAAAATTATCGTAAATAAACTGGTCCATCTCTTTAGGTCCACCTGGATACCTAGGAACTTCAGAAACAATCTGAAAGTGAATACTTCCATCAGAAATAGAATCACAAAAAGTTTTAGTCGAATTATTTTGTCCTTTTGCAAAACTTGAAAGAAATAAAACGATTAGGATTAAAAGTAATTTTTTCATATCCTCAGATTAATTTGAAGTTTCTTTAAATGCCAAATAACATTTGTATCTATGCAAGATAACCAAATAGTTTTAATAACAATACATTGTAAACCATAAAATGTAAAGTTGATCTAAGTAATAATTAAATCTGGTTCAACTATTGAAGTTTTTAAATGTGACTATTATGGAACATTGTCATTCATAAAAAACGGGTTATGCAGGATCAAAACCGGATAGTTTTGCAATGGGGAAATATTCTCTGATTAAAGTATGGATTTTTGACAACTGAAAACCAGAATATTTGCTCACAGGTGAATTTTATGACTCAATAAAGCGATTTTATTACCCAAGAAAATGACTTTATTACCCAAGAAAATGATTTTATTACCCAATAAAATGATTTTATTACCTAATAAAATGATTTTATTACCCAAGAAAATCATTTTATTACCTAAGAAAATGATTTTATTACCCAATAAAATGATTTTATTACCTAATAAAACGATTTTATTACCCAATAAAACGATTTTATTACCCAAGAAAATGACTTTATTACCCAAGAAAATGATTTTATTACCTAATAAAATGATTTTATTACCCAAGAAAATCATTTTATAAAGTAATAAAATAGCTATTTTATGAATAATAGTTTTGTTAATATCCAGAATTACAGCATTATTGCATAAAAGAGTAGTCGGTGAATGCCGGATTGCAGGTTGCAAAGCCATTTAACTGCGGATAAGTGCACAATTTCTTTCAAAAGCAATATCTATTGATTATTTTAGTGTTCTTAAAAGCTAAAACCGATGAAACTAAACCGCGTCTGTATCTACCTTTGCCTTGTATTCTTCATTCTTGGTTGTAATCAACAACCCGCCAGGATAATTTCGGACAATAACAATCCCCAAAACGTTTATTCGATGGAGGAAGGTTTTGTTGAAGCAAATCATGTGATGATCTATTACAAAGCAATCGGGCATGGAGATCCCCTTTTGATTGTACATGGTGGTCCGGGTGCATCGCATGATTATTTTCTTCCTTATCTCCTACCCCTGATTAAAACTAACCGACTATTCTTTATTGATGAGCGTGGCTCAGGTCGTTCACAAAAGCTGGAAGATCCTAAGGGTTATACCGTCGAAAACATGGTGGAAGATGTTGAAACTGTTCGCCAGTCCCTCGGATTGGGAAAGATAAGTCTTCTCGGGCATTCCTTTGGCGGAGTACTGGCACAGGCCTATGCTTTAAAATACCAGGAAAACCTTACACATCTAATCCTATGCAGCACTTTTCACAGCGCCAGCAAGATAAACAGGATCTTTGATCAGATGAAAGAAAAGATGAATCCCGAATTACGGGCAAGGATCAATAAGATGGAACATGAAGGGTTGTATGGTCATGGAAAAGACTATGAAAAGAATAGGTACACGGCTGATTATATGGTTGCCGCCTGGGGTGAAGGTTATTTTCCTTACCTCTATGCCAACCATCCCGATGCAAACTATGATCCCATTGCCAATGGCATTATGTCGTGGGATTTATATCGGGAGATGTGGGGCTCTCATGGAGAATATGTCATTGACGGTAACCTTTCTTCGGTGGAATATACCGAAAAGCTCATAACAATTAAAGTACCAACGCTTATTACTGTAGGAGATAACGATGAGTGTGACCCTTCCCTCTCAAAGGAAATGCAAAGTAAAATTGCAGGATCGAAACTTGTCATATTTCCCAAAAGCGGTCATATGACTTTTGTAGATCAGCCGGTTCTTTTCATTTCTACCATAAATGATTTTCTGCATCCGGGGAAATAAACAGCATTACAAAAACAGATAACTCTTTAGTGTTTCGGCATAAAAGCTTATAACAGATCGGATAGATTTGAATAATACGAATGTATAAACGGTGGCGATGCGACTATTCTATTTCAAGAGATTTTGTAAACTTATCACTTTAATCTAAAAAACTCATCATAAAGTTGGTGATCTGAATCAGTCTTTGTAAATTTATGTGAACCAAATCCGTAATTTACCCTTCATGCTGATCAAGACCTTCGCCAGCGCAGTTCACGGCATCGATGCTACTACTATTACTATCGAAACAGATATTTCGACAGGGATCAAATTCTATCTGGTAGGACTTGCCGATAATGCGGTAAAGGAGAGTCAGCAACGCATCGAATCTGCTATACGGTTAAATAAATTCAAATGGCCACACCAAAAGGTAGTTATAAATATGGCCCCCGCGGATATACGTAAGGAAGGTTCAGCCTATGACCTTCCCCTCGCCATTGGAATCCTTGCTGCCTCAGGTCAAATCAAATCAGACAAAGTCTCCGCGTATATCATGATGGGTGAATTGTCCCTAGACGGGAATCTGCAACCAGTAAAAGGCGCCTTACCTATTGCCATCAAAGCACGCGAAGAAGGTTTTGAAGGTTTCATCCTTCCAAAGGAAAATGCACGTGAAGCAGCAGTCGTGGATACGCTGAAGATCTATGGTGTAGAAAGTATAAGCGAAGTAATTGGGTTCTTCAATGGCGATAGGGAATTGGAACAGACCATCGTCAATACCCGTGAAGAGTTCTTCTCGAAAGTGAATGAAAGTGATGTGGACTTTTCGGATGTCAAAGGACAGGAAAATGTGAAACGTGCTCTGGAGATAGCAGCGGCAGGTGGGCATAATATAATTATGATTGGACCACCCGGAGCAGGAAAAACAATGCTTGCCAAGCGAATTCCAACTATACTTCCTCCTTTTACCTTACGCGAGGCCCTAGAAACCACCAAGATACACTCGGTTGTCGGGAAGATTGATAAAAACACTTCACTAATGACCCAACGACCATTTCGCAGCCCCCATCATACAATAAGTGATGTCGCATTGGTCGGAGGTGGCGCTTTCCCTCAACCCGGTGAAATCAGCCTTGCCCACAATGGAGTTCTTTTCCTCGACGAACTACCTGAGTTTAAACGTCAGGTTCTCGAAGTGATGCGTCAGCCTTTGGAAGACCGAATGATTACTATCTCAAGAGCTAAATTCTCGGTGGAATATCCTGCAAGTTTTATGCTTGTAACTTCAATGAATCCATGTCCTTGTGGTTATTACAATCATCCAACCAAAGAGTGCGTTTGTGCTCCCGGGATGGTTCCTAAATATCTGAATAAGATTTCAGGTCCACTACTCGACCGGATAGACATTCATCTGGAAGTGGTGCCTGTACCCTTTAAGAAATTGTCAGATCAGACACCTACCGAGACAAGCAGTGTCATTCGTGAGCGGGTAATCAAAGCCCGTGAAATACAATCTCAGCGTTTTACTAAAAGTGATGGAGTGTTCTGTAATGCACAAATGTCGTCAAAGATGATCAGGCAATTTGTCGATCTGGATGAAGTCAGCAGCAGTTTGCTGAAGAATGCCATGGAAAAGCTTGGATTGTCTGCCAGGGCATATGACCGTATCCTAAAAGTTTCACGCACTATTGCCGACCTTGAAAAGAGCGAGCGGGTAGAAAGTCATCACTTATCTGAAGCTATACAATACAGAAGTTTAGATAGAGAGAATTGGGGGGTATAGACGGAAGTAAAGAAAATTACAGGTTAGTGTGTTTAATTTGGAATTAGTTTAATAAGTTTGAGAATCTCAGTATCCTTAAGGTTCTCGAGTTCTGATTTGTCGTAAATAGTAAGCAAGTAGGCAGTACCATCCTTAAAAACAACGTGAACAATAACCCGTGCACCACCGGATTTACCTTTGCCTTTACTAGCAATCGCCAAGCGTACCTTTTGGCAGTCGTGCCCAATGGGTGTTCCTTTGGTTGGGTCTTCCTTTAGCGCACTGATAAGAGTTTTAAGTTACTTTTTTAGTGAAGGGAATTTTTTGGCTAGTCGTTTGACCTGCCGATCAAAAACAGAGATGGTCTTAACACTAAAGCTCATCGAGTAAGTCTTCTGCGTCACGGGCCTGAATTTTACCTTCCTTCACCAGTTTAATTTCTTCAACTGTTTCGGCTAATTCGGCCAGAAAGAGCTTCTTATTCCTCAGTCGTTCCAGCTCGTCAAGGTCCTTTTTTATCTGTTCCCAATCCTTCATGTTCAACTGTACTGCATTCTTATGGCCTTTCCGGTCGGTAATATATTGTAGTTCCATTATAATAGTGATATGTTATCCTAAATTGATGTCAATATAAATGAGCTTATTGCAAAAGTAGTTTATAAATAGTTCACATACAAAAAATGTTTCTCCATCATTTGTTTGATGTATACATTAGATCTTAGATCGTAATACTTGTAAATTCACCCCATAGCGTACCAGTAGCATCAGCATAATCATATAAACTGCCGGATTAAACTGTTGTCCGACAAACAACGAAATAAGTAATAGAGTGGCTACCAAATAAAAGTAATACCTTGAATAGTTTCTCCATTTCCTAACCCTCCAAATTGCTGCAAAGAACAAGTTGGGAGGGAAAGCCCACAACAAGTTGTAATTGGGACTCATGGCCGGATGTTCGGAATAAAGCGTGAACCAGCCAATAATTAGTCCTGCAAGACCGCTCAGGGCAAATAACCAATAATCGAGCCAGTCGGTACTCTTATTTCGGCGTACATTCCGCACAGAAATTCCTGCAACGATTAAAAAGAAAAAGCCGAAAACGACTGCAGGCCATGGTAAATCCGACAAAGCACTAGCATTAGGGAATGATAGTAAAGTTCGGGTTTCCAATACAAGGGGTTGAGAAGTTTCTCCGGTTGTAATCTTTGCCCCTGCAAACTGAGCCTTCAGGTAATCAGGCAGAAACATTTGCCCATAGGCTGATACAGGCTGATCGGCCTTTTTCCCCACAAGCAGATCTATTCCCAGATCTATCCAGCGAAAATGATGATGATATTTCTTAATCAGGTCACGGTAACTTTCATTAGGATGATTATCAGTAAAATGGACCGATACACCTGCATTTCGTTCAATCATATCCCTCACACGAGTAGCGCAATTGTCCATGAAAAAGTTATAACGGTACTGTCGGTTCTCAGGTTTATCATTTTCAAGAAGAGCCTTAAATAAGCTTGTTTTACCATCAGGAGGTAGATTCAATACCTGTTCATAAACACTTCGTTTATCTTCCACGTATTCGCGCATAAAGCTCCCGAATTTTTCATCCCCCATCAGGTAATCCGTCTGTCCTTTTGCAAATCGATACATGAAATCAGGCGCATCGAAACTAAAGAGACCATAGTTGAATACCGCATCGATATGTAGTGCCTCATCTTTCACCCTGATGGCGGTATGTCCGTACATCGAATAGACATCCATGCCCGGGTCGCAGGTCAGAATGCTGACGCGTGCATCAGGACTTAGTTGCTGAGCATTTACCGGTTTCTGAAAGATCAGCAGGAAGAGAAAGATCAGAAGAAAAAATTGTCTGTACATGATCCGATATTTTTGGCTTAAAGATATAGCTTTTGAACTGATCCGATAGCAGGGAAATCTCTTTTAAAGAAGAAGAATCAGTTGCTGATTGAATATTTTGGCTCGTATACCACTTCAAAATGCTTGTTTGAGTAAAAACCATGTTTTAATGTGATGGATCAGAAGAAAGTGGTCTTAAAACGGGTTAGAATTGAGAAGGAATGAAGAGGGTATCGCTTCTCTATATCTGTCTTCTATCTGTGTTCTATCTGTGCTTAATTCAGGTTTTAAATACAGATAGAAATCAATCATAAATCAAATTATAAAGCCCCAATATAGCACAATCCCAGTTTGGATATAATCAGTGCAGGTTGAAAGCAGTTTCTTCGCTTTCCCTGGGAACATCTGAATGAGTAGTGTAAAGCTGTCTTGAGTCATAAGGTTTATTTCTATATCTTATCGTCTGACATAGACAAGATTTATTTCAAAGTTTAAAGATAAATTGTTGGGAATAAAAGTCACCTTACCTGAAACGGGGAAATTATTTATGAATGGCTAATCCGCGAATTGTTATTTAGACAGAATAAAAATAGCAAGTCTGCAGAAAAATCTATAATATTGTCCTCCTGAAACAAAACCATGGTTTTGCAGGATAGTTAAAATAGAGATTTAAAGAAGATTGAAAGATCATATTTTACACATAGATATAGCTCGTAATTACTGAATATCAAAATATTAGTTCAGTAATTACAGAGCAAAACAGATACAGAGAGATATGGGATGCAGCGGATGCAATACAAATAGCGACCTTGACAGGCCAGCAATGCTTACTACTTATGACTGGCTCAACGATATACCTGATACAACAAACGAATCAAACATAGTCGAGATAAGGTTCAAGGGAACACGGAAGGAGTTCTTCAGGAATGAAGACGGAATACAGTTAAAACGCGACGAACTGGTCGTTGTAGCCTGTTCACCGGGACACGATATTGGAGCAGTTTCGCTTACCGGCAAGTTGGCCGAACTTCAGTTTAAGCGGAAAGTGAAAAAGCCCGAGCGTTATGAATGGAATAAAATATACCGAAAGGCTACTCCATCCGATGTGGTCAAATGGGAAGAAGCCAAGGCGCGCGAAAATAAGGTCATGATTCGGGCCCGCCAGATTGCCGGTGAGCTTAATCTGGATATGAAGGTCGGTGATGTGGAGTTCAGGGGCGATAATAATAAGGCCATTTTCTATTATATCGCCGAAGACCGGGTCGATTTCAGGGATTTGATCAAGCTTTATGCCAGGGAATTTTCCGTGAAAATTGAGATGAAACAGATTGGCGTTCGTCAGGAAGCCGGAAGAATTGGAGGAATAGGCTCTTGCGGTCGTGCATTATGCTGTTCGACCTGGAGGACCGATTTTACCAGTGTGACCTCGGATGCAGCCATTAAACAAGGATTGTCACCCAATGCTGAAAAGATGGCAGGACGTTGTGGCAAACTTAAATGTTGTCTCACCTACGAACTTGATCATTACCTGGAAATACTAGAAGAATTTCCACATGAACTTCTGACCATCGAAACGGAGAAAGGTATTGCCCGTCATTTCAAAACCGATATCCTTCAGAAAAAGATCTGGTACATGTATGACAAGTCTGCCGGAGGCACCACTTTTGTTCTGGATCTGGAAAATGTTAAAAAGTTTTTAAATCTGAATAAACGTGGACAGAAACCTTCGGTTGAAAGTTTTAATGGCGAGGAACCCAAGAAGGAAAACATGATGAATGTGGGAGAATTGGATCAAAAGTTCTTCAAGAAACCTTCCCTTGAAATAAAACGAAACAACAGGTCCAGAAGACCCCTGGGGAAACGACCTCCGGAAAATCGTCCGATTGAGAACCGGGGACCTAAGGTATAAAGAAAAAGCAGTTTATTTAGCGGGTGACTTATAGTTGCCCGCTAATTTTTTGTTACCCAAAGAAGTGGAATACTTTCCTTTTCCGACCATGCTTTTAATTGATGTTCTGTTTCAGCAAAAGCCAGTAAAAATCCTCCACCACCTGAACCCAGCAATTTAATATAGACCTTTTCTTTCAATGCATCTGAAATTACAGAATGATAACCCATAGGAATCATCCGCTGAAAGTTCGCCAATTGAAATAGAATAAGTTGTGCCAACGAAAAGAAGAATTCTGATTTATTGCCGTGTAATAAGGATTTAATGCAATCGTTGTTTGCCGGAATAAACTGTTTTTCGAAAGTCCTTTTGAAATCCCGTGAATTTAAACGTTCAATGAAATGCTTTACCAACGGACCAGTTGCTCCTACGGTATTTGTATCGATCAGGGCGATGGACAAACCAGTTTGAGACAGATCAAAATTCAGTGTTTGAATCTTCTTTTGAGAATCAAGAAGCAAGGGTTGGTTGAGGTATGAAATCAGGGGATCGATACCTGAACTTCTGCCATGAAAATAGCTTTCAAGCAGAGCAAAATCTGACTTAAGTAATTCAGGTGCTTGCATCGTTGCAGATACCGAATACTCTGAATAACGGCTGAAAAGAGATGCAACCAGCGCTCCTGAACTCCCCACCCCATATTGTTGCGGGATATTGGAATTAAAATACAATCCCTGAGTCAGATCATATTTCAGACTTTCGATATTAAAGGGAAAATGGAGATGCTGATCCCGAATACTCGGGACACCAATTTTAAGATGTTCGTAAAACTTACGGATTTCGGAAGTACTATTTGAATGGGAGTGATCCTGATCAAAATCAAGATACCCCTGGAACTTTGGGAATGGAACCGAGAGTGCCATCGCATCAGCCATCAGACCGTATTCACCGAACAGAAGAAGCTTAGAGTTAAATATTTTATTCAATGTCGTTTAGTTATCGCCGTCATTGCGAACGAAGTGAAGCAATCTATTGAATTAAAGATTTTTTCGTTCCTCGCAATGACGATCAGTTCATTACTATTTTCCATCAGTAAGTCGTTCCGGTCCATTGCCTATGTGATCATCAATCCAGTGGCCGTTTTCGCAAAATGCAAGCAATTCGCGTTCAATAAAAGCCTTTATGTCTGACTCGTTTTCGTTAAAATATAGTAAGTGGATGTTGGGTCCGGCATCCAGGGTGAAACACACGGGAATTGATGTCTTTTCACGAAAGCGGCGTATGCGGTTTATGATTTCAAGACTATTCGGCTTCATTAAGATAAACCATGGGTTGGAGGTCATCATCATGGCATGCAAACTCAGGGCCTCGCTTTCGACTAATTCAATGAATTTATTCTGGTTTCCCGTAAGCAAAGACAGGTACAATTCATTGATATTTTCATGAGCCTGAGCAATTCGTGAATGCTGATAGATGTGATTATTCATCAATTGATGGCCTGATGAGCTCGATACTTCCTTGGTTCGTGAATCTACTAACAGAATTGCATCCCTAAGTCCCGAAAACACGGATTGTATTCCTTCAGTCAGAGGTATTGCGTATTCGTCGCCTGATGATGTAAATAAATGTGTCTGGCCCCATAGTGCGAAACCGGGATACATCGACCGGCAGGCACTTCCGCTGCCTATTCTGGAAAGATCGGAAGCCATCAGCCAAAAGCCCTGACTATTAATATCCTTCCCTGAAAATGCATAATCAATCTCCGTTAAACACAAGGCCAACGCCCCAAAGGACGAGGCAGAAGAAGCAATTCCAGCTGAATGAGGGAAACTGTTGTGGCTGTGAATCCTGAAATTATATTTGTTGATCCATGGTAATCTTGTGGTAAGATGATCAAGGTATTTTTCGATTCGTTCTCCAAAATTACTGGCAACACCTTCAAAGAAAAACTCAACCTTTTGATCGCCATCCTTATGCAACTCCACAGATGTTTCAGTAAAGGCATTCTGAAGCACAAAACTCAGTGAGGGATTCATCGGTTTCTGATATTCATGTTTCCCCCAGTATTTCACAAGTGCAATATTCGAAGGGCATCGCCAACGACTGGTTAAACGAATGTTTTTTGCTGTTCCTGTCATCGTTACTATCGATTTAAAATCAGATCTTTCCATTGAAACAAGATGGTCAATCCTTTGTTCCTGAAATAGGTCTGCACTTCTGGAAAGGGAAGCGGACTTGAAACCAGGTAAAAATCACCACCCCAGGCCCCAAGGGATTTTATCTCTCCCTGAAAGTCGAAGAAATATTCCCTTTTCACAGGAGTCTTCCCTATCAAATGCCCAACCAGTTCTTCATGGCGATGGATCAGATAATCGAATTCATTTTGATCCCGACATCTTGAAAACGCATCGGCTAATGCTGAACCTTCTTCAAGTTGATGCTTCGTTACTTTACTCTTATCCAAAAATGTTTTGACTTCTGAATAAGTCTTTTTCTTGTTTCCAGAATACACAAAAAATAATTGATCGGAAAACGGATAATCAAGTATAATCGGCTGAGCGGATTGGTTCTTAGTGTAAAATATAGGCCCATTAACTGTTGCACAAGCAATATCAAAGCCCGATCCATTAAAAACATGCTCGTTCAGTCTGAAAGGATCGACTCCTGAATATTGCGCCATGAGGCTGATCAAGGTACTGCTGCTCCCAAAACCCCATTCAGGATTGGCATTAAGGACAGTTCTAAACGTTATTCCTGCTTTGAGATGAAAGTCAGGATTCAGTTGCCGGATTGATTTAAAAATACGACTGAGCGTTTCCGACTTCCCGGTATCACTTGTTTCAAGGACTGAAAAATCACAAGGACTCAATTTGCATGAAAACCAGATACGATCGTCGTAAAAGGCATTCCATTCCAGTATTCCTGTATCATTTTCATCTGAGACCATTAAATGTTGGCCAACCTTTAGCGGTAAAGCAATTCCCTTTGCTCCGTAGAGAATGAGATACTCACCGCTTAGAAGCAGTTTCCCGTTTGCATGGTATGTTTGAGTGATGGCCAATAGTTATGAGATATTAGTTTACAGACAAAAAATCAAAAGCCAACTAACCCATATTGAATATTCGATATCCAGGGTTAAGGAATATGTTGAAGCAAACTTTATGTGCGATCAGACCCCTTCAATCCTATACTTCTCCAATATTCTTCTACAGCGGAAAAAGACACCGTTTTATCCTGAAAATGGCATAGAACTTCATACCTGTTCTCCTCCGGAATTTGTAATTGATTCATGATGTTGCTGAGGTGTAACTTCATGTGTCCTTCCTGAATTCCAGTTGATACCAAAGCTTTGACTGCACCAAAATTAGAAGCAAGTCCTGCGACAGCCAGATACATCATCAGTTCTGAGGCTGTTGGCTGATCAAGAATCTGCATGGCCAGTTTTGTCAAAGGGTGAACAGTAGTTACTCCGCCAACTATGCCTACAGCCAGTGCCAATTCAATATTGAACCTAAAAACTCCGTTCTGAATCACAATATCCGTCAATCCCATATAATGTCCGCTTCGTGTAGCAAAAGCATGACCACAGGCCTCTATGGCTCTGAAATCGTTTCCTGTTGCCATAGCCAGGGCATCAATGCCATTGAAGATACCTTTGTTATGCGTTACTGCCCGCGAAACATCCAGCTGCGAAATCCGTATGGCTTGTTCCATTTTCCCGGCAAATAGCAGGCATTCTTCGGAGGTTTTACCATCAAGCAAATTGTCAACCGGACATTCGACCCAGGCGCATACTCTACTATTGGGAGTATAATTCGAGAGAATAGCCATGATAATCTCACAGTCACGCTCTTTCATGGAAAGCTTTTTATTGCTTCGAAAATACTGCTGCAGGCTTTTACCGAATTGCTCAAGACAGGAGTTAATGAAATTGGCACCCATTGCTTCGCAGGTTTCAAAGCTGACGTCCAGTTGAAAATAATCAGGAAGTACAGGTGTCATATCTTTCAGTTCGATTGAGCTGATTCCTCCACCCCGTTCAACCATTTTTACCGTCAGAAAAGCACTTTCAGCAAACAACTTTTCCTTGATTTCATTGAACAGCAAATGTAATGTCTCAGGATTTCCCTTCCATTTAAAGTGAACCTGACCTTTCTTTTCAGTGCCAAATACTTCTGCATGAAACCCCCCGCGTTGAGCCCAGAAACCTGCAACATTGCTTAAGGCAGCGACCACCGAACTCTCTTCGGTAACCAATGGGAAAAACAGGTTTTTGTCGTTAACCACAAAATTAGGAGCAAGGGAAAACGGAAGATGGAAACTGGAAATAGGGTTTTCGCTCAGATCATTGATGATCTTTCTGGTGATTTCGTCATGTGCTTCAAATGATTCAAGCCAGAGCGCAAGATTTTCATCAAAGCCATATTTCTTTATCAGCGATTCAATTCGCTGATGTTTTTTATATTTCGAGAACCCTTTTATAATGGAATCATCCATGATAATCGGGATTGATCTTCAAATAGGCATGTGCCAGTTGCAGAGACTGAATCTGATTTTCGAGAAATGCAGCAAGTGATTCATAGCTATCTGAAGCATGTTTTAATACGGTCGATGCCATACCAAATACAGCCGGAAGCTGGCTTTTAGAGGTCAGATAATAACCGTCCAGTGCATTCTGAACTCCCCCGGAAATAATCAATTGAAGACATGCCGGATTCGGAATCTCCTTCAACAGTTTATTGACTGAACACACCATTTGCTCAGCCGACTGACCTACAAAGGCAAAAGGCAACTGGGATTCAAGCATATTCTGATCACTGCGCAACATTTCCAGTTTGGAGAAATTTGTTCCTCCGTATGCACCAAATTCAATGGCTGCCAATGGAAGCATTAGTAGCTGACGTAAACTTTCGGGACCAAATCCCTGGCCGACTTCCTTAACAATTACTTTGATCTGAGCAATATCCAAAAGCTGCTGAATAGTCAGCAAAGGGGATTGTTTCAGCCGATTTCCTTCTGGTTGAAACCACTCCTGCAAGGGATTAACATGAATGATCAACCCATCAGCCCTTAATTCAGTTACCAAATCGATTAATACCTGAATGTTTTTTGACAAGAGCAATTCTTCAACTTGAGCTATACCCAGATTAGCCCAGAATGGCTGATCTTCACCAATTAAATCACGAAAGTTAAAATCATCCCAATGAGTTTTGTCGAACAGAATTTTACGACAGGATCCTAGTCCCATTCCCATTCCAAATTCCTGGCAGGCACGTGCTATATTGCCATTAATGGTTTGTGCAACACCCGTTCCCCCTGTCATGCTGGATACCCAGATGGGCGTCCGCATTGTTTTATCCAGGAACCTGATGCTGAGATCTGTATTAGCAGGATGAGCCGAAAGCATTGGTTCATAGTTAAACCGACGATCCTGTTCCGATAGCCCGGTTTGAGATTCAAGCGCAAGTTTGATGTGTTCTAGTTTCCGATCACTGGCCATTTAAGGTGTTGCTATAATATTGACAATTTCTCTGGTTCTAATATTCGGGCTATCATTTTTCCCTATAATGAATTACACATAAAAATACTGAATTTTCATTTACAATTGATCAATCAGTTCAACTTTTGATAATCTAATTTTAAAGATAAGATGATCCGTATTAATCTTTCAGTATGTTACGCGAAATGACCATTCGAAGTATTTCTGATGTTCCTTCTCCGATTTGAAGCAGACGCTGGTCGCGATAGAAACGTTCGATCGGCCATTCACGGTTTTTAAACAATCCTGCCCCACCCAGAATTTGTAAGGCTTCATCTGCAACCTCACGGGCTATCTCCGAACAGTATAATTTGGCCATTGCTGCCTGCTGGGCAAAGGGTTGTGCGTTATCTTTCAACCAGCAAGCGTTGTATAAAGTATTCCTGGCATTTTCAATTTTCATAGCCATATCTGCCAGCTTAAAGGCAATGATTTGAAACTCACTCAGTGATTTGCCAAATTGCCTTCGCTGTTTGGCATACGTCCTTGCCATTTCATAGGCCCCCTGGGCCAGCCCAAGTCCGATAGCAGCAATTGACAAACGTCCTGAATCTAACGTTTTAAGCATGATTTTAAAGCCTTTTCCCAGTTCTCCCAATTGATTGTCAAGCGGAACATGACAATCGTTGAAATAAAGGATACCGTTGTCAGCGGCTCTCCAAACCAATTTGTTTTTCATGGTTTCGCGGATGAAACCCACATGTTCCTTTTCGACTAAAATAGCGGTCATCTCCTTACGACCATCACTCTGGCCTGTAATTGCCAAAATAGTCATTCCCGCCGAAATCTCTGAAGTACCGTTAGTGATGTATTTCTTGGACCCATTAATTATAAACTCATTACCCGAAATCTGAGCAGTTGTTTCCACTCCCTGAGCATCTGAACCTGCATTTTCCTCAGTAAGACCAAAGGCCCAAAGTTTTTCTCCTGTGCAGAATGCCGGAATCATTGTTTGCTTTTGAAGGGTAGTTCCGAATTCTATGATCGGACCTAAGCCGAGAGAGTTATGAGCTGCCAGTGTTGCAGCCATTGAACTGTCGACCCGAGCCACCTCTTCAATGGCAATAATGTATGACAGATAATCGCTTCCAAGTCCGCCATATTCGACGGGAGCAGTCATTCCAAGCACTCCTGTTTTGCCCATTTCACGTACTAATTCGACTGGGAAAATTTCCTTCTCATCAAAATCATCGATCACGGGTTTGATAATCTCCTCTGCAAATTGCCGCGTTTTTCTTCGGATCAGCAGATGTTTTTCGTGTACTAATGCATTCATATATGAAGTTCCAAGTTTCAGGTTTTAATATATAGTGTTGAAAAGATTAGCTGAAAATACATGTCACAGCAATTACTTTCTTTCTTCCAGTTCAATCAGCAACTGCTTTTCAACAACCGCATTTCCTTCTTTTACATGAGTTTTAGCCACTCGGGCATCAGCAGGACAAAGCACATGTATTTCGGTCTTCATCGACTCCATTGTCAACAATAATTGTCCAATATGAACTTGCTCACCGGCAATCACATGTATTTTCAATACCTTCCCAAACAAATCGGCGCAGATAAGGTTTTGAAAAACCTTATTATTACCAGAATGTCCTGGCTTTACCGACAGCTGCTTCATCAACATATTGCTTAGAAGGCTAAATTGGAAACCTTTATTGATAACAATAGTTTCGCATTCATTATCAACACAATAAAATATTTCTGATTCGTGATTGATGGTCAATTCCAGCAGGTTTTCGTTACTTTTTATGACCGATACCACATATTTCTCTTGATTGATAATAAAAAGCTTACACACCCGATTGGATACAATCTGAACATCAAACTTCTCTCCATCAACTGATACCTCTGTATGGGTGTATAATCTCCAGTAACCAATCTGATTCCACACTGAATTCCTATCTTGATTTTTTTGCTGAAGATGATAAACCAAATAGGCAATTACCAACTTATGCTTGTTTATTCTTTCTCTTTTCTCATGAATTCTGATATTAATCTGATCCAGATACTCATCCACATATCCGGTATAAATTTTATTGCAACGAACAGGTTCACTATCGATTAATTCAAATAAAAAAGATCGGTTTGTATGAATGCCAAAAATTACTGACTCCGAGAGTACCTGCTGCATTTTCTGGCGAGCCAGATCACGGGTTTCTCCCCAGGTTATCAGTTTTGCCAGCAGCGAATCGTAATTAGGCGAAATGAAGTTTCCTTGTTTGACGAATGTTTCAGTTCGCAAATTCTCAACTTCCGGGACTTTCCATATCACTAGATTCCCTGCCGAAGGCCTAAAATTGTTCTCCGAATCTTCTGCACATAGCCTTACTTCAATGGCATGACCAGAAATTTTAATTTCGTCCTGACTAAACGGCAATGAATTTCCTGCGGCAACTGATAATTGCAGAGCAACCAGATCGGTATTCGTAATCATTTCGGTTACCGGATGCTCAACCTGTATCCGTGTATTCATTTCGAGGAAATAAAAATGACCGTTTTCATCCAGTAAAAACTCAATCGTTCCTGCATTTCGGTAATTCATCGATCGGGAAATCTTAAGAGCCGAGGAAGTCAACGCTGATCGTAATCTTTCATCTACCGAAGGAGAGGGTGCTTCCTCGATAATCTTCTGAAATCTTCTTTGGATAGTACATTCGCGTTCAAAAAAGTGTATTGTATTTCCATAATGATCGGCCATAAGTTGAACCTCGATATGACGAGCATGAGGTAAATATTTCTCGACAAACAGTTCCCCATTCCCAAAATAACCGACAGCCTGCCGTTCTGCCTTTTCGAGTGCAGGCAATAATTCGTCAGCCGAATTACAAATCACAATTCCCTTACCACCACCACCACCTGAAGCCTTTACCATAACCGGGAAAGTCATATCTGAAAATTGCTGAATCAATTCACCAACAGTTCCCCGAATGGAGGATAAAGTTGAAATTCCCAAAGATCTGACATAGCTAAGTGCCTGATTCTTTTCTCCCATCAATCGTATGTTTTCCGGTGTTGGACCGATAAATACCAATCCTGCATCGGCCACGCTCTTTGCAAAACCGGCATTCTCTGATAAAAATCCGTATCCCGGATGAATGGCATCTGCACCTGATTTTAGCGCTATCTGAATAATCTTTTCCTGATTAAGGTATGTTTCATACAATGTTTTTCCAGGAAGCCGGATTGCTTCATCTGACATTGATACATGCAGAGAATCAGCATCGTCATCTGCATATATTGCGACAGTTTGAATGCCGGATTTCTTTGCTGCCCGAATTACCCTGACTGCTATTTCGCCCCGATTGGCAATAAGTATCTTGTTAAAATGTTTCAAGTTTCAAGTTCAAAGTTTCAAGTTCATTGCTGCATAACAATACTTTGTGTGTTAATTTTGTAAAAACATACGACAGTTACTTATTACTTCTTCCATGATGGTTTTCGCTTTTCCAGAAAAGCCTGCATTCCTTCTTGTCCTTCTGGTGATAAAAGGGCTTCAGCCAAAATTGCCGAAGTAATGACTGTATCAGAAACGTTAATATTCCCAGATACAACCTGATTAATCATTTGTTTTGCCTTCTTAATAGCTTTTGGCGATGATTCACTAAATGAAGATAGTAATCCTGACAAAGCGACTTCCAAATTCCCTTTTTCATAGATCATATCCACAAGCCCAGCCTCATAAGCTTCATTGGCAAGGAACAGATTCCCCGTTAAAATCCACTTTCTAAGATATTGAAGGGATAACCGCTTTGCAACAAATGGCAATATTGTAGCAGGTAAAAGTCCCAGTTTAACTTCGCTGAACATGAAACGGGTATTCTCTTCTGCGATAACAAAGTCACACACAGACATTAACCCGACGCCTCCTCCAAACACATTTCCATGAACTGTGGCAATGGTTATTTGAGGCAATTGTAACAGCTTAAGTAAAATGTCCGCCAACTGCTTATAATGGGAGGTATTCTGTTCCAAAGTTCTTTCTTCGGCCCCTGAAAACCAATTAAGGTCGGCACCGGCACAAAATGAACGTCCATTCCCGGATAAAATAACAAATAGGAGTTTGTCGTTAGCTAATATCTCATCCAAAGTCTGGTTCAGTTCCAGTAACAATTCGGGGATAATTGCATTATGCCGTTCCTGCCGGTTCAGATTGATCCTTGCCAGATTTGCTCCAATTTCCACTTCAATATATCGATAGTTGTATTTCACTTTATCTGTTTTCTTTAAATCATTTTGTTCGTTTCCCCTTTTCGTCACACATAATTGATACAAGGATTAACATTTCAAAATGGTGGTCCCAACCTTCATTGAGTGATTCGAAATTCAATTCACATCCTAAAAACCCCGTATCCCGAATTATCAAACGAACGATTCAACGAAACAGAAATTGCCATAGCTAAAACTTTTCGTGTATCAACCGGATCAATAATGCCATCGTCCCATAATCGGGAGGAGCTGTATGTTGCTGAACTTTGCTCGATATATTCATTCAGAAGGGTGTCGGCTGAGTCCTTGTTTCCAATACTATTTAACACTCCGGAAGCTTGTTCCCCACCCATAACCGAAATGCGGGAATGCGGCCACATAAACAGAAAATGAGGATCGAACGCCCGTCCTGCCATGGCATAGTTTCCCGCACCAAACGAACCGCCAATAACAACAGTGAACTTCGGAACCGAAGCATTGGCAACCGCATTGATCAGCTTGGCCCCATCCCGGGCAATCCCCTGATGTTCGTATTTTTTACCAACAATAAAGCCGGTGATATTTTGTAGAAAAAGTATAGGAATTTTTCGTTGAACACACAATTGAATGAAATGAGCGCCTTTCAATGAACTTTCTGAAGTCAGGAAACTTTTATTGGCAATGATCCCTATCGGGAAACCCCATATCCGTGCAAAACCCGTCACCAATGTTTTCCCATAGTTAGCCTTGAATTCCCGAAACTCACTTCCGTCAACCAGGTGTTCAATAATTGCATGAACATTGACCGGTTTCTTTAAATCAACAGGTAAATATCCATATATTTCTTCAGCCGGAAAAAGCGGCTCCTTCATTGGAGTTACGACCAGCCTTTGCTTCTCAGGAAAAGGTAATCCAGCCACGATATCCCTGCAGATATTGAGGGCATCCGTATCGTTTTCAGCAATATGATCTGCCACACCCGAAATGGAAGTGTGAACTTCGGCACCTCCAAGATCTTCCGGAGTTACTTCTTCGCCGGTGGCTGCCAAAACCAATGGTGGTCCACCAATAAAAATGGTCCCCTGATTGCGTACCATGATGGTTTCATCGCTCATAGCCGGAACATAGGCGCCTCCTGCAGTACAGGAACCCATCACAACAGACAATTGAGGTATGCCTTCGGCCGACATCCGTGCCTGGTTATAAAACACCCTTCCAAAATCGAATCGGTCAGGGAATACATTGGCTTGTTCTGGCAGATAGATGCCTCCTGAATCGACCAGGTAAATGCAAATCAACTTGTTCTGACGGGCAATTTCCTGTGCCCGCACATGTTTTTTAATGGTTTCACGGATATAGGTTCCTCCCTTAACCGTGGCATCGTTGGCAATGATCAGGCACTCGTGTCCCTGAACAAGGCCGATTCCTGTAATAATACCAGCGGAAGGAAAAGCGTTGTTGTATTGATTGTATGCGGCAAATGAGGATAGTTCAAGAAAAGGAGTATTTTGATCAACCAGCAGATTGATTCGTTCTCGGGCAAGTAGTTTCCCCCGCGACCGGTGTTTTGCAACCGCAGCATCAGAGCCATGTGAACATACCTGAGCCAGCTTTAACCTGAACGTTTTTAGCACTTCGGTATATTTCTCCGAATTGTCCAAAAACTCCGAAGTATGGGTTCTTTGTCCGCTTTGTTTAATTATTAATGTCATCTGATTAAACAGAATAGGTAAAGCCTCTTAGACAAAGAAGCTAATCATTTAGTTCACCAAACAGATATATATTTTCACCTATGCCCCTCAATTCATTGATTTTGATGGAATGTACCGTGTTTTTCTGAGTTGCACCAGCTTTAAAACGAACCGGAATATAATGTTGCCCGTAGCCGCTGGCAATGCCCTGTACGACTTTTTCAACTAATACATTTTGTGACCTGCCAATGAATGAGCTTAAGTATTGTCTTTTATTTTCCTCTGAAAGTTCCCTGACTTGCAGTGACCGTTCATTTTTAACTTTCTCAGGAACATGATTTTCAAGACGTTCTGCCCGTGTACCCTTTCTCACTGAATATTTAAAGGTGTGTACATGACTGAAATCAAATTCCTTCACTGCATCAAGTGTTTCCTTGAATTCTTCTTCTGTTTCACCAGGGAAACCAACAATGATGTCGGAGGTGAAATTAAACTCAGGATAAACCGACCGGAAGAGTTCTACTGTCTTGCGAAATTGCTGTACATCATACATCCTGCGCATCCTGAGAAGTGTTTTATCTGAACCACTCTGCAGACAAAGGTGAAGGTGTGGCATCATCTTAGGATGAGAGAACAGTTCGACAAACTTAGGACCAAATCCATCAGGTTCAAGCGAGGAAATTCGCACCCTAAAATCACCCGAAACTTCCAGTATCTTCGCCAACAGATGTTTAAACCGAATCTCCCCGTCTTCGTACCGGCCAATGTTGACCCCGGTAATTACGATTTCTTTGAATCCGTTATCAATAGTTTTACGGACACTTTCGAGCACATCAGCAACGGGACGGGATACTGCCCTGCCACGAACCATAGGAATGATGCAAAACGTACAGAAATTATCGCACCCATCCTGAATCTTAACAGCACTGCGGGTATGCAGACTTTTGCGAACAGGTTCGTACCGGAATACATCTGGGGGCAACATTTCCGGGTGAAGTATCTCTCCGGAGAAATGGGCATCTACAAGCGACAAAATAGAGCTCTTCCGGTTATTCTCAACCACGAAGGTAATGTTGTCCTGACTCTCCAGCTTTGCTTTAAAATTATTCGCCATACAACCCGTTACAACGACAACCGCATCTTTGTTTTTGCGGGCCGCCTGACTGATTACAGTTCTCGATTTCTGATCACTTTGATTGGTTACTGTGCAGGTATTTACAATCACCACATCGGGCGATTCATCAAAACCAACCAATTGGTATCCTGCTTCGTCAAAATCAGTTACTAAAGCGTCCGTTTCGTATTGATTGAGGCGACAACCTAAGGTTTTAAATGCTACTTTTCTGATGGTGTTTTGATTCAAGGTATCGTTCTCCTAAAATAAATCTATCTTTCTACTGTTGGATGTTCAGCTTTTATCTTGTAACTCGAAAATTGGAACTAATTCGCCGCTCATTGAGAAGTCTGCGGATGAAGTGATTCTCACATCCACTATCTGTCCCATTAGTGAGGCATCAGAATGATCAAGGCGAACGTTGATCTTGCCTTCCGTCAATCCCGTTGAATAGCCTGTTTTGCGATCGGTTCCATTAATCAGAACCCGCATGTTCCTTCCAACCAGTGTTTCATTATATTCCCTGGAATGAATTTTTAATACTTCTGTAAGCCGGTGCAACCGATCCTTTTTATCATCAGATGATACCTCATTGTCCCAACGGTAACTGGCAGCCCCGGGACGTGGAGAATACATGGCAATATAGGCCATATTAAACCTGAACTCATTCATGGCGGCCACCGTATTCTGAAATTCAGCTTCACCTTCACTGCTAAAACCAACAATGATGTCGGTAAATAAAGTAGCCTGTGGTATCAGCTCACGAATATCTGCAACAATACGGCGGTATTTATCCATTGAGTGACGACGGTTCATTTTAATCAGCACATGTTCATCACCGCTTTGCATAGGCAGATGTATCTGTTTGGCAAGACAGTCATATGCGGCAATGACCTCAATCACTTCGCGGTTCATATCCTGTGGATGCGGTGAAGTGAAATACACCCAAAATTCCTGTCCTGAAGCTTTTCCATATTCCCCTATTTGCCTCAGCAATTCAGAAAAATTGATTTCCTCACCATTTTTATCCAAACCATACGAATTGACATTCTGGCCTAGCAGAGTAATTGATTTATAGCCCTGATTAACCAGATGACGTACTTCATCGATAATTTCATTTGATGGACGTGAAACTTCGCGTCCGCGGGTATAAGGAACAGCACAGAAAGTGCAGAATTTGTCGCAGCCATTCTGAATGGGAACAAATGCTTCGTAGGTCGATTGATACTTAGGCTTGATGTGCCACATTTCGGCAATATGCTCATTCTTTGGCATTACCGGCTGTGGCATTTTCAATCCGGCGGGTGTCACTACTCCGTATTCACGAATCATGTCAGGCAACTGAGCCAACTCGCTCATGGGAAAAATCAGATCAAACGATTTCAGGAATTTCTCTTTATCGGCAGGCAAAATACATCCTGAAACAAAGGTGACCAGGTTACGTTTGTTTTTCCATTTGTTCCACTGGGCTATCTTATTGTACACCTTATCAATAGGTTTCTGTCTGACCGAGCAGGCCAGCATTCCCAACAGGCTTGCATCTTCCTCATTATCAGTCGCGACATAGCCCATACTCTCAAGGACCGATGAAACACGTTCACTGTCGGAGAGATTCATTTGGCAACCTAATGTAATCAGGTGATATTTCATTTTTTTTTTAGATTAACCACATAGACACATAGGACACATAGTTTAAATGTTACTTTAATTATTTCTATTGTGTCCTATGTGTCTTTGTGGTTATTTTTCATTTGTTTATACCTGCTTTTAATCTAGCCGTTTACTTCAATCACACAACTAAAAATATACCTCGCAGTGTATCTGATCCCTTTCAAACCCTTTCACTTTAAGAATTTCTAGGGCATCAAAAATCATATCACTATTCCCGCAAAGGTAGAAATTCGTTTCTTTTGCAAAAGTACAGTTTTTCAGATAACCGGTAAGTCGTCCATTGTAAGTTCCTTTGGCATCACGGCTGGTGCATAGAATATATCGGTCGCTGGCATATTCATGCCTGTCGTAAGCTTCATTTGAAAGCCTTACACCATGAATCAGGGTATACTCAATTTCAGGATAAGTACGAACTATGCTGCGGAAGGGTGCTATACCTGTGCCACTGGCGATAAAGACAAATTTCCCGGTCTCTGCATCCTCTGGCTCTATTCCAAATTTTCCAAATGGTCCGTGAACTTCAACCAAATCGCCCGATTTCAGTTTCCTCAGCTTTGGTGTGAAATAACCCTTTTCAACCTCTTTTACCAATACTTCCAGGTTATCATCATCTATGCCGCTGTAAATTGAATATTCGCGGCTTTGATAATCCCCGTGAATACCCAGCGAAATATGCTGGCCTGCCTTGAACGCAAACCGGGCTTTAGGTAATTTAATTGAAAAGGTTTCATTGGTCAGGTGTCTGACTTCTTCCACTTTGTAAAAGCTCGCATCAATTTTCAGATCGTGCTTAATTAAACTCATCATGACGTTAAATTTTGGACTGCAAAATTAATCATTTATTCTAATTTAAGACAATTAAATCTTTTATTTAGGAATTGATTAAGATAACCTTAAAGACCTGTTTTTGTTTGAACAGGCCTTTAACTTTGGGAAAGTTTTATACAAACAATAAAACTTTCCCAAAGTTGACAGTAGAATGTATAAAAAAATATGACTAAACCGGTTAATTGAACAGATCAGTTTCTGTAACTTTGAATGAATGCCAAAACCATACCATGAAGACGCTGATTATTTATACCACATCACACGGTTGCACCGGAAAGGCCGTCAAAGAGCTATCCCAAAAGCTCTCCGGTGAGGTCAATGCCATTGATATCAAATATCAACAATCACCCTGTTTAGATGAATATGACCGGGTAATCATAGGAGGATCGATTCATGCCGGACAGATTCAGAAACGAATCAGAGAATTCTGCAATTCGAATCTGAATGAACTCAGATCAAAAGAGATCGGTCTGTTTATTTGCTGCATGTATGAGCCTGAAATTGCCCGTGAAGAAATTCAAAATGCTTTTTCTGAAGAATTGCACCAGATGGCCAAAACTGAAGCTATATTTGGCGGGGAGTTCAACTTTGGGAAAATGAATTTTATAGAAAAACTCCTTGTAAGGAAGATTGCAAAAGTAAATGAAAGTGTTTCTAAAATAGACTACCATTCAATCGAACAGTTTGCCAATCGGATGGAGGAAACTTACCATCCATTTATGTTTTTGGTCTGAAATCAATCAAATAGGGTAAAAGATACGTATAACTGTCTATTAGTATCATACCAAAACTTCACGATTATGAAAAACCTTATTTATTTTTTTCTCTTAGCCGCATTCCCAATCTTCACTTCATCGTGTAAAAAGGAAACAGTGCAGCTGTCCGATCGTGACAAATTTATCGGTACCTATACAGGAACGACAGCAACCATGCTGACAGCAGATAACCTAATTATTGACTATTCCATTGTTCCATCAACACAAACCATCGAAAAAGGCTCAGCCAGCGACGAGATTATAGTTGGAAGAGGAACTGATTCTGAAGTTAACACTTATGTCACCGGAACTATTTTTCTGGTCCCCGGATATTCAAAACACCTTATTATTGGGAATGAGGCGATGGCATTTGACATTATCGTACTGGGACAGGGAGTTTTAGACCAGGAAAAAGAACTCACAATAACATCCAGCGGAGAAACAAAATACGAGAACAGCATTTTTAAATGGACAATTATCGAGAAACTCACCAAAGACATAAAGGCTAATCCCTGATGGCCAGCAGAGGGCAGGGAGCAGAGGTCAAGGAGCATGGAAAATCGATGAAATTATGAGTTTCCATGCTCCTTGCTCCATGCCCTATAGCCTTTGCTCCTTGCCCCTTGCTCCTTGCTAAAATTTCATGTAAAAATCTCTCGTCAAATCCTTATATTCCTGTGTGTAGTCATGGTGTTTCTCAAATTCGATCATAAGACATTCATTGCTGATTTCACTTACTGTATTGGTCAATTCAACCAGTATTCTGAAAATTGGATTTTGCGGATTGGGCTTTATCCGACACAATCTTGATACAAACAAATGATTGGAAACTGCCCCTAGTTCAATCTCCTTTAGACTTTCAACAGGAAGAACCAAAGCTATCCGGCCATTATCGCCAAGCAGACCTGTCGACCGTGAAATCAGGACTTCCAAAGGCAGGGAATCCGAATGGCGCGCCTGGGCACGGTTTTGAACCGGCGCCTTTACACCGTTAGCAAAGAAAGGAGGATTGCATACAATTAAATCATATTTCAGGTTTGTACGGTCAGCAAACTCAATGAAGTCGCAGCATTCAATTCGAATCCTTTCCTTCCAGTCCGATTGCCCAAAATTCATACCTGCTTCCTGAAAAGCATCCTGATCAATCTCAATGGCATCAATCAAGGCATGTTGGTTTTTCTGGGCCATCATTAGGGCAATCAACCCGGTGCCGGTGCCAATATCCAGAATTCGTTCCGCACCCGAAGGATCTGTCCATGCCCCGAGCAGAACACCGTCCATGCCAACCTTCATTGCCGACTGTTCCTGAATGATCCTGAATTGCTTAAACTGAAAATAGGTGTTGCCAGCCATTGTTTTACTTTATTGAGCGGACGACTTTGAGTCACCTGTACAATATTTGGAATTACTATTCTATTCTTTGTATTTTCCTGCTCAACGGACGTTCCATCGATATTGGGACTTTCTCCTCAATAACACTGCTCGAATCCAACCCAAGCGCTTTCACATCATCAATACTAAGCAGACGGGTGAATGCATGCAGTCCCATAATCATGGTTTCCCATGGCGACAATTTATAATCACGGGTCATCACCCGATCAAGGTTGACAAACAGGAAGTCACCCGGGAAATGATGTTTCTTCAGCGATTCATAAGAGCTCGTAAGATTTATTTCTCCGTTGGCTACCATGTCTTTCAGAACTTCCTTGAAGAACAGGTTAACCCGTTGTTCAATTTTAAAACCAAGATGGAAGTCGACCCGGATCAGCGTACCTGGGATAATCTGATTGACTTCATAACTGAATGTTTCCGGTTCATCCGTGGTATCCACATGCAGTAACCAGTAGGTTTGCGCACGCTTGGGCTGTTTATTGAAGATCGAATACATGATCTTTGATTCGATCTGATACGCGTGGTTCGCTTTAATGATATAAACCAGGTTGGTAGCTATTTGAGGAATCGTCTTGTCTTTGCTCAGATCTTCAAACAAATGCAAATACTTGTTCACATTCGAGAAGCTGATGTGCCTGTTCTTGATTCGACGTCCAAAGAACCAGCCCAGCATGACTAGCAGAAACATTAAACCCAGGGCTATCGAGAACCATCCGCCATTGGCGAATTTATGCAGGTTGGCAATCAGGAATGATCCTTCGATGCTGCCAAAAAGAGTCCCCATTAGTATCAAAAGTATGATGTTAACATGCTTCTCATTCAGGTAATGAATAAGCAGCATTGAAGTCATAATCATAGTAATAGTGATCGAAAGACCATAAGCCGCTTCCATATTCGATGACTCCTGAAACTTCAATACCACGAAGCAACAGGCTACCCATAAAAGCCAGTTAACAAAAGGAATATATACCTGTCCTTTAATGGTGGTGGGGTGCAATACTTTTATTTTAGGCCAGAAATTCAAAGAAACAGCCTCACTGATCAGGGTATATGATCCTGTAATCAAAGCCTGACTGGCAATTACTGCCGCCGCCGTCGAAATCAATATGCCGGGGATCAAAAACCAGGTAGGCATGATAGCATAAAATGGGTTCAGGTCTTCAACATTTCTTGTATGACCCATCAGCCAGGCTCCCTGTCCGAGGTAATTCAGCACCAGGCTTATCTTTACAAATATCCATGAAATCCTGATGTTTTTAATCCCGCAATGACCCAGATCTGAATACAACGCTTCTGCACCCGTAGTACATAGGAAAACTGCGCCCAGCAATATAAATCCTTTCGGATATTGAGTCAGGAAATCATAGGCATTGACCGGGTTTAATGCATTTAAAATATCAGGGAAGGCAGTTATCTGAACAAATCCAAGTGTTGCAAGCATGGCAAACCAAACAACCATCATCGGACCAAATGATTTTCCGATGAAGTTGGTTCCAAACTGTTGTATAAAGAAGACCGCGGTAAGAATGACCAGTACAACAGGCAGTACCGCAATATGGGGATTAATAAGTCGCAAGCCTTCGATGGAAGAGGTTACTGTAATGGAGGGCGTGATCACACCGTCGGCTAAAAGGGCCCCCCCGCCAATCATGGTAAGTACCGCGGCCCATGACGTTTTCTTTTTCATCAGGGCAAACAAGGCAAAGATTCCACCTTCCCCGTGGTTATCGGCTCTCAGCGTAATAATGACATACTTAAAGGTGGTTTGCAGCGTAAGTGTCCAGAAAACACAGGAGATCGAACCATAAACCAGCAGTTTGTCGAAATGGTCTACCCCGGATATTATCGCTTTAACCACATACAGAGGGCTGGTCCCTATATCACCAAAAACAATTCCTATGGTGATCAGCAATCCTGCAAAAGTAACTTTGTTCAACGATGACTGGGATTTCGTCTCCGACATATCAACTTTAATTTCAGATTTACTTTAAAAAGTCAAGGCAAAGTTACTGAAAGACATCCTATTTTATTCTATCCCCTCAAACTTCCCTACTGAATATTTTGTTTGTTCAAGACTAAAAAAGTTATCAATCCGGCTAATGGGGTATAAAAATACAGACAATCGCTGAAAATACATCCAAAATTGCCATTATACCCGCCTTTAAATCGTTTCAGACAGAAGTTTATCTGTCCTTTTTTTGCACCAGTGCCGAATTTTAAAACCCTAAATACTTCCTTTTTTCTGATAGTAATTCATCGCTTCATTAAATTGATCCAACAGGAATTTTGTTCTTGGCCAATAGTATTGAAATACCAGGCGCCGCTTCTATCGGAAGGCTATCCAGAGGGGTTGAATTGTCACCTTGTGTATACCTTGTGTATACCTTGTGTATACCTTGTGTGTACCTTATGTGTTCAGGAATAAATAAGGTACACATAGGCTATACTTATTCTTTACGAAATGTATACTTATATAGTTACCCGATCATAGACTGATTATACTTCGATCCAGGCTCCGTACTTTTCGGAAAGACCAAAGGATTGATCATTAAACTACAATTTGTATCTTTGAATCCTTGAGTTCACTCAGAAAACCCCTAATCGACATTCATCACAAAGACACAAAGGCACTAAGCAATATGAAAATTTGAATATCTTTGTTTTCTAAAAAATATTTGTGTCTTCGTGCCTTTGTGTTGAAATTGACTTTTCGTCGTGGGTTCAACCCTTTAAACTCCTGAAGCTATGAACATTGAAGAATTCACCGAATATTGCCTGTCGAAACCCGGGGTGACCGAAGAATTCCCTTTTGATGAAACTACACTGGTTTTTAAGGTAATGGGAAAAATGTTCGCCCTGACTAACCTGGAAGGCGACTGGAGCCTGAGCCTGAAATGTGACCCCGAACGGGCCATCGAACTGCGTGAGCAATACCCTGCTATCCAGGCTGCTTACCATATGAATAAAACACACTGGAATTCGGTGTATATGGATGGATCGCTCAGTCAAAAGCTGATCCTGGAACTGGTTGATCATTCCTACCAGCTGGTAGTTGATAAATTGCCGCTGAAGCTGCGTTCATTACTCAATGGGTGAGTTCGAGTCACCTGCTGAGTACACACTTAAAAATATACTTATGGAAACATACGAATTAAAAGGCGAATACATTGAATTGATAAAGTTGCTGAAACTTATGCGGATCAGTGAATCGGGGGGAGATGCCAAAGCAATGGTCGAAGAGGGCCTTGTATTTCGTAATGGCGAACAGGAATTCCGCAAACGGGCCAAACTGCGGGTTGGCGATGTGATTGAAGTAGAGGGGTATAAAATCAGGATTGTATAAGAAAGTGATCAACGTGTTGTCCTGCTATTCCATCTTCATTTATTAAAGTTGGGCAGAACTCAATTTCCTGCCAAGATCGTGGAGACCAATCTTAATTTTATCAACCTGCTTTTGGGAAGCGAATGCAAAACCATTTTTATATCGTCGTAAAAGAGAAGCATTAATCCCAATTTTTCGAGAGAAAGTTGTCATATTAATTTCATCGAAAAAATTAAACAGGCTTGGCACATCATACTTATACTCAAACTCAATCGTACCTTGCAACTCTTCCGGTACTTGCCCTTCAGTTTCCTGATAGGATTCGATAATTTCGTTCATCGCCACTTTTAAGTCTTCGATAGCTTCTTCAACTGTATTGCCCTGCCCGTTTAAAATCGTGCTTTTGGTATCCGGAGTATAAGCGCTGAAACGTCCGTCTGTTCCTTTTTCAATGATGACCAAAATCTTTTTCATATTTCAATGTATTTTCGGCGGAGTTATTTTAACCCGGCCAGTTTTAATATTCCATCCAATGTACCCGTTTTAACTTCCTCCGAAGCATGTTTCCCAACCGGTATTTTCCCTTTCTTCGTAGGATGAACGTAGAGGTGGTGCTTTTTTGTTCGCTCTATGTACCAACCATCTTTCTTAAGGATTTTGTACAATTCTGAATATTTCATAATTTCCGAAATAATCTCTGGCACTTCAAAGATAACAAAATTGATACAAAAAGGAAAAGTTTTGAATCAATTTCGTTCTTTTTCAATAACAGAAGGACAGGAATTCCGCAAGCGGGCCAAACTGCGGGTAGACAATCTGATTGAAGTTTTAGAATATAAAGTCAAAATAGTTTTGCCTCATTCTCAACAACTGCATTCTCTGAAGGTATATGCTTTAAAAGAAACCGGGAGTCAGCGTTCAAACCACCCGGAAGTTAACTCCTTAGGGAAATATTAATCCGATTTTAAGGCACGAAAGATCACCTACGCATGATATTTCAAACAAATGTGTTAGTTGTGTGTTGGGGTTAGTGGATGTCCCAAAATCACCCGTTCAGGGAAACATGTCCCTGTTGATAATTAATGTCAGGGGTTTGATAACTTATCTCGGGGTTTCATCCTTTTACCCTCCTCATTCTGGAAACAAATAGTACATTTACGAAAATCTAATAAAGTACGTGCGCGGGATGGGGAATTACTGGAACACTTTTATAACGAATTCTAATGTCTTAAATGCTGTCCTGCAGGATTGCCGGTTTGTTACGCACACATACAAGCGCTGTTTCAAGGGAACAAAGATGCAGGCATGTCATCAGGCATTCCTTACAATCCTCTACATTCCACATTTGGCTTTAGGCAATCTGCCTTATACAATCCCCCACTTAAACGCTCAGAGCCTATGATCCGAAATATACTTCCTTCAAAAAATATATATTTATTTCTGATTGTACTGGCTGTAATTCTGGTAGGAACTAGTAATGCAAATGGGGCTGCGAGAACTGCATCTGTAACAGGACTTTGGTCTGCCACTGCAACTTGGGGCGGAGCGGCCGTTCCAACAGCAGCAGATGATGTTACTATTAATAGCGGTGTCACTGTAACTATTGGTGCTGCTGCAACTTGCCTTAGTATAACCAATATTGGAATCCTAACAACTACCACTTTTGGGATTACTGTTGCCGGCCCCTGGGTCAATAACGGAACATTTAATGCTGGTTCTGGTACAGTCACTTTTACAGGTGCCACGGCAGCTATTAACTTGGGTACAGGAACAGCGAACTTTAATATTATTGCCCCCGATCTAGCCGCCACAACTCTTGCCATAAATACAAATACAACTTGTTCAGCATTAACTTATGGTGCTTCGACTTCAACAACTGCTGTTAACATTGCAACGGGAGTTTCTCTTACCGTAACTGGAGCACTAACTATCCCGAGAGCCACAACAATGAATACACTTGCCGTTGGCGCCGGAACTTTGAATGCTGGAAGCATTTCATATACTGCCGGTGGTGGAACAAATAGACACCAGATAACAATTTCTACTGGAACTGTTACTATTACTGGTGCTGTTACCCAAACTGGTAGTACTGGTAGCGCATCAATTATTTTTACCGATGCAGGAACTATAAATTTTGGTGGTGCAGTTCTTACTGCTGCTACAGGAACCCTCACGACATTTGCAGGATGTACAGTCAACTATAATGGGGCTGCTCAAACTATTTGGAATATTCCCACTTATTTAGGAAATCTTACCCTATCCGGTTCTGGTGCAAAAACAATGACAGGTGTTACTACTGTTAATGGGAACTTCAGTATGAGTGGCTCAGTTACTGCAACTCCTGTTATCACTTCAGTTGTGGGAAATGTTGCCATTTCTGGTACTGCTGCTATGACTACAGGTGCTGCCCTTACGGTAGGCAGCTTAAATATTAATGGCGGTACTCTTAATACAACAAGTACAACTGCGTTCACAGTCAATGGAACCACGACAATCACCAGCGGATTGCTTAATATTCCTGTCAGTGCAGGCAACAAGACCTTTACAGGTCTGGTCACTTTGAATGGAGGAACAATGAGCGGAGCGAGTGCTACAGTTGTTTTAGGCGGAGGGATAACCAATAACAGCGGGACAGTTACATTGACCGGTACTACGACCATGGCCACTGCAGCCGAGACTCTAGGCGGAATTATTGCTATTTCCACCCTCACGGTTACCAACCCGGGTACGGTTACCAACAATGGCGCCCTGACTGTTGGGACCCTGTTATCAGGTACAGGATCCTTTACCAACAGTTCAAATGGTACGTTAAACCTAACTGGATCCACAAACCCCCAATGCTCAATTGCATCTCTTACTAATAATGGGATTGTTACAAATTCAGGAACTGGGACAATTACATCAGCATCCATTACCAACAATCTGACTTTTAACATGAATGGTACCGGAGCTGTAACAGCTTTTACCAACAGTGCAACAGGAACATTGATAATCAGCGCAACACCTACTGTGCCTACATTTACTACCCTTACAGTAAGTGCTGCTGGAAACACTGTCAATTACAATGGCGCCGGTCCTCAGACTGTAAAAGTTGTAGCATACAGCAATCTTATACTGAGTAATAGCGGGGCCAAGACGTGTGCGGTAACATCAGTTACCAATGACTTTACCTTAGCTGGAACCGCTACTGTAACCCATGGCGGGACCCTTATAGTTGGCCGTGACTTGCTTCTCAATGGGGGTACGTTTACCACAGGCGCATTCACTTTGACCGTCAC
>TBL_comb47_HYPODRAFT_10000349_pt1 | contig 61380 bp, 61 predicted proteins | sample TroBogypolimnion_40_FD_10682 | JGI IMG/M metagenome (IMG submission 10682)
GCAGATAACTATATACTATTGTATTTACAAAGAGGCCATAACCGGTAACCCACTGTTCATCACGCCAATCGCTTGTAGGCTGCTGTGCAACTAAATATCTGTCCGATGGACTTTGGTATTCCATCCAGGTAAGAGCCTTATCAACAGCTTCATTTAAAAATTCAGCTTCACCTGTTACTTCTCTGAAAATTCCTGCAGCCAGTAAAAACAAAGGAGTTGTATCGCTTGCACCCCGGTCTTCTTTGTCATGTACTAAAGAAGGGATGTGCCCGTGCTTTGTCTGATTTTTAGCCAGTGTCTCTAAAACTTTCCGAATGCTCTCTAATAAATTCTTATTTCCTGAAACGGCAATGCCAAAAAGAGAAAACATCAGATCTCTTGTATAAGGTTCAGGATAACCCCATCCTGCAGTCCGCGGAAGCCCATGAAAAGGGCCATGGGAATTATGGATGAGTACTTCAAGTGCTGCCTTCTTTGCTTCTTCTATTTCATGCGTGTCAAAGTTTTTCATAGTTTTCCAAATAAAATTTTTATATGCCTAATTACGTTATTCCAAACTTATCATTAATTATTTGAATAAATTTTTTTGCAACAACACGGTAATCAAAATTTTTCACAACATGTAGTCTGGCAGCTTTTCCCATTTTGTCGCGCAAGGCAGCATCAGTCATAAGTATCAATAAATATTTTGCAATATCCTGGACGTTTGCCCGGTAATCAACAGTTCTCGGTACTTTAAAAACGACTTTATGTTCATCTTCATAACCGGCCTCATCGCCAAGTGTTATATCGTTAACAACAATTCTCTTTGCAATGTTTGCAAGATAAGCAGTTTCTCCATGGATAAGAGTATCGAGCATTCCCATGGCGTTAATACTAATAACAGGTTTTCCGCATGCGCCGGCTTCTACCTGAGGCATTCCAAAACCTTCAAGCCGCGAAGGTGCAGCATATATGTCGCACGCACCAATCAGGTAAGGCATGAAATTTCGCGAAATGGTATTTGTTTCAAACATAACATTTTTATCTATTCCCAGGTGAGTAGCTAATTCCAAATCGGCCAGGTTTTGAATTTTGGTTCTCGGCTGAGGCCAAACTTTGCATACATATTTCCAATCGGGTGCTTTAGTATCAATAATTGCAAGCGCCTGCATTACTTCCTGAGCTCCTTTTGATGTGGCGTCTCCGCCAACAGTTAGAATCATTATCTGATCCGGTGCAATACCTAATGCATCGCGTACAGCTGAAATTTTAGGATCGTCTTTACTATAAGGAATAAACGTATCCGTATTACAGCCGACGGGCAAAACTTCAATTTTGTCTCCATCAATCCCATCGCGGACATACATTTCTTTAACCCAATTAGATGTAACGAGAATTAGAGGAAGAGAATTCAGAACCTCCTGATAATTTGCAATATAACCATCTGCAACAAGCCACGGCACCGGCTGTACTCCATACCTTAAAGGATGAAGAACTAATTGCGGCGTGTGTCCCCAATAACCAACACCAACAACAATGTCAGGCTCAAACCAACGATAATACCATTCCTTCTCTTGGGCTGATTCAAAATGAACTGCATGTGCGTCAATATTCAACTCAAGAAGTCCTTTATAAAGAAGATCGCCCTGAGTTGCAAGTCCTCCCGGTGAAGGAGGATAATCATAAAGCACCAAAACTTTCATACTAACACTCCCCCGTTATTAAGCCATTTTTGGGCATCATTAATATTGGTAAATTTCCAGAATGATTCTGCGTGCGGGGTTGTTTCTGCTTCCCAACTGTTTCTGTTAAAGTTGTATGTTTGTGTAATAATTTCATATTTTTTACTCCAAATATTTGGGGAAAGTTTGCTGTAAATAGTTGCGTTTTCAATGGGCCTTGGGAAATATTGCTTATTACCATCTTCGTAAGCAAATGTCCAAATTTCCTTTGCAGATATTTTACCGGAATTACAAAGTTTTATAACTGCCCTGCTCATTTCTTCATGTCTCAGGTGTTTTGTGTATTCGCCGGTAAGGTTATGCGTTATTACTAAATCGTACTGTTTTTGAGGCAGCAATTTCAATATGGTGTTTTCAACATCATCCTCATCTAATGGTTTTTGATCCGGGCCGTCGTCAAGGTCCCCCATAATCCCTTCTGCATGAAGTACTTTTAATGTATTATAAAACCTGGGTGCGCGGTCAATATCGTATGCCCTGCATGTGCAAACTATAAACCAGTTCCAGCCGGGATTGCAAAGTATAGTTCCCCCGGCCCATAAGGTTTCATCATCCGGGTGAGCTACAATAACAGCCGCTTCTATTATTTTTCCATTTTCTCGCATTGCTGCTGTTTTCCCTTCTATATATAATATCTATCTATAATAAGTGCATCTAATACTTAAACAAAGTATGCAGAGGGCTTGCATAATTCAATAGGGCGAAAGGATGAAAAAGGGATTACACCTTATTATGAGAAATAGATACATAAATGTCTTTAAATGATATAATAACAGCCGGACTAAAATGTACAAAGCATCTAATTAAGCTATATTTGGGTAATAATCAGCAGGAAAGCAATTAACCCATCAGAAAATCAACTGCTAAAATTGATACATTTTATAAATAAACTTCGAAAACTGTCATTATAAGGTTTGGAGGATGTAGTTCCTTTTTCATCCCTTTGTGCGATTGAATAAACAGATAGGTTTGCTTAGTTTATTCTTGCATTTGAATAGCAGCCCTGATATTCGAGCTGCCGATGAAATTGCAATTTATTTAATGAAACATAAAAAGTGCGGCAACTAAATAGAAAAACAATAAAATAAAGGCATCCTGTATGAAAACAAATCATATTAAAAAAGTTCTAATTACATTGGATTATAATCCAACAGCTCAGAAAGTAGCAGAGATGGGTTACGAAATGGCAAAATCCATGAATGCTGAAATTATATTCTTGCATGTAATGTCAGACCCGGTATATTATTCGTCAGCGGAATATTCTCCTATTATGGGGTTTACAGGTTATTTGGATCTGGAGCAGTCAGAATTAAACAGTGTTGAAGGGATTAAAAAGGCATCTTTGCATTATCTTGAAAAAACGAAACAGCATCTCGGAGACCAAGCTATTCAAACAATTGTAAAAGAGGGAGATGTATCAGAAGCCATATTAAAGACATCAAACGACTTACATGTTGATGTAATAGTAATGGGCTCTCATAGCAGAAAATGGTTAGAGAATATAGTCATGGGAAGTGTTACGGAAAAAGTTTTACATCAAACTTCCAGGCCGCTATTCATAATACCGACAAAAAATAGAAAATCGTGATTAAAATATTCATTTACAAGAAAGGAAATGAAATCTATTTATTTGTTTTTCAATATTGGTTGTTGGTTTCCCAAGAATAATAATCTCACTAAACACAATCATATTTAATGAGGCCAAATATTATGCGTATCTATAATTCTTTAATAGCGGGCATTATGCTTATACCAGCTTTACTTACGGCGCAATCCGTTTCAGGCAAGTTGGTAGACATCAATGGAGCCGGTTTATCAGGTTTAAAAGTGAAGGTTTATTCCTCGCCAAAATATAACACTGTTACATCATCTACGGACGGTTCTTTTTATGTTGCGAATGTAACGGACATAGAAGATGATCACACGCCAACCGGTTATTATATTTCAAATAATTATCCTAACCCATTCAATCCAAAGACAAGAATTAACTTTAACGTCCCTTATAAGAGTAATGTTAAAGTTGATGTATTTAATATAATTGGACAAAATGTTGGGCGAGGTATTGATAAAACATTTGAAGCGGGAAACAACTTTTTTGATCTGGAATTAAAAGGCCTGCCTAATGGTGTTTATTTAGCTCGAATTAATATAGCTGAAAAATATCTTGTCACAAAAAAAATGATGCTTGTTTATGGAACACAGCATTTGTCGCCATCAGCAAATAATTACAGCCTTCCGCAGCAGAATTATTCTGCAGGCATAGCTGCTACTTCCATTACAATAGACAGCATTGTAGTAAACGGGACATCAATAAAACAAAATAGTTTTACCGGACTGCCGAAAATAACCGGCGTCAATTTGGATTTAGGGAATCTAATAATTAATACTACATTAACGGGAGTTCCCTGCCCGGGTATTCCAACAATTACTTATGCCGGGAAAACATACAATACAGTAAAAATAGGTACGCAATGCTGGTTTAAAGAAAACCTTAACGTAGGAACAATGATACCGGGAAACCAGGAGCAGCTTGACAACAGCATATTAGAAAAGTACTGTTTTAATGATGATCCAAATAACTGCATAACTTACGGCGGCTTATATCAGTGGATGGAAGCAATGGCATACGGTTATACACCGGGTACAATGGGAATTTGTCCTACCGGATGGCATCTGCCGACAACTACTGAGTTTGAAACATTGTCTTCGTCAGTTAATAATAACGGCAATGCATTGAAATCAATAGGACAGGGAACTGGTGATGGAGCCGGGACCAATACAAGCGGTTTTTCAAGTTTTCTTGTAGGCCAGCGGATTTGGAGTGGTACCTTCGACGGCTCTACTAATATTATATTCTATTGGAGTTCTAGTGAAGGGGGACTAAGTTTCTCAGACATTATGTACATGTATGATAATGATAACATCATAAATAATAACTATTACACCAAGTCATATGGGTTGAGTATTCGTTGTATTAAGAATTAAACTATCTTACGGAATATTCATAAACCTTCTGATAAGATAAGGGGCAAAGCGATTGAACCTCATTTTATTGTAAAAGTATAAATCTCCCCATCTTTTAAATGTGCAATTTTCGTCATATTAATATTTTGTTTCATTTCTTCAATTGGGAAAAGAAAACTTCTGTCAACCTGATCAAACCAGACCAGGCAAACAGTATCCTCGCTCTTCCAGTCATCTCTTTGTTTTGGATTAATATTATAAAGTTGAGGAGAATTATAAAATGTTTTAGCAGGGCTTCGTTTGGTTTTAAGATTCGTAAGAAAATACACAGCTTCCGGTTCGTTGCTGTATAACGAATAACTTTTCCCCAGTTCCTCATGCTGTTTAAGATATTCTATAGTCTCGCTTTCTCTCCATGCATCGCAGCTATATCCCCATCCGGCAAGCTGGTTATATTCTTCAATAAAGTGTATTGTGTTTTTAGCCGGGTATTGCATCAACATAATAATACCAATGATAAATACAACCGAGATTATTTTTAGATGAAAATAGTTGGTCAGCCAGGCTAGTATATTATCGGAAGCAACAAATAAAATGATGATTAGAGGTATATAAATAGGGGAGAGCAATCTATCTGCAATCTGATCATAAGCAGTTGTAGCCGATGATATTATGATAGTTGCAGTATATATAATAAGGAATAGCAGGCTTGGGCCAATTATTTTTATTGTATCACTTTTCAAAGGCTTATGGAGAACTACGCCGAATATCATCCATGCAGCAAATAATAATAAGATAAATATGAAATAGAAACCGGCTGAATTCAACGGGAAATACCAGGAAATAACAGTATCGAAATAAAAATTAATATTCTGAAAAATATTATATGATGATGCGCCCCTTTGCCCCAAAGGAGATCCGGAAAGATAATAATTTCTTAAGACCCAAATCCCAATCGGCAAGACGGTAATAAGTATAAAAATAAGAGAGTGCATAAACTTTTCTTTAATTTTATTGCTTCCCCAGAAAAAGATACATACAATGCCTGTTAAAACAATTGCGGTGCCGGTATAACGCGTAAGGCATGCTAACGCTGCAGAAATTGAAAAAAGGAGTAAGGAAGAGGTGCTTACTTTCGTTCGGTATGCTTCAAAATAATATAGGAATAGAACCAGAAGAAAAATAAAAAGGGGTTCTGATAACGCCATGGAGGATGCTTGTACAAGTGCGAAAGAAATAAGAACCGATGCTGCACCTAAAAACACCAGCACAAATGATTTTAGACGTTTTAACAATAATAATCCGGAAAAATAAATTATCGCACCGAAAAGAAAAGCATTAACGGAAACCGATGATGTTTGCGGATCAACTAATACTACCTTCTGTATTATAGCCAATATTACAGGATATAGAGGCGGTTGTACTATTAGATATAAGCCATTATAAGTTAGGAAGCCATGCCCTTCAGCTAAATTTCTGGCAACAGATATATAGGCTACAGAATCGGGCATTATACCTGCGCCGTGAAAGCGTGTAAGATACAAAATAATTTCCGCGCCGATGAATCCCAATAATCCAAGCACAAGTTTCTTAAATGGTTTTCTGTATTTTAATTGTAATGCAAAATTATTCATTCATTAGCCATGTATTTGTTTGGCACTATAAAAAAGAATTATTATTTCCTTCATAAAATTGTTACTTAATCCTTACTTGCATGTTTAATATTTTTTAATGGACATAAGAATTCTTTTGAGCATATTCGTAAAGGAGTGCATAAAGAATTTTCCGGGTACGGTGCAGCCGTGAACGAACCGTTCCAACCGGACAATCGATAAAATTTGAAATTTCCTTGTATGTATAGCCTTCAATATCGCATAGAAAAACAATTGTCCTTAAATCATCCGGTAATACAGAGACTGCTTTAATAACTGCGTCATCAGGTACATTAGCAAATATGTCCTGCTGATAATGTCTCGATTTTATATCCTGCGGATTAATGTTTTCATAAAAGTTCTGCACATCGTCGTAATCTACTTTAAGCGGCTGTTTAATAATTCTGCGGTAATTATTAATAAATGTATTTTTCATGATTTTAAAAAGCCATGTTTTCACATTTGAACCTTTTTCATATTTTTCAAAAGCCCTGAATGCTTTCAATAGTGTATCCTGCACCAGGTCTTCCGAATCGTCATAATCTTTCGTCATTTTTAAGGCATATCTTCTAAGCGTACTTAGATGTGGAATCACTTCGAAATTGAAAGAGTAATATTTTTGTTTTTCAATCAATTTTTTATCCATTGCCCTTCTCCATTCTACTCCATCGATTATAAATTGCTTATTAAACATTTATTTTTAGATACTATCTTTGGAATTATTTCGGTTATTATACAATAACGGCTGGCAGTGTTTCCATGCTCCCCGCCGCACGATCCGTTTTATGTGCCATACAGTCTCATAAAGATCATTGGCCTTTTCCGTTGTTTTTCCGGACTGCAATTCTTCCCCCTCATTACTGCTTGTATTGAGGTTAAATATATTTTGATTATAATTCTTTGTTTCATTATCCTGTATTTTAGTAAGAGCAATTTTTAACTCGTCATTTTTCCCCTTCTTCATATTCTTCCTTTCCTAATAATTTGCAAAAAATATTTAATATATTATTTTCCATTTAATTCTCCGGGACGGAAATATCAGTTCAGTAGAATCCGCCCGCTTTTGTGCAATTCTATTCTGAAAAGTACTCTCTTACTTTTGCTGCAATTTGCGGTCCGGTCATCTTGTCTTCAGTTTCTAGGCAAATCACTCTTCCAATTTGATTTTGATATTCATTTTCAAGGCGTTTTTTTAACTCGCCCTTAGCTTCGCCGGGCCCGAATATCAAAATAGAATCTGCATCTTTAATTAACATTTTTATGCTATCGTAATATTTATTAAGATGATTTGAAAATCTTCTTTCCTGCTGGTCTTCCTCCCTCACCTTCTGTGCACCTCCGGAAAAGCGGACATGTTTTTCCATATCAGACTCAATTTCTTTTATTTCTTCCTTATCTTCAAAAATGGTTACAATAACAGCTTTTCTATGGTCAATCCATAAACCTACTTTTCGTTTCAATTTACCTCCGTCAATTTCATATTTGGGCTATAGTTTTTAACTTTATACAATTCAGTTCTCATCTGCCGAGTAATACTTATCTCCTTCAATTATTCTTTTTCAATATCTAACTCTATTTTGCACCTATTTTTACTTTACAGATGTAATAATAGAATCCTTCAATAATGCCGGTATCACAAGGTCTGCAATGTCATTTTGCACATCAACTACAGTAAAACGCTCGGGAGAGTTACTTATTGCATTCCAAACCATTCGTTCCCCGTTCAGGATAGACCAGACATCTATTGCGCGGCGGTCAACAACCTGCGATTCAACATAGCCGGGATGTTTTATCTCAATGTTGAATATGTCATACCTTTTTGTAAATTTGTTATACGGCAGTAATTTTTCGTTTGTCTGATAACCTTGAACATAATTATATTGTGTTCCCGGAAGTAGAATCCTGGTTGTAATAATGCCGTCAAATCCTTTATCCTGAACAATTTGAATTACCTGGTTTGTATCCGGCAGCGCATCCGGAAATATTTGATAAGATGATGTTGCGCTGACATTATACTTTGAAAGTTCATTTACAAAGGCATCTTCCCAAATTCGCCTTAAAGCAGGGTCTTTTCTAATAGCAATAACCAGTATCTTCTTCAGGGAAGGGCCATGAAATGCAGGATCATTCCATACATCAACAAGTGTAGATGATGAACAACTTTCCATCAAAATCATTAAGCTGAATAAAATTGTGGTTAATAAAAATTTCAAATTTAGTTTCATTGTTTTATACCTTTATGAAAAATGATTTACTTCATATTTTCTTTTCATTCGTTTGTAAGTATTACTTTAAGAGCTTTTTCTTTAGCGGCATTGCCGAAAATATCGTATGCCTTCATAATTTCATTCAGGGCAAAGCGGTGTGTAATTAATTTTTCCGGTTGAATTTTTCCAGATATTACAGTCTTAAGCAACAATGGAGTAGAAACAGTATCTACAAGCCGCGTTGTAATAGTTATGTTTTTTGACCATAATGTTTCGAGATGGAGACTAACGGATTTGCCGTGTACTCCTATGTTTGCTATAAGACCGCCTGCAGCAATTATTGTTTGGCAAATCTCAAATGTTGCCGGAATACCAACCGCTTCAATAGCTACATCTACCCCCTTACTGCCTGTCAGTTTCATTATCTCCTCAACAGCATTGTTTGAAACGAGGCTGGTTGCCCCAAATGTTTTTGCAATATTAAGACGGTTTAAATCTGAATCAACCATTATAATCTCTGCAGGAGAATAAAATTGCGCAGTTAGAAGAGTTGCCAGACCAATCGGGCCGGCGCCAACAATTGCAACAGAATCGCCCGGTTTTATATGCCCTTTCAACACCCCGCACTCAAATCCTGTAGGTAAAATATCGCTTAGCATTACAATTGCGTCTTCATCAATCCCTTCCGGAATATGATGAAGACTGTTATCGGCATGAGGTATTCTAACATATTCTGCCTGCGTTCCGTCAACCAGGTGGCCAAGTATCCAGCCTCCGGTTTCGCAATGTGAATACATTTCTTTCTTACATGCAGCACAAATCCCGCAGGAAGTAATGCATGAAATAAGTACTTTATCTCCAATTTTAAAATTGGAGACACTCATTCCGGTTTCTTCTATAACACCTATACCCTCATGCCCAAGTATAAGGCCTTCTTTCACTTCCGGAACATCACCTTTCATAATATGAAGATCGGTTCCGCAAATTGTGGTTTTTCTTATTTTAATTATTGCATCTGTTGAATTCAAAATTGCAGGTTTGGGTTTTTCTTCCCACAACCGCTTACCGGGTCCATGATATACTAATGCCTTCATTTTTTTTATCTTTCGTTTAGTAACAATAAATGTAAATTATATGTTTACCCTTTTTTCAAGAATAGTGCCCATCCTAATAAGGCGACTATAAAAAGAGATACAATTGCCGGAGTCCACATCCAGCCAATATCTTTAATAATCCCGTTATTTATCATTGTCATTGTAATCAAACCACCGCATAAGAGTAGAAACATTATTCCTACAATAATAAATGCAAGGAATAGCGGAATATTAATTTTTGTTTTCATAATACTGCCTCTGTTTTTGAATTATGTTTATCAAGCCAATTAAGCATTTCTTTAATGCTGCCTGTTGCTAATGCAATGCAGGTATCTGCTGCACCATAATAAATATTAATTGTATCACCATCAGCACCGATAGTATACCCGCACGGGAAAACGACATTTCCAACATCACCCCATTGTTCATATGGTTTTTCAGGAGCAAATATCCATTCAGCTCCCCGTTTAAGACAAATTTCAGGTTTGTTTAAATCAAAAAGCGCCAGGCCTAATCTATAAATACAACCTCCGCAAGATAATTTTACACCATGATAAATCACCAGCCACCCGCCCGGCGTTTCTATCGGCGGTGAAGAGAGTCCAATTTTATTTGCATCCCACCATGAACCTTTACGGGCATCCATCATTAAAATATGTTTACCCCAATTTTTTAAATCAGGTGAATAAGAAACCCACATATGTGCTCTTGGCGCACTAACAGGCCTGTGAATTAAAGTCCAGAAGCCATTAATTTTACGGGGCAATAGAGCAGCATCTTTATCTTCCGGCGGCATAATGATGCCGAATCTTTCAAAAGCATGAAAATCTTCCGTTAATGCTAATGCAACGCCAGGCCCGTCACGAGTGTATGCGGTATAAACAACGGCATATTTTTTTAATTCCGGCAGAAATGTAATGCGCGGGTCTTCAATACCCCACAATTCTTCCGGATATTTTATAGGATCAGGTAAAAGTGTAGGAGTCTTGTCAATTATCCATCCATCTTCTCCATTTGCAGAACGTGCAGCACAAAAATGTGACAACCCGCTTCTTTCTTCAACTCTGCATAAAAGTAATGTTGTTCCATCAGGTAATTTCGTAGCACCGGCGTTGAAGACACTGTTTATAGGATATGGCCAATTATCGGCCGTAAGAATTGGATTTAATTTGTTTCTGAAAAAAAGCTCTGCATGTTGATTGTTCATTATTATAATACCTCCAAAATTAAATTTGTGTGTTCAGCCAGGCGTAGTTCCAATAATGACTGTAGAAAAGCTAAAGTTGATTCAGCACCTTGATTTTCATTAACTCTGTCTGAATGCAGCCCGTCACGGCAGCCTCCGGTAGTAGGATCGTAAATTGGAAGGTTCAGATCATTGCGCCCAAGAAACCATTCAAAAGCAGTATGTGCTTCTTTATTCCATCTTTTATCATTGGTTACCCTGAATGCTTCAAGACATGCCGATACCATAGTTTGTGCTTCAATAGGTTGTTGATCGAAACGGGCGCGAGTGCCTCCTTTTTTGTAAAAACCGTTTGAGCCAATAGGCACAAAATAGCCTTCATCAGCCCTCTGTATATCCGTGAGCCAATTTAATGACTCCAACCCTGCTTCAGCCATGGTATTGTTAGGAATTGCCCTTCCGCAAATAAGTAAAGCATGAGGCAGAGCAGCGTTGCAATATGAAAGTTCATTTTCGTACCAGCGCCATTCATCTGTCCTGTTTTTTTGAAATAGAGATAAAAGGCGTTCTGCCAATTCATCGCGCACCTGGCTTGCACCCCGGTCGCCGGCAAATTTTTTCAAATATTCATGTATTCCACATAATGCAAATGCCCAAGCACGTGGACTCGTAGTTAAAAGTATGGCAGGCAGAGTCTGTTCAAACAGCCATGCCGCCATTCCATGCTCTGCCGGTATACTGCATCTATTCAATACAGTGCCTAATGCCCACAACGCTCTGCCCTGACAATCGTCGGAACCATTATCTTCAATCCAATTGTGGTGGTAGTCCATAAAATTCCGGAATTGTCTGGCCTGAGCGTTGAAAGCATATCCTAAAAATGCAAGATACCGTGAAGACAATCTCATGCCTTCTTTATTACCAAGTTCATCTAATAATGCGCTGATTAATAAAGCATGCGCATTGTCATCTGTAGTATAGCCGTGCGAGTAATTGGAAACCGTGAAAAAAGAGTGCTGCAAAATACCTGTATTATCGGTCATATGGTTCAAGTGATCTAATTTAAGAAGAGGCAATTCTCCAGGATATTTATCAAGTGCTTTAGCAGTAAATCCGGGGGGAATATAATAGCGGCGTTCTGCGCGGGCACGTTCAAAACTTTCCATATATCTTTGTGCTACTTCGGGCCAAATCATTGCGCGCCCAAACATATAAGCCCGTTTGCGCATTGCATGCCTTTCAGCTTCATTATCCAATAAATTTATTACCTGTTCCGCCAATGAAACAGAATCGTTGAATGGAACAAGAATACCGCGCCCTTCCGATAACATTTCCTGAGCATACCAATAAGGAGTTGAAATAACTGCTTTACCTGCTCCCAAAGTATAAGCAAGAGTTCCGGATGTAATTTGGGCTTCATTTAAATATGGAGTAATGTAAATATCTGCAGCGCCGATAAATTCAATAAGCTCTTCAAGACTTACAAAGCGGTTGTAAAAAATAACATTCTTTTCCACTCCCTTTTGCCTGGCTAACCATTGAAGCGAAAGGCGGTATGTTTCACCTTCCTGCTTAATAACATTTGGATGTGTTGCACCTACAACTATATATACACTATCAGGATAATGAGCTACTATTTCGGGCATTGCCGATATTACAGTTTCAATTCCTTTGCTTGGAGAAAGAAGCCCAAAACTAAGCAATACTGTTTTGCCTTCTACTCCGAATAAATCTTTGTTAAAACTAGGGTCAACAAAAGGCACATCAGGAATGCCATGTGGAATCAGATCAATTTTCTCCGCGGATATATTATAAATTTTTTGTAAGAACTCAACACCCCGTTCGCTCATTACTACCAGCCTGTCTGAAAGAGCTGCAACTTCTTCAAGCACCCTTTTTTGCTCTGCAGTTGGATCTTTTAGTATTGTATGCAAAGTCGTAACTATAGGCATCCGTAGTTCACCCAAAAGTGATAGAATATGACTTCCCGACCTCCCGCCGAAGATGCCATACTCGAATTGAACGCATACCAAATCAATATTATTTATGTTAAGAAAATCAGCGGCCCGGCGGTAAGATTCTATATCCTTCTCTATCAATTCAAACCGGACGCGGGAAGGGTATGCATATCCAGTATCAATATCATTAACCGGCAGGGCAATACAAGTTGTTTTAGAATATTTCGCGGCTACTGCTTCGCATAAGTCTGTTGTAAAGGTAGCTATACCGCATTGGCGCGGCAAGTAATTTCCCACAAAAGCAATACGGTTGAGAGTTGAATTTGCTGCGCTTTGTTTCAATATGAAACTCTCCTTCTTTGATCGTAGCCTCAACAAAAGGCTTTTTTCTATATCGTGGCTAAATACTAAATCTCGTTATAGTCTTCTGAATAAATGTGAAATATGGCCTAATAAAATTCATTGCATAAGCACTGACATACCCCTGCTCAGCATTTATTTTAAGGAGCAGGAATTTGTCTTTCCGTTTTAATTATTTTTCAGTTTTTTCAGCGGCTTTAACTTTTTCATCCGCTTTCTTTTTATCAGCCGTTACTTTTTTCTCTGCAGCTATTTTTTCAGCTTTTAACTTTTTCTCGGCTTCTAATTTATCTGCTTTGACCTTATTTTCTGCTGTTCTTTTGTCTTTTTCAAATTTTGTGTTTGCTGTTAATTTTTCCGATTCAACTTTTTCAGCGGCAGACTTTTTTGCCGTTTCAACTTTTTGATCCGCTTTCATTTTAGCGGTTTCAGTTTTTTCGGCTGCCGTTTGTTTTACTGCTGCTTTCATGGTTGATTTTTCAGATTTACTATTCTGAGCTACGGCATACTTAGCTGCTGCCATATTTCTTTCCATGAGTTGTTGTGCTGTTTCTCCATTATTTTGCTGCGTCTGAGCAACTAAAAATATAGGGAAAGCGAGAACAATTAATAGTGTGATTAACTTCTTCATTGTGAAACTCCTTTTTAGACTTAAATCTTTTATTGCAAATGGCTTCTAAGCATCCACGCCATTTTTTCGTGTTTTTCCATTAACCCTGTCATAAAGTCGGCAGTGCCAATGTCTTTAAATTTTTCGTTAATTATTGTAATGTCTTTGCGTAATGAACGTATTATTGATTCGTGATCTTCGAGTAATGTTTGAATAATATGGTCCTGATCGGTAAAATCATCATTTTGTTCACTTAATCGTGCGACTTTTAAAAAATCCTTTAACGAACCAAGAGTAAAATGCCCCAAAGAGCGGACTCTTTCAGCAGTATCGTCAGTAATAATATCTAATAGATCATACTGGCTTTCGAAAAATTTGTGCAGTTCACTGAAAGATTTTCCCTGAATATTCCAATGGGCATTGCGTGTTTTTGTGTAAAGTATAAACTCATCCGCTAAAAGTGTATTAAGAAAAGTTGCAACTTCTTTCATATTATCTTTTGAAATTTCAATATTTGGCTTCATTTTGACCTCATTTTAGGTTAATTAAATTAAATGGTTCAAATACAACTATAAATTTTTTTGCAGAGGCTACTCACCTCTAAGATCTTTAATTAGACCTCTTAATCCGGGGTAAAGAATAATTGTACAGACTACATTTATTGTTGTAAGAACACCGAGAAAGATTATACCAAATAATGCAGAACTCATGGTTTTACTCTCCTTTTGTTTTTTACTATTACATAATCATCAGGTTTGCTGAATTATTCAATCGGTCAAAGGGATGAAAAGAGAACTACACCTTTCAGACGAGTTTGTGTGCAATGTAATCCTGTTTAATTTGCTTCATAAATATTAGTCATCCTATTTATCCCGATCCTGTATTTATGACAAAAAAGCGATTGTACTTTCGTTAAAATATAGTACAAAGGTAAGGCCTCACTTTCCTTTTACGGCAATTTCAAAAAGGACACGCATATTTGCCATCGCTTCTTTAGAATAAACATCTTCAGGTGCAATTTCATACAATGCGGGTTTCGTCCTTCCATATCCGATTGTGGTTATTCTTTCAGGAGAAATACCCTTCTCAATCAGATAGTTTTTAACTGTACTGGCTCTTTTTTCACTTAATTTTTGATTATATTCTTCCGAACCTGTGGCAGATGTATATCCTGCCATACGGACATTTATTTCCGGATTGCCCTTCATTATCTGAACATCCTTATCAAGCAGCTCCTGTGCTTCTTTAGATAAGGTTGATTCACCTAAACCGAAATGGGTATCGCCAAATACCGACACTTTCTCTGTGCCTGTAAGGCCGGGCACTAACATCATGACCTTTAACTCTGATAGACTCTTCTCTGAGAGTTCTACTTTGGAGTTCCCGGTAAACAGCATAATTAAAAGAATTACTACTATAACGAATACCATTCCGAGAATAGCAAGAAGAATATTTTTAATCTGTTTATTCTTTCTTAAACGGGAACGCCTGCCGGTTTGCTTTTCTGCTTCCAACCAATCAATAAAATCATTGCCGTCTGTAAATCCATGTTTTGCATAAAGCTCATATGCCTTATTTTTAATTTCTATATTCTCTTCATTCAGTTCTTTTTGAATCATATTATTCCCTTTGCTTAAATAATAAATAGCTGCATCTTATTCCCTTAATACAGCGGGTTATAGGATGCAGCTATTCTTAAATTTCAAATCAGTTTTTATATTTATGATTATACATTAATATCATTTTCTATTATTGTCTTTATTTCCTTTATTATTATTCTGTTTGTTTCCCTTATTATTTTCCTGCTTGTTTCCCCTGTTATTTTGCTGTACCGCTTTATTTCTACCGTTATTGTTTCTTTGCTCCATAACTCCGCTTCTATTGTTGTTATTTCTCTGCTGTATTACATTGTTTCTTCCATTACCCTGTCTTTGCTGTTTAGCCCAGTTGTTATGTTCAGGATGATTTTTATTTACAAAATATTTCGAATCCCTGCTATCACGTATCGGCTGTTGATCGTGACGCCCTTTATATGAGGAATATTGATCTCTATATTTTTCATGATTGCGCCATGGGTTTTTATCATTCACAACAACTTTATATGAATTATATAAGTCAAAATTATGATAACGTGAAGGTAAAGATGACCTGTAAATCCAGCGGCCTCCTTCGTTATAGTAAAATCGGTGCAGCGGGACATTGTAATAAACATCAATATCCGGTAAGTAATAATTTTCCACATAATCATTTCCTGTAGGGCCCCAAATTGGCTGTTGGTCAACATTAAAATTGATACCAAAACTTATTTGTGCATTTAATGAACTGGTTATGAGCAATACTGCAAATAACATAAATAAATAACGCATAATATTTCTCCTTGTTTTTATAATTCTGTTTTATCCAACAATTGTCGGATAAACAGCAATTGTTTTAATCCTTCACTGTGATAATATTTTTCAATATTCATACCGCCTGCAATTTGATAAGATTTATAATTTGAACAAAACCCCTATTGCAAGTAAGTAATAATTATTATCCAATTCAGTGTTGCTTATTTGTTCTTTATTAAAGAACATGTAACGTGCATCGCCTGTCAGTACTAAAGAGCCGAGCGAAATTTGAATGCCTACGCCAAGGTGATAACCGGAGGTTGTACTTGTCACGGTTTGACTATCATACCCGGGCAAATCAATAGTATATTTTTCAGTTGACCAGTCCAGGCCTGCACATCCATAGATAAATGGCAATACATATACCATCCCCGAAACTGAAAGCGGGTAACCGGTAGACTTAATAGTACTTGAAAATGTCTTTGGCGCGTATGATGCAGTTCCTTCAATGCCCAGGAATAAGAAATTGAATCTTGCTGAAAGCCCATATTGGTATGTGCCTTCGTTTGAGCCTTTAATATTTAAATAGCCTACTTGAGGCCCGACAGCAAATGATTGCGCACTTATATTTGAAGCCGCAAACAGGAATGCAATCAATAATAATATTTTTTTCAATTTATACCTCTTAAAAATTTATTTTAAAATTGTTTATTTGAATGTTTATCTTTCTTTTAATCTGATTTCCATTTACTATTTTTTCTAAACTGTCCTTCTTCAAAATAAGAGGGATTTGAACAACCTACCTGCATCGAATGGTAAACAAATCAAATCCCTTCAGGAACAAACTTTAATTGGAGAAAGGCCTCTAGCATAGGAAATGCCTGTTAAGTAACCACCTGTAAATGAACTGTTTTATCTCTAAATAAAAGGGTAAAGTGCAAATATATTTTGTGAGATTATTTTCTAACATATACTCTTTATTACTTTTGATATCACTTCTTCACTTATTGCTATAAATAAGATACGTTAAAGCATAGTGCCAAATCAATCGGACAAAGGGATGAAAAAGGGACTACTTTATTTTAGCAGGTAAAATGTCTTTGCTGCAGATTATGCTATTTTCCCTTCCGGAAATATTTTATCCATTTGGGGAAATCATTTAAACCGGATTTAATTGCTAATTATTATTTCAAAAAACAAAGTCCCTGAAATTGTTAGTTCCAGGGACTTTAATGTATTGCTTGAATAACTTAGTTATTTAACAATCTTAAATACTATTCTTCTATTCATTGCTCTGCATTCTTCAGTATCGTTGCTTTCAACAGGATATTTCTTTCCGAAACCGACTGTTGTAAGCCTATTGACATTTATACCTTTTGATACGAGATATGTTTTAACTGTCTGAGCTCTATCAACAGAGAGTTCCTGATTGTAAGCATCGGAACCGATGTAATCGCAGTACCCTTGAATCTCAACATTTATATCAGGTTTGTCATTTAATAATTTTACCGCTTTATCAAGAACAGGATATGACTCCGGTAATAGATCAGATTTATCAAACGCAAAATTTACACCTACAAGAACCAAAATATCATTTGGAAGAGCCATAATGTATTTATCAACAACTACTTCTTGTGTAACTTGTTTTGGAGTATGTTTAATAATCATATCTTCTATTTTGTTATAGTCGGTTAGATCTTTCATTACAGGCATTTCAATTGTCTGAGACTGGCAAGGTTCGCACTCTTTTGAAGGCTTCCCTTTTCCAAATGCAAACTGAATGCCTAAGTTAAGAGTAAAGTAAGAATCGCGCCCGTTAATTTCTGTGGCGAGGGGAGAAACTGCGCCGTCAAGCTCTGAATTGAACATTGTATGATAGCCATATTCTGTTATGATTTTCCAGTTTGTAGCTATTGCCCATTCCACGCCGAAGCCGGCATTAAAAGATAGAGCTGTTTCGTTCTTATCTAAAGATGTTGTCTGATAATTATCTAATGTTCTTAAAGCAATGCTGCCGCCTGCAAATATATAAGGGGATATTGATTCACACGGAAGAATATAATACATAGCATCAAGGCTGCCTGTAAGAAGATTGGTAGTTACCGTATTCTGATTGAAACCTGCATCAATCCATTGTCCTTCAAGATGTGCATAACTGCCTTGCAATCTTAATCCAATATGTTCTGTAAAATTTCTTTGTATTGAAAGAAACAGGCCATAGTTAGAATTAAGAGGTTGAACGTTTACGCTAAACAATCTCGGATATGTTAGGCCAAGACCCCAAGCCCAGCTATCCGTTACTGCCTGTGCTTTTGAAACGCTGATACCGATAGTTAACAACAATACGAGCGTTATAAATAATTTTTTCATTTCTGTAATTCCTTTTATATTTAATTAAATATTTATATATAGTTTAACTCTATACCTTTTTATCTATTGAACATTTACAACGGTGTTAACCATAGTAACCGAACTAATAAGGCTTAATGCTCTGCCATTTAGTGTAGTTATTGCAACAACGCCGGCTGTAGAGAAAGTTACTCCTGAATAAGCAATAATAGTTCCGTACATAGTACCGCCGCCTGCTCCATTAATTGTGGCTGCGCTGCCTACCTGCCAATATATATTTTTAGCTTGAGCACCGTTTACAAGAATAATACTGCGCGGCTGCCCGGCTAAGCCTACTGTTAGAGAAGTCGACATCTGAAAAATAAATACGGCATTCGGGTTATTTTGAGCATCAAGAGTTAGATCGCCTGAAGTTATTTTAAATGAACCTAAAGAAGCTGTATAAGTACCCGGCGTTAAAACTAAACTGCCAAGTTCTCCTGCGCCCGGATCAGAACCGCCCGGAAGCCCGGCTAAGAAGTTATAAGCTGCTGTAGCATCTAAAAGCGCCTGCTGTGCTGCTGCAAATTTTGTTGCAGTGCCCGGAAGAGGAGGTGCACAGTTAATTACTCCGTTTACCTGCCCTACATTAAGAGGCGTTTCAGTAAAGTAATCTCCGCCGGTATCATGGAACCCGGTTATCGATGTTGAAACTGCGGTTGTTCCCATATCTCCATTAACAATAGTAAAGATTCCCTGGTTGGTCATACCTGCAGTACCGCCCAAAGCTCCATAAGTCTTTGCTGTTCCAAGAACAACAACTGGGCCGTTTAATGAATAGTTTGCTACTAAAGTTCTGTTTGCACTAATTGTAAATGTATAACTTGCATTTGTAGATACTTCTACTCCGCCTTCTTTCCAGTCAATAAATGTATAACCGGTATTAGCCGTTGCGTTTACAGTTACTGAAGAACCTGAATAGAATGTTCCGCTTCCGGTTGAAGTTCCGCCTAACGTTGGATTAGAAGATACAGCTACTGTATATAGTGTGCCTGTTTTAAAGGTCCAGACATAATTGCTTGTCATCGAATTGCCTGCCAAGTCTTTAGCTCCGGTTGTAATTGTTGCTGTATAAGTTGTATTCTGATTCATAATGCTTAATGGCGTAAATGATGCAGTTGTGCCTGAATAAGATACAGTACCGGCCACAAATGTTTGTCCTTGCATTAAAGTAAAAGTTGCTGTGGTAATTGTTGAAGCATCCATTGTCTTATTAAAGACAGCACTTATTACTTTATCCAAATGTATATTTATTGCATTATTTACAGGGTCTGTAGAATTTACAGCTGGCAGTGAAAGAGTTGTAAAGCTCCATACATAGTTACTTGCAAGAGCATTGCCAGTAAAATCATTAGCTCCGGTAGTAATAGTGGCTGTATATACTGTATTTGGCGTAAGGTTGCTTGCCGGAATAAATGTTGCAGTGGTACCTGTATAAGATACAACTCCGGATACCGGTGTGCTTCCCTGAGTCAAGGTAAAAGTTGTAGTATTAATTGTTGAAGATCTCATAGTCTTGCTAAAAGTTGCGGTAATTTGTTTATTTAAAACCACACCTGTAGCTGAATTAAGAGGGTCTGTAGAAATTACAGTTGGTGGTGTGGAAGCCGCAGTAGTAAAACTCCACACATAGTTGCTTGCAAGGAAATTACCTGCAAGATCCTTAGCTCCGGTAGTAATGGTGGCTGTATAAACTGTATTTGCCGATAAGTTGCTTAGCGGAGTATAGGTTGCAGTCGTGCCGGTATAAGATACTGTACCGGAAATAAATGTATGTCCCTGCATTATAGTAAATGTTGCTGTAGTAATAGTTGAAGCATCCATCGACTTGTTGAAAATTGCTGTAATTATTTTGTTGTAAGCCACACCTGTAGCTGCATTAAGAGGATCTGTAGAACTTACAGCCGGTAAAGTGGAAGCTGCTGTAGTGAAGCTCCATACATAGTTGCTTGCAATAGAATTGCCTACATTGTCCATAGCCCCGGTTGTAATTGTGGCTGTATATACTGTATTAGCTGTAAGGTTGCTTGCCGGAGTAAAAGTTGCGGTTGTGCCTGTATAAGACACAGCTCCGGATACAAACGTAGTACCTTGCATCAATGTAAATGATGCGGTAGTAATAGTTGAGGCATCCATAGTTTTGCTAAAAGTGGCGGTAATATGTTTGTTGAAAGCTACACCTATAGCTGCACTAAGAGGGTCTGTAGAACTTACAGTTGGCAAAGGAGAAGTTGCAGTAGTGAAGCTCCAAACATAATTGTGCGCCAATTCGCCGCCTTGAATATTTTTAGCCAATACAGTAATTGTGGCTGTATATACTGTATTTGCCGTAAGATTGCTTACCGGTGCAAAAGTCGCTGTTCTGCCCGTATAAGAGACTATGCCTGATACAAATGATGTACCCTGCATTAAAGTAAATGAAGCTGTGGTTATTGTAGTAGGATCCATCACATCGCTGAAAGTTGCAGTGACATTGCTATTGTAAGCTACGCTTATAGCTGCATTTAGCGGTGTAGTAGCGGTTACTGTTGGAATAGTGATTACAGGGGGATTAGTTATTCCAACCCTGTCCTCGCAGCCGGCAATTACCATAACCATTAGCAGCGGCATTACCACATCTTAAAAATGTTTTTTGTTTTGTTCATTATAAATTTACTCCTATGATAAAATTAGTTTACGTTGTTTAGTTAAAATAAGTTACATAGTTGTCTGCACAATATAAATCGGTCGAAAGGATGAAAGATGGGTTACATCTTCTGATTGAGTTAATTTCTCTTTAATGTGAAAATTCAGGGGGACAAATAATATTTGATCATTCATAGAAATGCTTATGCCATTCTTTGAGTTTATTGAGGAAATTAATAATTTGCTCTTTTCTAAGGCGGCTGCAGAACAAATTATTTGTATTGCGCCTGTACATTTATTGATCAACATTAAGCGACGGCGGTTTATTACTACTCATGATAATTGTATAATGAATACCCTTTTCGGCCAGGAAAGAAACCGATTCATTCTTGAGAATATCCGTAACAGTTACATTTCCTTCAGTTGTTGTTTGATATGCTGTTGTTTGCCCCGGTTCTATATTGTTAATACCGGATTTCTCACTTGATGATGTTAGTATATTCACACTTGCATTATTCTGTTGTTCATTTTTAATACGGTATTGTGGGGCTGCCTTGCCGGAACAACTATAAATTAAAGCCAAGAATACAAAACCAACAATGCCTATGATTATACTTCTCATGTGTTCTCCAAATTTAATTGTCTATTCACCTGCAGAAAAATATTGGCGGCTGCATTTTTATTGCGGCACTTAAAAGCCTGCTGTCAGGCAGAATTTTTAAATTATTTAATTATATAATGAACGAAATATTTAATTATACTAAAGGCATGCACCATTGTAAGACAGTTGCCTTCCGCAAAAAATTAAATTCACGTTTTTCCAAATACAACAACACCTGAATTGAAGAGAAGATGTTTTCTGCCTTGGAAATAAATGCTTTTATCTACATTAGAATATGGGATTTACTGATAGGCATAGCAATAGAGCATAAGGATGGAAAAAGGACTACTACTTTGGGAGGAGAAAACTAAAAGCAGCTATTCACTTAATAATGAAGTATTCTCCAATGCGTTATTGAAAGAGTTGGTTTGATGTGCATGTTTTGCAATTTGCACGCGTGTATGAAGAGCTAATTTTTCAAGTATGTTATGGACATGGCTTTTAACTGTGTAGGTTGAGAGATGAAGTTTTTGAGCAATCTCTTTATTAGTAAAACCATCGGCTATTAAATCAATTACCTGCTGTTCGCGTTTTGTTAAACGAACCGATTCCTCAATTATAGAGGGTTTTGCCCCTTTAATTGCATGCTCAACTATTTGAGAAAAAAGCGAACCTGTTAAACAGGGAGGCAGTACTTGCGCACCTTTATGAACTGACCTGATTGTATTAATAAATGCGGCCACATTTGCATCTTTTAATACAAAACCCGACACACCGGCCTGAATAAACTCTAAGACATCTGCCTGTAACGGTATAAGGTCCATTGCAATTACTTTTGTTTCCGGAAATGATTTTTTAGTTAATTTAACTATTTGTAAACTGTTTTGATTTCTTAACCCGAGATCTAAAAGAAGTATATTAGGTTTTAACCTGCCGATTAGTTCTAAAATATTTTCACCATTACCGATAGCGGAAGCCACATGCATATCGGATTGGCTTTTAAGTATTGTTTCAATTCCATTGCGAAGAAGCCTATTATCTTCTATAAGCAGTATTTGAATTTTTTTCATACAAAGTTTCCATTATTGATAATATATTACGAAATTGCCTTACGTAACGTAAATACAAAATTAGAACCTTTTCCTAATATACTTTCGACCCAAATTTTACCGTCGTTCCTCAAAACAAATTCTTTACTAAGGGGCAAACCAAGCCCGGTACCTTTCTCTCCGGCTGTTCCGTTTGTTGTGGTAATAGCATTAATACTGAATAGTACAGCAGCCTTTTCCGGCTCTATTCCTACACCGGTATCCTGAACAGATACTTCAATAAAATCACCATTCTCAAACGATGTAATATTTATCCTCCCTTCTTTAGGGGTGAATTTTATTGCATTCATTATGAGATTTTGCATTACAGTACGAATCATATCAACATCTGCATAAACAATACTTCCGGAATTAACATTATTGAATATAGCTAAATTTTTCTTCGCCGCGCTCTGATTCAATATTCCAATCACTTTAGTTACTAACTCACAAAGATTAAAATCTGCAGGCTTATACTCAAGTATATTTCTTTGCAGCATGGACCATTGGAGTAAATTATCCAGAAGGCCGTATAGGTTTCTCAAATTATAATTTAATCCCCTGCTGAATACCGCAATATCATCACGCGTTAAATGTTCAATTTCAGTATCAAGCAATTCCGATGAACTAAGTAAAGCCTGGAAAGGGCTTCTTAAATCATGAGCAATGATTGAAAAGAGTTTATCTTTGGTATTGTTGAGTTCCATAAGCTCTTTTGTGGATTCTTTTAGGGAATTTTCAATATTCTTGTATTCAGTCATATCAATTAGTGCAATCTGGCATTTTTTATCTGTCTCTATGTTATCTATAAACTCTAATCCTTCAAGCAAGACATGGAACAAGCGTTTATCTTTACTCATAACATTCAATTCACAGGATTGTTTCACAGAAGAGCTAAAAACATTACTAATAAAAGAATTGTAAATATCCTTTTCATTCTGCGGGATATAAGAAATAAAACGCCTGTCAATTAATTTATTTCTATCAACTCCAAGCATTTTACCGGCGCTTATATTTACCTCCTTAATTACTCCATTAATATCAAGAGTAAAGTAAGGTATTGGTGAAAAATCAAATAAGTTCACATATTTATATCTTGATAATTCCAGTTCTTCATGTGCAATTCTGAGTTCCTGGTTTTGATGTTCCAGCTCAATTTGATGAACCTGTAGCAAATGCACCAGCTCTCTAACATCTTCAACTTCCCCGACTTTCTTTTTTTTAGGTTTAACTAATTTTTTATTATTCTCTATTTTAACTTTTGCTTTTTTCGGTTCTTTATCAATACGTTTCATAAATCATCCTTCTTTCTTTGTACTTTCGTGTTGTATTGCAAGTAGAATAAGTTTAGTCTCTTCCACTCCTTGAAATATCTGCCGGGCGTTTAATAGTATTTTTTTCCTTCCTGCATTTGTAAAATTATATTCTACCTCATAATCCTCAAAATAATTGTGTTCAGGAATTATTTTTTCAAGAAGTTCCCGCAGTTTAGGAATTTCCCATTTTTTATTGTCCAATTCGTATATAAATATGCCTACCGTCTTTTCGCTTACGGTATTAAACATTTTATAAAAGGACCTGTTTGCAGAAATAACTCTTAAATCTTTATCAAGAATAAGAAGAGGTTCCCTAACCGTATCAATAATGTTATCTGCATATTCGCGGGCACGCTGAATATCCTTATTCAATTTATTGATTTTATCATAAGCGGTTTTAATGCCATTAATATCCAAAAACGTAATAACCACCCCGTCAATAACATTGTTTGTAGTCCGGTAAGGTAATATCCGCATTTGATACCAAAAGCCGTCTTTGGTTTGAACCTCAATTTCCTTAAATACAAGAGTTCTTAAAACCTCTCTGGCATCTTCTATTAACTTTTCATACATAAGATTCGTGGCTATATGGTTTATTGGCCTTCCAATATCGGAAGGTATAAGGTTTACAACCTTTTTTGCATGAAAAGTAAATTTTTTGATAAATAAATTATTATCCAAAAATATAGTCGGTATATCTATACTTTCCATCAGGTTCTTCATATCATTATTTACAGCCGATAATTCATCATTTTTATTCTGAAGCTCTGTGTTTACGGTAATTAATTCTTCGTTAAGGGACTGTAATTCTTCTTTGGAAGTTTCTAATTCTTCATTTGAACTTTGCATCTCTTCATTAGTTGACTGCATTTCTTCATTGGTCGATTTTAGCTCCTCATTGGAAGTTTCCAGTTCTTCAATGGTTGAACGCAAATTCTCTTTAGTGGATTTTAATTCATGTTCAAGTTCTTTGATAATTTTTTCCGATTTTTTATCATAGCGGATATTTTTAGAAACCGGGACTTTTTTTTGTTTTATTAAATCTTCAAAAATTATCAACAAATAACCGGACATTTCAGAAGGCTCTTTAATCAGCTTCACTGTCAAATTAATTAATTGCGTACTTGCACCGGTTTTAATCTTTATACCTTCAGCGGTTAGTGATTTCTTGCCTGATATAACTTTTCTAATTAATGCGGCAAGTTCCTGTTTTAAGCCTTCCCGTGCCATTTCAAAAATATTCATTTTTGCTTCGCCGTCGGTAAGCTCAAGATATTTTCCGGTTTTTCCATGTATGTAAACAATATTCCCGTTGCCCGATACTATAACACAATTTGGAGAATAAGTCTGCAGGATAATATTTTCGGCTAAACGGACAATGTTTTTTATTTCATCATTTTTCATAATATTTTTATAATTTTTTGAAATTGATTTTGATATGGGGAATTCTACAAAAGGCTGAGCCGAGTAAAGAGAATCCCTTCTTTTATAAATTTTCCATTTTTTATCCGCCATCGAAAATAAATCGACGTATCCGCCTATTGTTTCTGATGAACCGAGAAAAAGTATTCCGTTAGGCAATAGACTGAAATGAAATAATGGAATTATTTTTTTCTGTAATTCTGAATTTAAATATATTAATAGATTGCGGCATGAGATAACATCAAGTTTAGTAAATGGAGGGTCTTTAATAATGCTTTGCGGTGCAAATACCAGCATTTCCCTTATTTCTTTTTTAATCTGAAAAATATTTCCCGCAGACGTAAAAAACCGGCTCAATCGTTCTTTACTTACATCGGAAGCAATTCCTGAAAACGAACCTAAACGTGCTTTTTCAATTACACTATTGTCAATATCCGTTGCAAATATCTGCACGTTAAAATATTTATTAGCTTCATTCATGCATTCCCGCAATATTATCGCAATTGAATATGCCTCTTCACCCGTGTAACATCCCGGCACCCAAATTCTAAACTGGCTATGATCAGGCTTATTAGTTACCAACTCTAATAATACCTTCTTCAACTGCTCAAAAGATTCCGGATCCCTGAAAAAACTTGTTACACCAATTAAAAGCTCTTTGAACAAGCTCTCTATTTCTGCGGTGTTTTCCTGAAGCAGCCGGATATAATTTGAAAGATTATCCAGCTGAGAAATATTCATTCTTTTTTCAACGCGCCTGTAAATCGTATTTTGTTTATATTGCGAAAAATCGTGTCCTGTATGATTTCTTAGTAATATGAATATTTTTTGGAATGAATCGGAATACTTACCTTCAGTATTTCCTTTGTCTAAAATAATGCCCTTAACTTTTTGCGAAACATAACTAATTAATTGCTCCGGCATTTCTTCCGGTGGAAGAATGTAATCGGCTAATCCGGTTTTAATTGCGCTGCTTGGCATACCATCGAACTTTGCCGATTTCGGGTCCTGAACCATTACCATCCCTAATTCACTCTTCACTGCTTTTAAACCGGCGGTACCGTCGGATGCCATTCCCGAAAGAATAATACAAATAGCTCTATCGCCTAAATCAGCTGAAAGCGATTTGAAGAAAAAATCGATTGGAAGCCGGAAACCATGGGCTTCCAAAGGTTCCAATAATTGGATAGTTCCATGAAGTACTGCTAAATCTCTATTTGCAGGTGCTACATATACATGGTTGGGCTCAATCACCATTCCATCTTCAGCCTGGAATAATTTCATCTTAGTGGATTTTTGAATTAACTCAGGCATTATACTAATATGGTTGGGATCTAAATGTGATACTATAATATATGCAACGCCGGTATTTTCATTTAAATTTTTGAAAAATTTTTCAAGAGCATCCAAACCGCCGGCCGAAGCTCCTATACCTGCCACATAAAATGATCTATCCGAAGAAAATATCTCCGCCGCTTTTTCCTTCTTTTTCACCTGAACTCGTTTATGAACTTCTCTTTTTTTCATAACTCCCTTCAAATTGAAATAGCAGCTTTGTTAATAATCTATATGAACGAAAAACAAAAAAAATTAAACTATTTAAATAAATTACTGTTAGAGTTGATTCTGCTTGAAGTATCTTAATTCTCATATAATATAATATTTTAATCTTTTAATATCAATTGCCTGTTAAGGGAGTAGCTATATAATTCATATAATAATTTACATTGTTAAACCATGTAATGAATAAAAATAAAATTCAGAGGCTGCATGCTATTTACAACGAGAAAATAATCAATGCTATAGCTGCAATGCTCATGATAATTAAAGTTGCCCATCCGAGTATATTCGACCATTTATTGTTAGTAAACTCCCCCATGACTTTTTTATTATTACAAATATTCAGAATTATTGCAATCATTACAGGTGCAGTTAGCCCGTATAAAATAGCAGTGTAAATAAGCGCTTTTATTGGGCTTATGCCTAAAAATTCAAGAGACAATCCCACAATAAGCGATATAGTTAGAGTAATGTAGAACCCCCTGGCTTCATGAAATTTTTTATCTAACCCTTCCTTCCAATTAAAAGTTTCGGCTAAAATGTAAGAGAGTGAACCTGCCAAAACAGGAATTGCTAAAAATCCTGTTCCTATTACACCTATGGCAAAAAGGAAATAAGTAAGTTTACCTGTTAATGGCTCCAACGCTTTAGCGGCCTGCCCCACTGTATTAATTTGCCTTATACCTGCATTATATAATACTGTTCCTGTAGTAAGAATTATAAAAAACATAACAAGATTAGAGAACAGCATTCCAAAATCAATATCCATTTTCATATTGCTGATAATTCGTTTATTAACAATAATTTTTTTACGCATATGCTGAATATCTTCTGCCTCCATAGTAGCCTGCCAAAAAAACAGGTAGGGCGAAATAGTGGTTCCGAGAATGGCTACGAGCATTACAAAAAATGCTTTGTTGAAATGAATGGTTGGAATAAAAGTGCTTTTTATTACCTTTAACCAATCTGCATGAACTAAGAATGGAACCACAGCATACAACAACAAGGAAAGGCAGAGCCATTTTAATATGGATGCCAGTTTTTGATAGGGAAATTTTATGATAAAGAAAATAAGTAAAAGGGTAAAAATTATGCTGAATATGAAAGATGGGATTTTATGTATAAGTAAATTTGCAACGGCTCCCATTGCCTGAATATCCGCACCTATATTTAATGTGATTGCGGGAAAGCTAAACAGAGCCATCAGATACAAAATACTTTTGGGATATTTCTTTTTTAATGTTGTTGTTAACCCCTGTTGAGTTACAATGCCAATCCTTGCGCACATCTCCTGAACTGCAGACATTAGAGGAAAAGTAATTAATGCTGTCCACAATGTTGCAAAACCAAAAGCTGCTCCTGCCTGTGAATAAGTAGCGATTCCCGAAGGATCATCATCGCTTGCACCTGTAACAAGCCCGGGACCAAGTATGCGCCAATATTTTTTAATTTTCGATGAAATACTTTTGGTTATTTTCATATTATTAAATAATCACAATCATTTTAGGCTGTTTTAAAATTTTTTATATAATTTTTCCTATGCCCTGCCATTATTCTCTGGCAAGTGCATCTATCGGATCAAGTTGTGCTGCTTTTCTGGCAGGAAGATAACCAAAGATGATGCCGGTAAGAAAAGCGCATCCAAACGCAATTATTATAGGCGCAACTGTGAAAATCACCCGCCAGCCTGCAATAACAGAAGTTGCTAAACCGCCGCCAAAACCGACAAAGATTCCAACCAGGCCCCCTATAAAACAAACCATTACAGCCTCGGTAAGAAATTGAAATAAAACATCGAAACTGCGCGCACCAATTGCCATTCTGATACCAATCTCGCGAGTCCGTTCGGTTACAGAGACCAGCATTATGTTCATTACGCCAATGCCCCCTACAACAAGTGATATAACCGCAATTGCCGCTAACAAATAAGTTAATGTATTCTGCGTTTCATTTGCTGTGGCAATTGTATCTGCCATGTTCCGTATGTTAAAATCTTCTTTTCTATGCCTGTTGATCAGCAGAGCATGAAGTGCAACTTGTACAATATCCATGTCAGCACCCGGTTCAACTCTAACTATCATACTATTGAAAAAGCGCTGTCCAAAAACTCGTGCACCTGCAGTTGTATATGGCATCCAGACGGAGTTGTCCATATCATCTCCTCTTGTGGTTAGTCCCTTGCTGCTTAAAACTCCAATAACCAGAAAAGGTGCACTGCCAATAAGCACATATTGGCCAAGAGGATTCATTCCATTAGGGAATAAATTATTTCTTACGGTCTGCCCAAGTACTACCACCTGAGAATACCTTTTAACATGTTCTGCCGAAAAGAAAACTCCTGCCTGCGGAGGCCAATCGTGCACCAATGGAAAATCTTCCCCCGTTCCTACAACCGTAACTGTTAAATCAAGATCGCCAAAACGAATAAGCGATGATAAATTTGTTTCCGGAATTGCCATAGCAACACCGGGCAGACTGCCAATTGATGGCAGGTCTTCCGGAACAAAACTGGTTACGATATCAGCAGAAGCGCGCACTGCAGGCGGCCCGCGCATAATTGTAAGCAAGTCAGTGCCCATTGCCTGTATCCGCTCAAGAACATCCTGCTTTGCACCATTTCCAATTGCCATTAATGCAATTACCGAAGCAACGCCAATTATAATTCCAAGCATGGTAAGCAGAGTACGCAGCCTGTTATGAAGAAGAGAACGAAAAGCCATCTTTAAAGCTTCGCCAAGGACTGCAACACCCGGTTTAGCATCCTTTTCTGTTTCATCAACTTTTGTTTTAATACCGGTCAAACCTTTTTCCTGTATCTCGTCGGCTATAATACGCCCATCTAAAAGGCGGACAATTCGGTGTGCATACGCGGCTATGTCGCTGTCATGCGTTACAAGAATAATAGTATGCCCTTCACTATGCAGCTTTTCCAATATAGCCATAACTTCCTTACCGCCCTGACTGTCCAAGGCACCGGTGGGTTCATCGGCAAGAATTACGGGCCCGCCATTCATTAAAGCACGGGCAATACTTACACGCTGCTGCTGACCGCCGGAAAGCTGATTAGGATGATGCAGCAGCCGGTCACTCAATCCAAGTTCTTTTAGTAAGTCGCTGGCGTGTACTTCCCGCAGATTTTTTGGCATGCCTCTGTAAACAGCAGGAACTTCTGCGTTTTCAACTGCATTTAAATCCGACATTAAATTGTAGCGCTGAAAGATGAAACCAAAAGTATCACGCCGTAATGCTGCAAGTTCATCGCCATTAAGACTGGCTACTTCTATTCCACGAATGTAATACGTGCCTTTCGATGGTTTGTCAAGACAGCCTAATATATTCATTAGCGTTGACTTGCCTGAACCTGATGCACCCATTATCGCTACGAATTCACCGCTATTAATCTTCAAGCAAATATCTGTGAGGACAGTTAACGGTTCGCCGCCCGAGGTATATGTCCGGCTTACAGCCTTCAATTCAAGTAGCGGCTGTGATATCATGGCGCCCTCCGAACACTTAAAGCACTTTTTGTATCACTCTGTGTTGTAACTGATCTAATAATAACTTGTTCTTTTTCTTTCAGTCCTTCTTTAACTTCCGCCGAAATTTCACTTTTTATACCAATCTTTATAAGACGCTGCTCTGTACTGCCATCAGATTTCAACACCTGTACTTTTATCTCTGAATCTTCGCCGGCATTACCGATAGCCGCCGTGGAAATCAACAAAACATCCTGCGCGCGGGCCAGTACTATGAAAACCTGTGCAGTCATTTGAATCTTCAATTCACGCTCCGGATTAGGAATATCAAACAACACATCATAGAAGACTACATTGTTGATGAGTTCCGGAGTAGGCAGGATTTGCCTGACTTTGCCTGTCCACCGTTTTGGCTGGCCAAGCACCGTAAAATAAACATCCTGTCCGGCTTTGACTCTTACAATGTCGGCTTCCGAAACCTGCGCCCAAATTGTAACAGTACTAATATCGGCAATACGCAAAATATTCGGCGCCTGCTGATTAGCGTTTAGGGTTTGTCCTTCAAGAATATTAATAGAAACAACTTCGCCTGACATGGGGGAAAAGATTTTTCCAAATTTCAAATTTGCTTTAGCTGTACTTACTGCTGCAACAGCCTGCTTCATCTGAGCAGAGAGAGAAGCGGCATCGGCAAAAGCGACATCATAATTTGCCTTTGTAATATCGCGTTCAGCGGCTGAGACCATCCCTTTCGAAAAGAGCGTATCGTTGCGGTCCTTCTGCAATGTAGCAAGTACAAGCTGAGCATGTTTTAAGGAATGCTGTGAAGTTATATTTTCCAGTTGTGCATTGGCAGCAGTGAGTGCTGTCTTAGCGAGAACCGAATCAATTTCAGCAAGCAGTTGATTTTTTACTACCTGATCGCCCCGTTTAACTTTTAGAGATTTCAGCATTCCGGATACCTGTGCTCCTACATCTACATACAGTATGGGCTGCACAATACCTTCCGCTACTACGGTGCTTTCCACATTCCCGCGTTCAACTACAGCAGTAACATAAAGAACTTTTGCCTTGCTAAACAGCCATTGATATCCTAACCAGCATGCGCATATAATTAAGAGCAGGCCAATGGCCCAAACACTGCGCCGCCGAAGCAGAGTGCGAATTTTTGGATTAAGAATAGTTGCATGTTTTGCAGACTGTTTAGTGGAACCATCCACTGGTTTAGTTTCCGGGTTTGTATCCATCGTTTCCATTTTAGTTATTTCCTTTTATACTTTTTAACTATTTTCGCACAACTTCTTGCTAAAGCCGTTTGAGGAAATTTCTACTGCAATTTCCTTGAAAGGTCATAGTTGTTTCTACCGATAATAATAAATTGACAATCTTGTATGCGAAAATATTTTTAATTCTTGTTGTAACAACATAAAATTGTTTTTTCTAATCCTCTTAATATTTATTATCACAATTTCTGCCAAAACGCATTGTCTAATGCCAGATCCTTTACGCCATTAATTACAAATTGAATTCCTATACAAACAAGAATAAAACCCATAATTCTGGAAAGGCTGTCAACACCATTTATACCAAGAAACCGGCGCATAAAACCGGCACTTCTTAGAATGAGCCAGGAAATTAATGCGGTAATTACTATTGCTACAATTACCCCTATAAAAGCAAAATATTTATCATAACCATGCCGTCCGTCAATAGTTGAAGACATAGTAATTACAGTAGCAATAGCGCCAGGGCCGCTAAGGCTGGGCATAGCAAGTGGGCTAAATGCAATGTTGCGTTTCTGGAGCGCTTCTTGTTTCCCTTCCTGTGTGATGTGCGTTTCATTTGGGAACAACATACGAAACCCGAGAAAGCCGATAACCATTCCACCGGCTATGCGAATACCAGGTATAGAAATACCGAATATTAACATTATTAGGTGGCCTGCTAACAGAAAGGCTGTTAAGATAAAAGTCATATATATACATGCTAACAGAATTTGATTATTACGAGCTTTTTTACTAAGATGCGAACTAATACTCAGCAGTAGAATTGCCGTACTTACCGGATTAATAATAGGGAGAAGGGTTATTAGGGTAATGAATACCCACGAGAAGAATCCTGATATATCTTTCATAATAATTCCGTTAAGAGTTTTATTGCAGCTATTGAAGAAATATTTAACACATATTTTGCAATTGATAAATTTACTTTCACTAAATGAAGCAGGCAAATTTTCATAACACACTCACTATGGCAATTACTCCTGATATAATAATTAACACACCGGCAATCCGGTTAACCCATATCAGCCCGGTTAAATTCAGTCTCTTTCTAAAAAGAGTAACTCCGGTACTCAGGAATAAAAACCAATAGGCGGAACCTATAAAAATTCCCGCAACGAGAGCTGTTGCTGAAACATAACTGAGCCCATTAGCTATACTAAGCGCCGCAAATATTATAATGAAAGAAAAAATAGTTAATGGATTTGTAAGAGTAAGGAAAACAGTGGTAAGATATGATCTTAGAATGCCTCCGTTTTTAGGCATATTTATATCTTTTGGGTGGTTAATAAATGTCCGCACACCAAGGAACAAAAAAAGTGCGCCTCCAACTAAACGTATCCATACCCGCTGATTATATAGAGTGTTGGAAATTATTGTAAGCCCGAATGCGGCAATGCTGCCGTACAACATATCGGCAGTTGCAGCTCCAATGCCTATGATTAGCCCGCGTAATTGCCCTTCGGCAAGTGTTTTGCGTATGCACATAATTCCGATGGGGCCTACCGGCACGGCCATAATAAAACCAATTAAGATACCTTTTAAAAAGACTATAAATTCCATAATGTTATCTTTCCTTAGGCAGTTTTTTAAAATAATTATTTATTGAACTATCCGGATTGGTATTCTCAAATTTTTCACTAATTATAATGCCCGCATTACCTTGATCAATCCAAGAACAAACGGTTGTTTTCATAATAATATTTCTTTCCGATATATTTAAACGCTGATAAGAGGCACCTTCATTAATTTGTCCTTTATATAACATAAGAGAGTAAATCATTTTTTATAACCCGAATTTTTTAAATATATAATATTTGGGGAAATCAATGCCGAACGTAAAGAGAGCAGACAATCCTATAACGCTTAGAATGACAGAAATGTTTAACGGTGGGACCAGGATTCCAAACATACTTATTAGTGAAATCACAATTATTGCCGATGTGGTAGATATAAGCAAACCTTTTCCCGGAAGCGACGACCAGAAATGTTTTCTTTCCCTTAAGATCAATACCCTGAATTGACTGTTGATTATAAAACAAAGCATTATGAGAGTAGTCAAAGCATTTTGCTGTAAATGAAAATAATTAATTCCTGTAATTAAAATAATAATATCTCCGGCTACATATAAAAGAGCCGGGATAATAGATGCTAATACAATATTTCTAACATTCCATTCATTTGGGCTGCTTGTACTTTTTACATTGTCGGTGGAAAGAGTCATACTAACGAAATCATTTGCAAACACTAATAATGACATACCGATAAGAGTAAGTAAAATATTATGCAGCCAGAAAAATGCGATTGTAAGAAAAATTACAAATTCTAAAACTTTAACAACTTTATTCAGGACCCATGTAAGCATACGTTGATATGCTTTTCTACTTATTGTTATTGCATCAATTATTACACTGACACCTGACTCAGTTAAAACTATACTGGATGCTGCTTTTGTTACATCAGTTGAATTGCTGACGGCAATGCCCATCTCCGCCTGTTTCAACGCAGGTGCATCATTAACTCCATCTCCAGTCATTCCTACAGTATGCCCTTCAGATTGCAATAACTTTACAATTTTATATTTATCTTCAGGATATATTCCTGCAAACCCATCACATTCGTTAACAATCTTTGATTGTTCGCCTGCTTTTAAATTTTTAATATCCTCCATGCGGATAATTTTACTTCCAATACCAACCTCAACCGATATCTCTTTTGCTATCTCAATGCTATCTCCTGTAAGCATCATCGGTTTTATGCTAAGTTCTCTCGCCCGGTCTATCATGTCTTTTGAATCGGGCCTCGGCGGATCTGCCATCGACAGCAATCCTAAAAATGTATAATTATTCAGATTTTCTCCATCTGACATTGCAATAGCAATAGTTTTGTAACCTTTCTTAGAAAAAACATCAATAGCTTTGTTCACTTCCGATAGAGTTCCATTATCCATATCATGGCACAAAGGAATAATTACTTGTGTAGCCCCTTTTACTGAACTGAACCTCTTAGAACCGTTTTCAATAATTGCTTCGGTTTTCTTTGCAGACGGATTAAATGGAGTATAAGATACCTGTCTGTATCCATTAAAATTTACACCGGATTTTCTTGCATATTCAATAACTGCCTTATCCATTAAGTCCCCTCCTTCCAAATGTGAAGTCAACGAGGTTATCCTCAATACGTCTTCAACAGTATATCCGGAAAACGGTATGCAGCCTGCAACCGATAATTTGTTTTGTGTTATAGTACCGGTTTTATCAAAACAGATAATATCTATTGAAGCCGCATCTTCAACGGATTCAAGTTTTGTTACTATGGCTCCTTTTTTAGCCAGTTCTATTGCACAAACAGATTGCACAATAGTGAGAACTGCCGGAAGAGCTGCAGGAATAGCTCCCAACAGAACAACAATTATAAACGCAAACATTATTGAAATGCTTAAGTTCATCAGAAATGCAGATACTGAAACCAAAATAGATGCAGTAATGCCGATATAAATCATATACTTTACAACATCCATCATTATTGCTTCCTGATGCGACTTTGGCTTCGCAAGTTTTATCAGCTTAACTGTATTACCGAAAAAAGTATTTGCACCAGTATTAATAACTATACCCGCACCCTCGTTATGCGTAACAACAGAGCCGGCGTATATAATGCCGGATGGATGAATTTCTTCCGGCATGGACTCTCCTGTAATGGCCGATTGATCTACGGAAAATATGCCGGAAACAATTTTAAGATCTGCAGGAACAATGTCGCCAAGTTTTACAGAAATAATATCTCCTATTACAATTTCTTTTGTATCTTTTTCTATCCATTTTTTATCCCGCAAGACCTTTGATCTAATTGCCAGTTTTTTCTTTAATAAACTAATAACTTTTTGAGAACCTCTTGACTGTGTCTGCCCAATTATGGCGTTTGCAGTCAGCAAAGTAAAAATTATTATTCCTTCAATAAAATGATTTAATGCCAGGTCAAGCACTATGGCAATTTCCAAAAGCCATGGCATAGGCCCCCAGTAACGCCGGATGAAATCCCAAAGAGGATTTTGTTTTTTTTCAGCAATTTCGTTATAACCGAATTTCTCAAGGCGGTTACCCGCTTCAGCATCAGAAAGCCCATCGGCATTTGCCTCTAAAATTTTATACGTATCAGCTAAGGATAACTTTTTATATTCGGTAGTATTCCTGATCTTATATTCCACAAATACACTTTCTTCCATTATTTTAAATAATGCGGCACATAATTATTAGAGTCAATTAATTTGTGTTATTATTCAAACATTTCTATTTTAAAAAATTAGGCTGCCATTTTATTGCTATTCCTGTTGCCATGAATGAAGAATACAATCCTAACTCGATATTCTTATCCTGGAAACGGTGAAATTCCGGAATTAATATGCCGCATAATGTCCCTACTCCAAAACCAACCAATTCATCAGTCGGGAAATGCGCGAGAGCTCTTAATCTAAAATATGACATAATTATAGGTGGTATAGCAGCTATACTATATATAAGATATTTTTTCCACCCCAATTCCGGGTGATAATCACAAAATACCTTTGCGGTAAAAAAAGAAGCCGCAGCACAATCTGCAACATGCCCGCTATAAAGTGAATTCCTGTTGTTAGGAGCCGTTCTTTCATCCATATTAACCGAATTATAATAAACTATAGGGCGTAACCTATTTTGAAAAGTAGCCCCGAATGGGCTGTAAAGATAAATATTATTCGTAACTGCCTGGGTTTGCAAATACATCAAAAGAATATCCAGCCAATCTTGCCTTATTCTGGAATCCAGCATAGTTAGAACAGGGAAAAAGGCAGCAACAGATGCCAACTGATTAGAAAGTTTGTCGAAGTTGTCTCTTTGCGATGGATCAAAATTCAAAGCCCAGCTGTCAATTGATGAAATATCATTTCTGTCCAGATTTTGCAACTCTCCGGCTGATATAGGCGATTTGTTCGTTAACCAGGTTATTCCAATCTTTTCTAATGTTATCCCTCCAATTATGATTCCTCCTGTTACCCAGTAATTAACATGATAAGGGTGAAATGAAGAATCGCTCGCTGCATTTTGGGAATATACCTGATTAGCCAAAAAGATACTTAAAAAAATAAAAATAATAAATTCAAACCGCATAGTTTTCATATTTCCGCCCTTGTTCATTGTTAACATATAAATAGCTTTTCTTTCAAATTATATATGCTTCTTATTTTACTTTGTATTTGAAATGTGTGGTTTTGCATATCGAACCATAGTTAAGATTAATTGTAAACTGGTATTCACCTTTTTCATTGAGAGAAACACCGCTACCAAAGTAATTCATCATCGGCAGCAGCTTAAAAGAATAATTTTTTTTCGCCGGGGAAACGACTTCTACTGTGGCGGCAGCACTTGTAATTTCATCTCCATTCAAAATATTTGTAATATTAAGCAGAAAACAATGAGTCCCTGCCGACATAGCATCTCTTGCCGGCTTTTCCATTTCTATGTTTTTTTCTTTCATCACATCAATATTTGCTTTCATTATTTCTTTGTTTTTCTTCTGACTTAAAATCCACACCTTAGTATCAAGGCTATCTAACGTCGATACAAAAACCGGAACGCCTATCAGAATCAAAGCATTGCTGTTTTTTAAATTTGCATCTTCATTTGTATCGTGTGCTGTTTGTCCATCCATAGTGTGGGCAATCACAAAAGTCATCATGAATGCAAGACCAAAATATTTTATTTTCAGAACACTGCGTTTCATTTTACCCTGTATTTGAATTGTAAGGATTTATTCCCGGAAGGAAGGTTCATATTAATAGTAAACAGGTATGCGCCTTTTTGATTTAGCAAGGCACCGCCGCCAACGTAATTTATCAACGGTTTTAGTTCTACTGAAGAATTCTCCCTTTTTGGGGAAACAACTTCCGCCTTGGCTTCGGTAGCTAAAACCACATGTCCGTTTAATTTATTAGTAATGCCAACCATGACACAATTAGTACCTGATAATATTTCCTCTTTGGCAAGTTTATCTATTTCAATATTATCTTTTTTCATTTTGCTGAAGATCTCGTTCATTACCTCATTACTTTTATTCTTGCTTAATATCCACACTTTAAATTCAAGACTGTCCGCCTTTGATATATAAGCCGGTGTTCCCATCATGATTGAAATGTCATTGTTCGATTTGATGATATTTGTCTTTTTACTGTTTGTACTCTGTCCGGATAGTGTAAATGTTGAAACGATAAATACTATTAACAAGAGAGAAAAATATTTTATTTTCATAATATCACTTTTTGTTTGTCAGTCCTTTATTATTCCGATGTAATGTGTACATCTTTTTATTAATTTTCGCTTTACTAATAAAGCGTTTATTTATTGTCGGATAATTCATAGCGCTATTTCCGTAATGCCGCTAATTTTCTGAATAATTCTATTTCCTGCTCGTTTAGATTATCGGGTAATTGGATGGATATTGTTACATACAGATTCCCGAATTCATTTTTTGATTCTTGTACCGGCATTCCAAGCCCCGGCAGCCTTAACAATTTACCGTTGGGCGTTTCTTTAGGTATAGCTACGTTCACGTCATCTTTTAATGTTTTAATCCGCACTTTTCCGCCAAGCATGGCAGTATATAAATCGACTGCCTTACTGCAATAGAGATCATTCCCTTTTCGGATAAATTCGGGATGCGGTGCAATTTTAACAGTTATAAAGAGGTGACCGTTAGGGCCGCCGTTAAATCCGTTTCCCCCTTTGCCTGCAATTCTTAATCTTTGGTGATCCGCAACACCCGGTTTTATGTTTACCTTAATTGTCTGGCCATTGAGTTGTATAAGCCTTGCAGTTCCATGATATGCTTCATCAAGGGAAAGAGTTGTTTCTGTTTCAAGGTCCTCTCCTTTAATAACATTGCTGCCTCCTCCGCGCCGCTGGCCGCTGCGCTGCCCAAACAGCATTTCAAAAAGATCATAAACATTTTCACCATCAAACATCGTATTGGATTGATTGGAATTTTGCCGGTTCGTTTGTCCGCCCCGTCCGCTTGTGTATTTTGACCAATCAAATCCTCCGGGCTGTGCACCTGCAGCTTCATATTTTTTCCAGTCTGCTCCAAATTTATCATACTTTTTTCGTTTCACCGGATCGCTTAGCACTTCATTTGCCTCGCTGATTACTTTAAACTTTTCCTCAGCAGATTTATTCCCATTATTCTTATCAGGATGATATTTTTTAGCCAGAGTGCGATATGCTTTTCTAATTTCTGCCGGAGTTGCTGTTTTAGCAATGCCTAATTCTTTATAATAATCTTTATAAATCATATTATATCCATTTCATACTCATCAATTACTGCAAATAATAGAGAAATTCACCATCCGGCAACCCTCACTTGCGCAACACGCAGCAATTCATTGTTCCACATATATCCGTGCCGCAGTTCATCAATAATAGTACCCGATTCAACTCCTTCATGTTCTGCTACGGCTATAGCCTCATGCAGGTTATGGTCGAATTGCATACCGAGGCTTTCAAAGGGAAGTACTCCATATCTTTCTAACATTGCAAGAAGTTTTTGATAGATGATTTTCATTCCATTAAAAAATGGTTCATCTTCATTGCCGCCGCATCGCAGCGCTTTCTCCATATCATCAATAGCATTTAACAAAGAAAGAAAAATTTCCCGTTTATTCTCTTCGGCAATTTTATTGCCGTCCCTTTCAATCCGGCGCCGGTAATTTTTAAAATCCGCCATTGTGCGTAGATGCTGCTCACGCTCATTTATCAGCTCTTCCTCCAACCTTTGAATTTCTTCTGCTAAATCAGGTTGTTTAAGAAGATTATGTTCGTTCTCATATAAGTTAATTTCCATCTAAGGCCTCTTGTATAGTAAATCAATTGATTTTATAAAATCATTTTCTCAAAAAAACTTTTGTCAGTCATACCAATGTCTCTTATTCGGAATAATTGGTTTTTTGTTTTGATCTTGCATTGTACCTCAAAAATTCATAATTAATTTGTCATAATGTTATAATTGTCATTTAGCATAATGCAGGGTAATCTGTATATCCTTTATTACCGGGAGAATAAAATGTGTCCTTATCAAGTTCTTTTGCCAATGGCCAATTATTGGCGAATCGAGCAACAAGATCGGGATTATTAATAAACAGCCTTCCGAAAGCAATTAGATCTGCAGTTCCGTTTTTTAATTCTTCATCAGCCCGCTCCATTGTATAACCGCCGCTAAAAATAAGAGTGCCCATAAATATTTGGCGAATTGCTTTTTTAATCTCAACAGGTACTTCCGGCCCTCCCATACTACTGTGATCTACTATATGGATATAAAGAATTTTTCTGCTATGCAGTTTTTCAGTAAGATATTTATACGTATCGTTAATTTCGGGATAGAGAGGCATGTCGTTTGCAATACCATAAGGAGAGAGGCGCAAACCAACTTTATCTTTTCCTATTACTTCAATTGCGTTATCTATTATTTCCAGTAATAACCGGCAGCGGTTTTCTATACTGCCGCCATAGTCGTCTTTTCTTAAATTACTGATAGGCGACAAAAATTGTTCTAACAGGTAACCGTTAGCGCCATGCAGTTCAATGCCGTCAAACCCTGCTTTTATTGCATTAATTGCCGCCGTAGTAAATTCTTGTTTTGTTTTGTTGATTTCATCATTGTTCATTTCTTTTGGAATTGGAAAATCCTGCAGCCCTCCGGAATCAGTCCACATTTGTCCGGCCGGTTTTACAGCCGAAGGAGCAATAATAATTGAATCCGGCGGCATATTTAAATAGTGGCTTATACGCCCGGTGTGCATTAACTGGACAAATATCCTTCCTTCTTTCAGATGTACAGCATCAGTAGTTTTCTTCCATCCTTCAACTTGCGCTTCATTAAAAATTCCGGGAATTCGGCAATAGCCGAGGCCGCTTGGCGAAGGAGATGTTCCTTCAGTAATTATTAACCCGGCTCCGGATCTTTGTCCATAGTATTCCGCCATCAATTGGTTGGGAATGTTATCAATTGCACGGGAGCGTGTCATAGGAGCCATTACGATTCTATTTATAATCTCTATGCCGCCCAGTATATATGGGCTGAATAGTTTAGCATCTTTCATTTTAAAAATCCTTTTTTAAGATAAAGCATCACATTGCCAAAGATTAAGAACAAGATTACCGTTAATAAAAAGTCAATTATCAATAACTCTGTACTGAATTAATATTTTTTTCTAAAAAGCAGCCAGCTAACTATGATACAAAGGCCGAATGAGAATAATGCCGGAACCCAAGCTGAACTGTTTATGCCCATCCAATCGTTTGCGAACATTCTTCCATTCATCCCGCTATCCATAATAGCCCTGCTTCCGAAATAAAAAAACACTGCTGCAAGTAATAATAAAAGAAGCGTTAAAAATCTTTTATCTATTTTTTTCATTTAGTCTCCAATGCATTACGAAGCTTAAAACTCCGGAATTCTTTTAGATTATCTGACATTTTTAACCTATGAAGAAGGGTATTTTAATTCAATCGGGCAAAAGGATGAAAAAGGAACTACATCCTTTTGGCAAATTTGCCGGGTTTCTTCTAAAAATTGATTATAGTGCAGGATTTGTAATGCTTAACTGAATCTTATTAATAAATTTTAGTGACAGGAGGAAATATGGAATTGAGTATCTTGAGAATAATAAACGGCTATTATTGTTTCATCCGGTTTATTTCTTAGTTCTTCTTTGCAAAATCTAAGATGCCGGAAAATAACAGCCGTTGGAACAATTTTATTTTCAATGTTTCTTATATACCGTCACATCAGTACGGCTTTTAACATGATATGCCGATAAATACAATTCACTTACTTTTTATTATTGCGTTCAGAATTACTTTGACTTTTCTGTCTCTTAAATTCTTCCTTAGGAACTAATACTTCTTTTTTAATGCGTTCAGTATGTTGTTCAACTCTTTTATTTTCCTGTTGAGGTAAATTCATTTTATGGATTTCCCCTTTTTGCAATTTGACAGGCTCGTGCTGGATATTAATATCAACTATTTTCCTCCCTGTAACCTTTTCAATTCCATTTCTATCGGGAGGTTTATTTATTACATTTTTTCTGAAGCTGCTCTCATTTACACGCTGATTGTTCACTCTGAAAGCCCTGATGTTATCATTGGTAAAATCGCTGCTTTTTACAGAGCGCCAATGTCTGTTTTCATTTGCTTCCCATGGGTTTCCGTATGTAATACCATTAGGAGGCAGAGGAGCCCAGGAAACATAATCGTCATAATTCATCCACATAACTCTGGCGGGAGACCAATCATTATCTGATGGTATCCATACCCAACCATAGTTTGGATCATCGAACCAATAGCCATAATGATAAACAATCCAGCCAAATGGTTCATAAGAAACCCATGTCCATTCTCCTGTAGATGATGTCCAATGGCCGTTTTCAAAAGGAGCCCAATCAGAAACAGCGTATGGACGCCAGGCATTTCCATAGTTATTTACATTCACCCATTCACCATAGCTATTCAATTCGTCTAAATTGTAGCCATTCTGAACAGAACTATCATAACCTTGGTATCCCAGGGTTGAACATCCTGAAAAGAGAAACGAAATTAGAAACAGGGATAAAACCCCTGCAATTCCAATTAAAACATTCGTCTTTTTCATAATTTTATCTCCTTAATATGTTGATGTGTTACAAAATATTTATTTTGTTTTTTACTCAAATAATAACTCGTTTATACAAACTACCGCCTATAAGTACAAGCACGGTTGATGATATTGCAAGTATTATATAATCTGTGAGTAATGAAAACCCCGAAGGTGTTCCTATCATTAGTAATCTCATTCCGTCAATCATATAAGTAAGCGGATTGAAATGGGAAATTATCTGAAGCCATCCGGGCATTATGTCTATGGGATAAATTGCATTACTGGCAAAGAAAAGAGGCATAGTCATTAATTGGCCTATTCCCATAAATCGCTCGCGCGTTTTTACTAAACATGCAATAATGAGAGAGAAAGTAGAAAAGAGAATTGCTCCCAACAATACTAAGAGCACTACCCCCAGAATGTTAACCGGGTCCCATATAATATGCACAGATAATGATGCAGCAAGTATGTAAATGATAATCATTAAGGGAATGCAGCGAATACCGGCCGACAATGCTTTCCCAAGCACCAGTGCTGTACGTGGTGTAGGAGTTGCAAGAAATTTATGCGTTAATCCTAAATCTCTTTCCCAAATAATTGCAATACCATAAAAAATAGAAACGAACAAAACACTTTGTGCTAAAATACCGGGGGACATAAAATCAAGATAATTTTCTCCGGGAAGCATTCGTGTACGGGCCATTACCTGTCCGAAAATTAACAACCATAATGCCGGCTGAACTGCGCGCATTAATACTTCCGTGGGGTCATGCAATATTTTCCTGATTTCAAAATCAGTGATTACAAATGCTTTTCGAAAAAAAATTTTCATTTATTTATCCTAATCTGGCGCTTGTTTTTCTTTCTCTTGAAATACTGGTGAAGCCGTTCCCGGCAAATAGAGTTTCGGAAGTATAATGAATAAATGCATCCTCTAAATTTGCTCCGGGTTTATTAATGGAGCTTTTTAATTCCTGTGGAGTTCCGGAAGCAACTAATTTACCGCGCGACATAAATCCAATGCGATTGCATAAATGGTCTGCTTCATCCATTAAATGGGTAGTCATCAAAATGGTTGTGTTGTAATCTTTTTTCAATTGTTGTATATGGTCTAATACTGTTTTGCAGGCAATGGGGTCTAAGCCAATAGTAGGTTCATCTAAAAAAAGGACCGGAGGGCGGTGCAGCATAGATTGAGCAATCTCCAGCCTCCTTACCATTCCGCCGGAATATTCATGTACAGGTTTTTTAGCTGCATCAGCAAGCCCCATAAACTCTAATGAATCTAAAACCCGGGGCTTACATTCCTTTGAAGGAATATCATATAACCGCGCAAACATTAAAAGGTTTTCCATTCCTGTAAGGGCGCCATCAACAGAGAGCATTTGCGGCACATAGCCAATCATTCTTCTTACTTTTTCAGGCTGCGAGATAATACTGAATCCGCAAATGAAAGCTTCACCTGAAGTAACAGGAAGAAGTGTAGTAAGCATTTTAATTACAGTCGTTTTACCGGCACCATTTGGGCCTAGTAATGCAAAAGCCTCTCCTGCTTTAATATTAATATCTAACGAATTAACAACGGTTGACTGCCCGAATTTACGTGTTAGTTTTATTGTTTCAATAATACCCATTTATTTTTACCTTAATCGCCGAAAAATTTGTTCTCCGCCAATGCTTTATATATCTCCATAATGTTTTAGAAGTATATTCTCATAATCCCTGCCTATTGGATTAGAAAAATCAAAATCAGGACTTTTCTCTATAGATGTCTTTGATAGATTCATATAGACTATAGATTCCGCCCAATCGATACGGATAATCCAGCGTGGCAATATTAAGACTTTTCTTCCCGGAAGCCAGGTATGAGTATTTACAATCAAAAAACAAACATTCCAATTTTTATCATCAACTATAAAATCTTCTACATGCCCAATTAAACCGTCTTTAGCATGAATATGATAACCTGTAACTTTTTTTGTGCTTCGCAAGTGGGGATCATCCCCATCCTTCAATTTGTTTTCACCTGTTAATGGTAAATCCGGAGTATTCCCCAAAGGCTGACCGTAGAATGTATCTCCCCAATAAATTGGGAACTTGTAATAATTCAATAATTTTTCTTCGTGTTGGCGAGAAACGGTTTTCTCTGCATCAATATCCGGACTGCTGCTAACCTGTTCCATAAAAAGGTTTACCCGGAATGTTTTAGATTTCCAATCAGTTGTTCCAAGTGCAGTGTGGGGAATTAGCACCTTACGTTCAAATAACCAATGCCCTGTTTTTACTACTAAATAACGGATTGACCATGTTAGATCATCGAAAAAGAATTCATCTACTTTTCCTAACTCGCCGTCTTTGGCGATTATTGTGTAGCCAATCAAATTATTTACATTGCGATGCATTTTAATTCCCTTTTCATGTGCCGATTTTCTATTGTTTTCAAATCTTATTTCCATCTAAAAACGTTATGCCTGTTTCCGGGTATATGATGTTCCTTTTTAAAAAACAACCAGCCAACTATAACACAAAGGCAAAATGAAACCGAAGCCGGAATCCATGCATAGCCCCGGCCTATCCAATCGTTTTCCACTACCCTTTCATTCATTCCTATGTCCATCATAGCATAACTGCCGAAATAAATAAACAATAAAATGGCTACCAGAAAAAGAAATGCCAGAAACCTTTTATTCATTTTCATAATTTTTAACTTCATTGCAATTTTTAATATTCCTTTTTCAAGAATAATTCCTTTTAATTTATGTTCAGAGTGCAATTCTGATTGTGATCGGGTAAACTGAAGAAACTTCAACCGGGGATTTATTACCCTCATGCTTATCAACAACCCAGGTTGCAATAAAATAACCTAACATAGCACCTGAAAAATCATCGGAGATCCAATGCTTATCCTGATAAACCCGGGAAATAAAAGTAAGCACAGCCGGTATGTAAGCTATTACCTTTAACCAAACCGATGTAACATTTCTTGAAAGTACAGTAGATAAAACAAATGCTGCTACATTATGTCCCCCCGGCATCGAGGCATAATCGGTGCCAAATATTGAACTGAATGGATGAAATGTACCGTTGCCTTCATTCATATAAGGGCGCGCTCTTCCAATTGCTTGTTTCAATATATAACAAACAACCCCGGCATAAATTGATGCCTGCCCAATTTCATAAGCAATTTTCCTGGTTCCAATGTCATTTGTAAGTAATGAATGGATAGCAAAACCGCCAAAGAGAACAATAGGGGTATAAATTTCTCCCCAAATTCTGCCGAACTCAATTGGAACACTATTGAAATTACTCTGATCTTTCAAAACTAAATCGCGGACAGGCTGATCGGCTGTTTCCATTAATAAAATTGTTCCTGCGCTTACCAAACCTAATTTAAGCCAGTCGCTTCCATCCCATTTAAGCGGCTGCTTGATGAAATCAAGAGTCTCACTTCCAAACTGGGAGAATGTATATTTTTGTTGTGCGAGGAGAGGAGATTCGCACATAATAATTAAGGTTAACAAAATTAATATTTTTTTCATGGCTGCATCCGTTTTTATATTTAAATATTTTAAAAATATTTAGCAAAAAATTGTTTTTACCTTTTAAATTTGAACTCTTCCAAAAATATTTGAATAAAAAGTTTCTCTTCAGTTCTTACCGTATGCACTGCTGCAAAATCAGACGGGTACCGGTCACTGTAGTAAACCTGATGTTCTAATCCAATGCTTACATTGTCAAAAATCTTGCAGGTAATCCGGGGTTTGATAACTCCGATGTAAGATTCCCCTGCAATTCCTACATATGTATGCAGCCACCAGTAATAACCTACAAATGAAAGTTCAACCCATCCGGCAATATTTAAACGGCATTCAACCTTGCCTTCCAATCCGCCGACATAATTAAAATCCCTAACCTGTGTAGTATCGGGACCGAATCGTTTACTAAGCCCGCCGAATGGAACAACAGCTAAATGAATGCTTGTAAAAAGACTGGAATTACCAACAAACGGCACCTTGGTAACTATTCCGGGGCCAAAAGCTATGTCGCCTAATTCGAAAGTCTTACTGTCAAAATAATTCATATGTTGAAACAAACCGAACAGCATATCAATATTACCTAACTGATAATTACCGCCGAATAAAATTCCATAACCTGTAATATTGTCAACTATTTTTCTCCCCACACCTAAATCTAAATCGGTTCTCATCCTGAAATAGTCAAAAGGTTTTCGCGATCTTTTTTCAAACGGATTTCCGTAATCAAGTATCATATCTAAAAACAAGCTGTTTGAAGCCTGATTCTCTATTGCAGTTCCTTCATTTACTCTATGGTACCCGGCAAGCAGTTTTATGTTAAGAGGTTCTTTCTGATATACTTCTTCTGTTGTTATTCTGGTAAGGCTCCCATTTAAGAGTCTGTTAAAAAACCTTGTAGGTGAAATCACGGCAACCGCCAGCTCCCTGAAAAATCTATCAGCCCCGGTTGTTTGATCATCAAGAATGTCTGAACCTAACCGGTAAAATATTTCCCCCAGATATATTCCGTTAATTGTAGTCATAATCAAATCATTTCGTTCCGGTATTCCTGTTTCTCCAAATATTTTCCACATATAACTGCCGAAAAGTGCAAATGGAGCAGATTCCCAGAAATTGTATCCGTTAGCGCGCGCAGAATTATAAAATGCAGCACCGCTGTAAGGATGCATGAAAAAATCCATGCCGAACCTGTCCTGATCCCACTCCCAACCTGCTGCCCATGGAGCGCCTGCTTTTAAATTGCGCCCCCATGAAGCAAAACCTACATGAGTATAAGGCGCCTTCAACAGATAAGTATCCATTAAATTTGTGACAATATTAGTCATAGTAACTCCAACAATAGGCCTCCATATCGGCTCCTTAGGAGTATACATAGGGTTGTCATCGCGTAAATCGCCATACATATTATATTTCATTGTATCCGGTAAAGATGTTTTAACAGGAGTAGCAACCAGATCGGAATAACGGATAATCTCATTCAATGAAAGCTGCCTGCCCTGCCAATTATTGTGATTAAGGGGTAACTTTTGTTCGAATGCTGTTTTAAGCTGTGCTTGAAGCAATGTTGAGAATAAAACAATAACACCTAAAGCATAAATTATTTTCATTTTCATTTATTCATACCTTTTATTTAATATTTTCAATTAACAGCTATCATTTTTTTGCAAATAAACCATTAATCGCTTTTCCAACGGCATCCATGTCGCGATTAAATGCTTGCTTAAACACTTCCCATTTATCTTTGTTTTCGTACTTATATTCAGATATATTTTTCTTAAGCGCAATATTTCTTTGCTCTAACGCATCGGCTGTTTTTTCATATTTAGTTTTGATTGCCTTACCGGCATTTTTAATTTTGCTTTTAAACTTATCAATCTTTTTTTCGTTATCATTGAATTTCAGCTCAGTGCTGTCTTTGAATTGCCGCCATTCTTTATCAATATCTTCCAGTGCATCATGAAAGCCCTGTTTTGCCTGTTTCAAATCGTCTTTTACGTCTTTAACTATTTTTTCCTTATTAATTTTACAGCTTAATACAGTAGCTCCTGCAATTATCCCCATAGCTGCTAAAATAAAATATTTAGTTTTCATTGTATGCCTTGCCTTGCCGGTTATTAAATAATATTCCTTTTATTTAATCAGTTTTAAATAACAAGTAAACGAGGCCTTTTGCAAAATACAAAATGCCTGTTTACCATAATAAAATTCTATTATTCTATGTTAATATTTCCTGCTTTTTTCAGGTATATGCTGCACTCGGCTTTTTTCGTTTTATGAATGTTATAAAACATCATTATAACACTTGCAGTTAACCCTAAAGCAGTTAAAATAAAATATTTTCTTTTCACATTAATCCTTAACTTTTTTAAAATTTTTATATTCTTTAATTCAGCGTGAATGCCCGATACAATCACAGTGGGAGGACTATGAATTCTCAGGCATTCAAACAGTTATAATTTTTCAATTATTTTACGCAGTTCTTCTTTCGTTTTACCAAGTTTATTCTGTAACCTTCCCAATAGTTCTTCTTCCTTCCCTTTTTTGAAAAGTAAATCATTATCGGTTAGTTCGCCGAATTGTTGTTTTAGCTTGCCTGCAATTTCATTCCAATTTCCTTTAATTATCAACGTATTCATTTGTCAATTCCTATAAATAATATTTATAAATATATAATATGTGCTTCCACCTTAATTCCTGTAACATGATAGGGAGTATTTAACGATTGTTCAATCGGGCAAAAGGATGAAAAAAGGACTACATCTTTTAGATGAGCGTGCATTGTTCTATGCTGTTCTAATAAAATAAATATGATTGAAATAAATTCAGAGTACAAGGCCCACTTGAACATCAATCAGGAAGCGGGCTCTTTTTTCTATCGGGAAGAATGGGGCAAATTCCAAACCCGCAGTAACTTTCTTTCCTAAATCAATCAAGAACAAACTTGTTATCTCTGCTATATCAAGGTATACAGATAAGGCAAAGCCTCCCCGCCCTACACTAATATCGAGGGGAGAATTAACTCCAAATGATCCAATCCCAAAATTAATTGGAAACCTGTGCCCCGATTCTCCATCCAAAAAATAAAGCCGTAACATTGCACTTGAGTTACCATAGTTAATTGTATCTTTTGCCTGGGTATCGAACAAAATTTTGGGGAAACCGAGGGCAAAGCCTATTTCAAACTTAGGGCCTTTCACACGGAAATAGCGTGTGTATGAATTTGTCCGGTCATAACCGCCTATTTTAATAGTGTAATCCGGTTCTATGTTAACCTTAATAATAGCCCAATCAGGGAGTGAGTCAATATGAATCCGCACTTGTGTAAATTCTTCCGACCGAATTGCTGCATAGGCACCATAAGCGGTACGGTATTTAATAAGCATAGCGCGGTCCCGGTTGGGGTCGTTATCGCTTCGAAATGTTAAAACGCGCCTTTCAAAAGTTTGCATCATAGAACCATCACGTAACTGCACTGTTGTTCTAATTGTTACAAATTGCGGTCCCATTCCGGGGCGAATATTATCACGTTGAAATATCACCCTGAGATTTCGAATTTGATTACGGTCAAGTGTTAAAGCATTTGAAAGGTTATCGCTCCCGGCTTCCGGTTCAATTCTTACATAATTACTTATCTGTTCAATTAACTGGTATTCTTCAACATCTACCGTACAATCAGTTTCGTAAACATAACGCCTTCCCTGAGCATCCAGAACTCCGAGCCGAATTCTATATTGCCCCGGCTCGCAAGCCTGAGGTAGAATTGCACAATACATATTGCGCCCCATAGCTTTTAAAGTTGCACCCTCAATAATTAGGATTGGAGTTACAACAACTGTAGGCAGGCTGTCATTTCGTTGGACAGTCAAACAAACAGTATCGCCGGGATAGTAAACCGGTTTATTGACTGAAAGAACAACAATTTCATCTTCAAGAGTTGACCGAATTAATGTAGGATATTTCTGCTGCGCCTGAATGTTCAGCGGGCATAACATGAAGAAAAATAATAATGATATTAAACTGAATTTCAATATGTTCATTTTGGATTTTTGTAAAGCAGCAATAATCTGCTTATTGCCTTTTAATTTCTTGTAATTCAAATTCTATTGTTCCATATCCTAAAAGGTCTCTTAAAAACCCCATAATTCCCCCTCCGTCAATAATTATTTTTGCCTTTATCAATCCTATTCCTGCAGCATACCATTCGGTTATTCTATTTTTAGTATTTCCGGAGCCTTCAACAACTGTCTCTATTTTTACCGATTCAAACCTTCCGGCTTTGGTATCAATAGATTCCATACCAAGAGTTTTGCCTGTAACCGTAACTTTATTAGTATCGCCATCTTTATATTCATCACCTTCCCATTTCCATTCAATACCAGGAGACAGTGGGAGTGGAAACCGCAATAAAGGTTTTCCATATGTGTATGTTGCTTCTTTTTTAATAAATAAGAATATTTTCATATATTGATAGACTTCTTTTACATAAACGCCGTCTTCTTTTATTAATAAAGTCTGCCTGTATTTGAATCTATCCCCTTCACTTGAACTGATTGTATATTCTCCATTTTGAATATATTTTGTGGAGCCTTCGCCAAATGATGTTTTATAAACTAATGTTACATTATCATTAACAGGGAAATATGTATTGGAGTTTAAATAAGAGACTTCCCTTGCTGATTGAGCGCTGATAAGAGCGGTAAATAAAAGAATGAGAAGTATGATATAAATAAAATATTTTTTCATGTATGTTTAAACTCCTTTATTAAATATCTTTTTAAGGCCTAATATTCCTCGATTCAAAATAGAATAAAAATAGCTGCTCAATAGTTGTTATTTCATAAAAGCAATTAAATGAAATCCTATTTTGTTTTTTAATAGCAACACTTGACATTTCTTTTATAAAAGGATATAAAAAAACAAATCAGGGAACAATCCCCCATAAGGATGAAAAAGGGACTACATCTATAATGCCTTCATTCTCTTGAGGACAAAAAATTCTTCTGATATTTAGATTTATTTATATTGTTTAGCCGGAGGTTATTGTTTCGGAAAGCCGGCAACATCAGCAACGCCGCCACGAAGGGAGATCCACAAAAACTGTAGAAATGTATTATCAGGTTGTTTTACATAGTCTATCTCTCCAATCTTTAATAAACCATTTTCATCAGGAATGTTACTTCCGCGGATAACAAATATCTTCCCAAAGAGAGATGCTATACGATCAAATATTCCTTTTTCACTGCCTGTTTTTTTATTAAGTATGGCAATGGATAAGTCTTTATAGACAACATGCAGCGAACCGCTTGCATGCCCCGATTTTACATTGATATTAAAATTTGCAGATTCCACGATTCCCGATTTAAGGCGATGATGTTCTGCCGGTTCTATGAATGAGTTTAATTTAGTAGCATCCATTGGACCGAGCATACCGGAATATTTTAAGGAAAAATCAGTTGACGTCATAGGCATTGTCATTTCCAGCTTCATTTCGCCTGAATTCATAAAAATTCCGCCGCCATTTATAATAACCGTATCGGTCAGAGGTGAATGGTTAGCAATCCCGCTTACTGATAAATTTACTTTATTAAACGTAATCACTGCCGGTTTTGCTTTAACAGCATACCTTTCAGAATATTTTAACCGCCCATTACTAAATTTAACACTCTCAACTTTAATTATTTCCTTTATTGACGCGAAAGCCTCGTTCGGCATTCGGGGGTTAGGCTGGTTTTTATCGCGCTGTTTATCCATATTCACAAGAATGTCCGCATATGAGTTATTGATACTAATGCTTTTTGCTTTATACGCACTTCCCTGCAGCAAGGCAGGTACATCCAAATTTGTAATTTTTATTCCGAGAATTTCAAAGCTATACATGGTTTGTCTGTATGGGCTTTTTGCAAAAAAGCATTCATCTTTTATAAAAAGACAATATTTTATTGTATCAGCTTCTAATTCTGAATCCGGCACAGATAAATGGAGCCTTCCAATTGTAAGTTTGTATTTAGATTCATGAAAAATAATTGCCATATGATTTAAGTTAATTATGCTTTTTGCCAGGATATCATAGGTATGGGTAGACAGACCGATAAGTTTAATCCAATTAATTCCGCTTATTGACAAAGAAGATGCTGTGCAGGTATAATTTGTGTCGATTGTTTTCAAAGTTGCTGAATTGACTTCCAAACGATTTTTCCAAAAATTAACATGAATATCTCCAAACTTGATTGAGTATGCCGGATAAGCTTCGGCAAGAGCTTTAGTTATATGATCATGAAATATTGAATTTATCATTTTATCCGGGAAAATAGTTAGCAGCAACACTAAGGAAAGCATAATTGACCCTACCCAAATGTTCATATACATCACTGCTTTCAAAACAATATGCTTCCATTTATTATAAACTGCATTATTATTTTGCGTTACAATAATCATACTTCCAGCTTCTTCTTTTTGAACAATTTAAATTTATTATCTAATTTTTCCGTGCCAAGCAGCAAGGCAATCCAAAGTGTTTTATCATTATTTTCAAATACGAACTTTAAAGTCATTGTAAGGGGTATGCAGAGAATAGCTCCTATTAAACCGAGCAGGTTGCCCCAAAAAATCAGTGAAAGGAAAACAGCTAATGTAGAGAGCCCAAACTTCCGCCCCATAAGACGCGGTTCTATTACATTGCCAATTATGAATCCGATTAAAACATTGCCGGCAATAACAAGCAGAGCACTGCCCATTCCAAGTTGAATAAGGGCAAGAAGCGCAGCAGGAATAGCTGCTATAACAGAACCTATATTGGGTATATAATGAAGAAGAAATGCCAAAAAGCCCCAAAGAATTGGGAACTGTACGCCAAGTATAGTCATCCAGATAGTAATTAATACACCGGCTGACAGATTGATTAAGGTTTTAATAACCATATAGCGCTTCATATCAACAATAAATTTAGTGAACTGCGGAAATACCTGCTTAGGGTCTCCAAGAATAGCCCGCAATTTTATAGGAAAACTTGAAACTTCAAGTAAGATAAATGATACAGTGAGAAGGATTAAGACTATATCCGAAAGAAGAGAGCCCAAACCGGATAATAAACCGGCAGTTAGCTTCATGATAGCTTCCGGATTAACATATTGTAATAGAATTTTTTCCGATACTGCAATACCTTTGCCGGTAAGCATTATACTTAACTGCTTAACTTGTTCACGGATATGAGATTGCAATAAAGGAAGTTCATCTGAAAAATTGTTAAACGAAGCACCAATTTGCACGCTTATCAGAACTAAAATTATTATCATACATGACATAACAATTAATACTGCAAACCCGGACGGAATATGTTTTTCCTTTAACCAAAGTACTGCGGGAGTCCCCAAAAGAGCAATGAAAGCAGAGACAAGCAGTAATACAACTACCGATTGTGCAAGATAAAGCCCTGCGATTATTATTACAAATGCTGCTGCTCCAATAAGGATGCGCAATCCGCTTGAATATTTACTATGTTCTATCATAGGCATATATGATTATATATGTTTAAGTTTTAAATCAGAGATCATTGCAACTGCCGAAATGAAATAAAAAATAACAAACCAACCGAGATACTCTTGTGCAAATAGATACCCGAGAAGGGAAATAGTACAAACTGAAGAGGCTGCCAGCACCGTTGGAACGCCTGTAAATCCTTTTTGTTTATATACAGTGAAATATGCTAATCTTACAGATGCCGCACCTACATTTAAAAATCCGGCAATAAGCATTACAACACCATTTATTCCAACGAACCAACCGAATACAACTGAAGCAGCAACAGCCATAAAATCGGAAAAACTATCCAAGTACACTCCCAGCGCGCCTCCGCCAATTGCTCTGGCTAACTTTCCGTCAAAATAATCAAATAGGAATTGTACTAAAATAAGAACATAAGCAATTACTATGAGCCCTATGAAAGAAAAGTAGACAGAGAAGGAGACGCACAAAAGACCTGTAAGAGTAAGTGCATCGGGCAGCCTTAGAGTACGGAGTTGTTTAAATAACATACCAATATTTCCTTATTAATCATCAATAAATGAAAATTTCTTCAATGATGATTACTGCTTAATAAATTATTTACAATGCCTTAATGTGCATTAATTGCGTCTGCGCCCGCTTATGAGCCTGACTAATATCATTACAATTGCCACTATCAGAAGAATGTGTATTATGCCCCCCATTGTATATGAAGTAACATAACCAAGCAGCCATAATATTATTAAAAAGATTGCGATATAGTATAACATGATAATTAACCTTTATTTTGTTCTATAATATTTTTCTATTCATAATTAACAATTAAGATAATCTGTTTTTACATTAATAAACCTCTTACATCGAACTAACTAAAAGATTATAACGGCTTCCCGGCACTTTTTTTACATTATCCGGAGTAGAGTTAAAGGGAGAGCCTGAATTATTTTTCCTGGTCGGATCCTCTGTTTGTGTTTTCTTCTTATCGGTATTATTATTGTTTTTTTGTACTTGCACAGGCCTTTGTACAACCGGTTTTTGTACTTGTACCGGCCTCTGTACAACCGGTTTTTGTATTTGTACCGGTCTTTGTACAACCGGCTTTTGTATTTGTACCGGTCTTTGTACAACCGGTTTTTGTACTTGTACCGGTCTTTGTGCAACCGGCCTTTGTACTTGTACCGGTCTTTGTGCAACCGGCCTTTGTACTTGTACCGGCTGTACTACTTTATTTTCTTTTTTTACCGGCTCTGCCTTCTCAGTTTTAATATCAGTTCTTTTGGTTTCCTGCTTATTCGCATTATTGATGACCGGCGGCTGTACCTTATTATTTTTATCATTTCTGATAGGCGGATGTAGTTCGATCGGTACGGCTTTAGGATTTATCGGCTCCTTATTAATGGCTTTCTCAGGTAAATTTTTTATATTTTTTATTTCAGTTATTTTTGAAGGTACCGGTTTTTTTTCATTGTTATTTTTTACTATTTGCGGCCTGTAAATCTTAAGCTGGTTATTTATTAAACTTTGACCCGGTTTATTATTTTCCTTTATGGAAACCGGTTTAATTGTTCTACCTGTAATTTTTTGAACATCTTCCCTGCCCGGACCGGTTACATATGTGGTCCTCCTGCTATTATCATAGTACGTTTTATTAATCACGGTTGAATTATTAATAATTGTAATATTATTTTCCCGGTTTATACGGCCTCTTTCAATATCATGTCTTTCAATATCTCTGTTTCTAACAAATATCCAACGGTCATTAGACCAATCATTATGCCCGCCAAAAGAAATGTTTACAGAAATACCGGGCCTCATCGGAGCCCATCCATAATAGCCTTCCGACTGTCTCCATGTAACCCATGAAGGTCCCCATTCATTATCCGGAACCCAAAACCAACCGTAAGAATCGTTAAAATCCCATCGCCCATAATGGAAAGGCGCCCATCCCCATTGATAATTTGATACCCATGTCCAACCGAAATCGGTTAGAGCCCAGTAACCATTAGTTAAATATGGAGTAAAGCCCGGCCCCACATCCGGAATCCAAACGTAACCATAACTGGAGTTATCAATCCATTGCCCGTATGGGCTTAATTGATCATAAAACTCCTGAAAATTAACTCCATTTTGCTGAGCTGAGATTTGTACAGGAAAGATTGCCAATACAAAAAACAAAGCAGATGCAAAAGCAAAAATTCTAATTATTTGTTTCATTATTTTACCTTTATAATTTTTTATTGTTCTTCAATATTATTTTTACATAATCCATATGGCAATTATCATTATTGTTTATAATATATTAACATATGCAGAATGGGGCAATCGGGCGAAAGGATGAAAAAGGAATTAACCCTTTATTTTCTTTTCTTAAAGGCTATTTCAAAAAATGGCATGTTGGAAATAAATATGATCACAGACTACACAATATTTGTAATGAAGTATTATAAATCTAATGACATTAATGTTTTTTGCATGTTGATTAAATTAATCATGCTTGCAACCGTTTGTTACCTAATTTTCCGTATTAGATTTATCTTTCTGTTTAGTCTTTGATACAGCGGCCATAATTCCCATACCAATTACAATTGTAGCACCAATTGCAATCCATATTGGAGTTGCTCCCAATTTGTAAGCTGCAAAAGCTAAACCGCATGCTACCAAAACAGTTCCAATTAAGTAAATTGTAAAATTGGACATATATAATTTCCTTGCATTATAATTAATATTTCAACTGCCGGGATATTTGAAAATATAATTTTTCCCTTAACGAATCGCTTTCATTTTTTGTTAAATTGCTAAAAAACGATTCGTTAATTCATCGGCATATGTAACAAATTACTTACTTAACCAATTTGCTGTTATTTACAGTCTGCTGTTTGACTGAAATTTGTCCGCCTGCGCTGCAACTTGAAATAATAAAAGACAAAGCCAAAATAAGAAGCAAGCATACTGCGTTAAACTTTTTCATGGTAAATCTCCTGTTAAAATATGTTCACAAACTCAACATCTGTTTGATGTTTATTTGCTGATTAAAGGTATGATTGAAAAGGAATGAATTCAATAGGGCGAAGGGATGATATAAGAACTACTTCTTTAGGTTAGTACTGCTAAGTTAAATTCATAATAACCTGTCCATTAGTGAAGCGTCTGGAAGGTAGTTTCCTGCGAATCTGAATCATGTGCATATTTTGCAATTTGAATTCGAGTATGCATAGATAATTTATCAAGAATGTTATGTACATGGCTTTTAACGGTGTAAGTAGAAAGATTAAGTTCTTGAGCAATCTCTTTATTGCTAAAACCATCTGTAATCAATTCAATCACCTGACGCTCTCTTTTTGTCATATTGATTTCTTCCTGTACAAGTGCAGGTTTTGATTGGATGATTGTCTGATTAATAATTTGAGTAAAAAGTGAGCCCGTTAAATTTACCGGTAATACCTTAGAGCCTTTATTAACACACCTTATAGTTTTTAAAAACTGCTTTGTATTTGCATCTTTCAGTATAAATCCTGAAACCCCCGCCTGTACAAATTCATAAACATCGGTTTGAAGAGGGAATAGATCCATAACTATTATTTTAGTTCCGGGGAAATGTTGTAAGGTCAATTTTACAAATTGCAAACTGCTTTGATTTCTTAATTCAAAGTCTAAAAGAACAATATTAGGCTTATGCTTACTTATCATTTTAAAAATATTTTCATCATTTGCAACTATAGAAACAACCTTCATATCACGTTGTTTTTTTATCAACGCAACAATACTTTCCCGTAAAATCCTATTATCTTCTATGAAAAGCATCTTTATTATATTCAAAACGTCATCCATGTCTATATAGATTTAACCTATATGTATGAAATTCACTTTAATGGTAAAAAACATATTAATACTTAGATTCTCAATTTCAGATTTTTCTTTCGGATATTTGTAGATTATTTTAACTTTCCTTCAAACTGGCAGTTTTGCTTTGCAAACTATGCTCCTTAATATCCAAACCAATAAGAAGGTGTTCTGTATCAGAAAGATCGCCGATTATTCGTCTTATAGGTAATGGTACTTTACGAACTACTGTAGGAATTGCTAGAATTTGTTCATCACGGGCAAGTTTTGGATTCTTTAAAAGGTCTATTACCTTAATAGAGTATTTACCCTTAAATTGTTCTTCACAAATTATTTTTAAATTGTTGAATGCCTTAATTGCTTTTGGTGTCTTTCCGGCAATATACAAATATAAAACCCTGCGGCCTTTATCTTTTGCAAGTGTAACTTTATGCCGACGCGCTTTTAATTTTTTATCTTAAGTCATTAAATCCTGGCCTTGGAAATATTTTTTTTATCCTTTTTAAGAGAAGCCGTTTTTGTATTAATATCCCCTTTTCTGCTTTTAGCCATCTTAAGTCTGACTTGATTATATAGTTCATTTCTTTCTTTTTCAATTCCTATGACTTTAAGAGCTTCTGATTCTTCGGCTTCAAATTCAGAACGAAGCAAGACTATCTGAGCTTCCATTGCTTCGCGTTTGCGTTCCAATCTGATTTTATTTTGTAAAACTTCCTGATGACGCATTAATTGTTCCTCGTCATCCTTCGTTTCTTGTAGTAATCTGGCTGAGCCTGTCAAAACGCCGCCGGCGCCGACATAAACATCAAGCAGTTCTATACCTTTATTTGTCAACCTGAACTCACGGATTTGATTTGAGTGAGCCATACCTCTCGATTTAAGCACATATAAACCTCTATTGCGTTCGCCCCCAATTTCAATATCACGCAGAAGCAGCCATGTATCTATTAAAGATGATATATAAACATCCGTTATTTCCATATTATCATTGGCTGACGTAAGGCTTGTGAAAAATGCTGTAATCTGTTTCATTTTTAAAAAATCTACAAGACGCAGCAGCATCGTTTTAACTTCTGTTTGATTCTCGCCCATAACGAATGCATTTATTGGGTCTAAAATTACGATATCGGGTTTAAATTTATTTATGAGTTTAATACTAGTGGTTAAATGAGTTTCCAATCCATAATTTGTAGGACGGGTTGCATGAAACTTAAGAAGTCCCTTATTTACCCATGGTTCTAAATTGATTCCTATCGAACACATATTGCGTACAAGCTGCTTAGAAGATTCTTCAAAAGTAAAAAAGAGTACACGTTCACCTCGTGCACAAGACGAATGTACCAGCTGTGATGCTAAACTGGTTTTACCGGTACCTGCAGTACCCGAAACAAGTATGGTGCTGCCGCGAAAATACCCTTTGCCTGAAAGCATTGTATCAAGCCGCTCAATACCGGAAGAAATTCTTTCATGGGAGGATGAGTAATTAAGCCCAATGGAAGTTACAGGCAAAACAGAAAAACCATCTTCATCAATAAGAAAAGGATATTCATTTGTACCGTGTGTTGAACCGCGGTATTTGACAATTCGAAGCCGCCGTACGGATGATTGATCGTTCACTCGATGATCAAGCAGAATGACGCAGTCGGAAATGTACTCTTCTAAACCTTGACGGGTCAAGGTACCTTCTCCCCGCTCGGCAGTAATTATTGCTGTTATCCCTTTCTTTTTCAACCAGCGTAATAAACGGCTTATTTCAGCACGTAGAATATGATGATTTGAAAATCCGGAAAAGAGAAATTCTATAGTATCAAGTATGATTCGCTTTGCTCCAATTTGTTCAATAGCATGGTGTATCCTGATAAACAAACCTTCCAAATCGAAATCGCCGCTTTGCTCAATTTCACTTCTTTCAATATGAATATGTTCAAGCCAAATTTTTTTATTTTTTACAAGGCTGTCCAAATCGAATCCTAACGAAGCGACATTTGCTGTAAGCTCTTTTTCAGTTTCCTCAAATGATATAAAGACTCCCGGCTCGTTGTGAAACATAGCTCCGCGTACTAAAAACTCCATAGCAAATAAAGTCTTTCCGCAGCCGGCACCGCCGCAGACAAGTGTAGGCCTTCCTTTGGGTAAACCCCCTCCGGTGATTTCATCTAATCCTTGAATACTGGTGGGTGCTTTTAGAAGGGTGTTACGGTTAAATTGTTTTTCTTTTTTATTCATAGCATTTTATTATAGATTATTTATTTTGTTTTCTTATGAATAAGAAAACGGATTTATTAATTACATCTGGTGTTATTTCCTATATTTCAAAATAATTATTTAGTTTACAAAAACATTATTTTAATTATTTTTTGCAATATTGAGAGAGATTATACAATATTATGCAGCATAATATAATAGTCCAAAAGGATGAAAAAAGGATTAGATCTTTTTATCTGTTTCCCCGGTTGTGAATTACATTTTAGCCTTAAATGATGTGTATTTCTTTGAGGTATGATTCGCGGTTTTACTTCAGCGCTTTTAGCCATAAAATTAGTGAAACCGCTTTTCTAATTTAACATAGCAGTTACATCCACAGAATCGGCAAGTAAGTTGCCAATGTGGTCGTACTTATAAGCAACAATTATTGACTCTGTAAGAAACGTCTAATGAATATTTAATGCAACACATCACTTTTAGCACCCTTATTCTTTTACCTGCCCTTTAGATAGAGCCATGGATCACTGGCTCACTAAAATTATTTGGGGGCAGATTAATGTTAGCTCGGCTTGTCGTGACAGAAACTGAAAATAAAAGAGCATAATTAGCTTTTATATGTTAATTTGTGGAAGACAATAATAGCTATAATAAAGCATTTTCATTACATCGCAATAAAGATGATGTTTTGAAATTCTTTCAGAAGCTAAACCAATTTGAAGGACATAGGTCATATAAGATAGAAAAACTAAAAACCAAATTTAAGATAAGGTGAGGATATGGTTCAAAATACAATTGATAAAATTGAAGAGATGATTCGATCAAACAGTTCACTCACAGAAAAAAATAAAAAAGAACTTCTGGATCTGCTCTTATCCATGAAACCTGAGATTGCTGCATTATCAAAAACGAAAAATGAGCACGCAGAGAGTATTGCAGGATTCATGGAACGTTCAACACATGAAGTACTGCGGCAAGAGAAGAACCCAAGCCTGATAAAGATTGCAATAGATGGTTTGAAAGCATCGGTAAAGGATTTTGAATTGTCACACCCGAAGCTGTCCGAAAATGTATATTACATTGCAAATACATTATCTAACATGGGTATCTAAAATAATATCATTGGAAGCCTATCGATCTCTATTCGTCCGTTGGCTAACGAACTATCGGGACGCAGCCTCTGCTTAAAAGGCAGATTTCAAAATATATTGTTGTTATAAGAATACATCTTTGCAAGTAACCCCAGTCTTCAGGCTGGGGGAAACAATACTCTCATTCAATCATTATACTCCTTATGACTGCTGCAATTTTATTATTTATATTTTTCTAAATTGATGCAGTCGTTTAAGGTAGTGATTTGGTGGGCTTGTATCTCTTCCCCGACTTGAAAGTTTACCTGCCGTTGGCACGATCGGGGTTATTTAAAATTAAAAATCCGGTAATTTAATCCTTATGTTTTGTGAGCGCGGAGCCTGGAAGCTGTCCCAAAAGTAAATTTTATCGATAAAAAGTTTCGATTTTAAAGCAAAAACGAATCGATGATATCGATTTTCGGCACTTATGAGACAGCCTCGGACGAGAATTTACCCGCCTGAGGCGTGGCCACCAATCCCGATATACCGACAAATAGGTCGAACGGGATGATGCCATCCGCTTTTCTGCTAACCACGGTTGCACCCATATGCGTCAACTTAATGAATAAAGTTTTTGAAAATAGTTCTGTCTATCTTTTCTAATATCATATAAACAGTAATAAGATATATTCTCAAAAGAAAGTATATCTAATGCTTTACATTGCTTCA
>TBL_comb47_HYPODRAFT_10000350_pt1 | contig 61336 bp, 32 predicted proteins | sample TroBogypolimnion_40_FD_10682 | JGI IMG/M metagenome (IMG submission 10682)
CGGAGTCGTTTGGCACCTCGATGTCGGCTCATCGCATCCTGGAGCTGAAAAAGGTTCCAAGGGTTGGGCTGTTCGCCCATTAAAGCGGTACGCGAGCTGGGTTTAGAACGTCGTGAGACAGTTCGGTCCCTATCTACCACAAGCGTTGGAAGATTGCGAGAAGCTAACCCTAGTACGAGAGGACCGGGAAGGGGTAACCTATGGTGTATCGGTTGTTTTACCAAAAGCATCGCCGAGTAGCTACGTTACACCGAAAGAATTGCTGACAGCATATAAGCAAGAAATTGGTCTTTAGAGAGATTTTCCTTGAGAAAAGTAGAAGACGCCTACTTAAATAGCTTTCATGTGTAAATACTGAAAGGTATGTAGCATAGAAAGACTAATGTATTTCGAATTTGATTATAAAATATATAACATTAAAAAATACAGGTATGCATTAATGGTAAATGGCCTGCCTTCCAAGCAGAGAATATGAGTTCGATTCTCATTACCTGTAAATTATTAACATATTTTTATTATATACTAACAAAAATGAATTTATTTAAAAATTTTAAATCAATGTTTACTAATGTAAACTTATTCCTTCTTCCTGTTGTAAACGCCCACGATTGACAACTTGGGTTTCAACTTCCAGGAACATCTATTATGGAGGGTATTATTTCTTTCCATGATGACCTAATGGTCTTTTTAACTTTTATTCTAATTGCTGTAATGTATGTGATGGGGGTATGTATTTATTTTTTTGCTGCATCTGCAAAAAATAATACTTCTATTAGATTTAGTCATGCATCAACATTAGAAGTAATTTGAACCATAATTCCAGCGTTAATTTTAATTATTATTGCAATCCCTTCATTTTCATTGTTATATTCTATGGATGAAATTATTGAACCTATTTTTACAATTAAAGTTTTAGGTCATCAATGATATTGATCATATGAATTACTTGAAAGTGAAAGCTTACAAGCATTATTAAGCCCATTTATTTCTGGATCTGAAAATGAAAACGCAATGTCATTTGTGACATCAGCAGGAGAATCATTTGATAGTTATATGATTCCTGATGATGAATTATACACTCGTGATGATTTATTATCTCAAATTCGTCTTTTAACTGTAGATAATCATCTTTTTATTCCAACTGAAATGCCAACTCGTATTTTAGTATCTTCTGCGGATGTACTCCATAGTTGAGCAGTTCCTAGTTTAGGAATAAAACTTGACGCTTGTCCAGGGCGTTTAAATCAAACATCGCTTTTCATTAAACATGAAGGAATTTTTTACGGGCAATGTAGCGAAATCTGTGGGGTAAATCACGGATTCATGCCTATTGGAATTTATTCATCAGATGTTACCTTTTCACACCCAGTATTAATTTTATCTCGTGAATTACTTTCTTCAGCAGATCCAATTATTTCTGGGCTTGGAGGGTTAATTCAGGAATAATTTTATCATAATATATTAGCACTCAAGGTCGAATGTTAAATCCACGTCTCTGAGCTCTTTGTTATGGTACTGTTATCCTTATTGTGTTAATTCTATGTCCTATATTAGGTCCAAAATTTCAACACAGAGCACAAGAAATTTTCTTTCTATTATTATTGTCATATATGGCAATGTATCTTTGAGGATATTTTACTGCTGTATTCTTTGTTTTTGGATTTGGTATGGGAAGTTCTGACTATTTTACACCTAAAGTTGAAGTCGTAAGTAGTATAAAAGATAGACGTAAATTAAGTATTCCGAATTTTATTTTAATTGACTATACTGGTCCAAATAATAATAATGAAGAAGTAAAAGCAGCACGGATAGCTTTATTTAGAATTATGACAGTTAAAAAAATAACAGCAAACACATCAAATTTGTTACCTCTGGGGTTAACAAATTCTGAACAACACCACAATCCCCTTTTCAATCAAAATGAATACAAATAACGATAACCAAAACAACCATCATCAGGAAGAAGAAGAAATTTCAAATTGAATCTTCTTAGTCATTCAAATTGTTAGCGGTGGTATGGGGTTTATGCTTGGAACATGACTCGCCAAACAAATGCCTCGCCCTCGTACACCTTACGTTCCAGGAGAACCAGGAGCACCACGTTGATAAATCAATAATAAACATGCAAGAACCTATTAGCAAAGACGAAAAAGAATATGATCTTGAATATTGAAAAAGTACGTTGCATAATGAACCTTTAAATAATCCTGGATTTTGATTTGTAGCGAGTTTTTTTTTGGGGGTTTGAGGGGGATTTTCGTGAGAAATGTTACAGTGATATAATGGGTCTCGTCATCCTAAATTTTAAATAAACACATTATCCACTTTTATAACTATTTTAAACGTACATTATTTATTTACATGAAATTACAAACTCATCCAGAGCTTACATCAACGTCAATTCAATTAAAAAATGGATCTTTTTATCAAAAAAAATGATTATTTTTTAGACCAAAATTGCGTTTAGAAATTGATACTACTTCACATAAAACTTGAAATGTAAAAAAAATTCAAGTTGATACAACAAGCTCATCTACGGAATTCGGATATATGTTTAAAAAACTTCCTTCTCATTAATTCATAATTAAAGCGATGTCAACATTTTTACAACTAATCCGTAAACCACGTAGTGGGAAAAAAAGATCTCAACGTGTACCTGCTTTACAACGTTGTCCGCAAAAACGGGGTGTTTGTATTAAATTAGTAACACGAACACCTAAAAAACCTAATTCAGCTATTCGTAAGTTAGCGTTATTACGTTTGAGCAACAATAAACGTATCTATGGGTATCTTCCTGGTGAAGGTAAACATAGTTTACAAGAGCATTCAGTTGTATTAATACGTGGGGGTCGCGTAAAAGATTTACCTGGAATTAAATATAAAATGATACGTGGGGTTTTAGATTTTGAAGGTATTAAAGGTCGTAAAAACGGCCGTTCAAAATATGGAACAAAACGTGAAAAACTTTAATTATGTTATTCACTCTACAAGTACTTTTTCATAATTCTAGTAGTTATTTTAAATTTCGCAAGGATGGGTCAGCCTGAAAAATGAGTGGATAAAGAATGACAAGGTTTTGGTCTGCTGACCCGACTAAAACTTTGTTGCAATATCTTTATTTGCTCCTCTAGCGTCCTTAGCTCAATTGGTCGAGCAAAAGTCTTCTAAACTTTCGGTTGGGGGTTCAAGTCCCTCAGGACGCATATAAAAAAATATATGTCATTTATAATTACATTTGTTTTAAGCATTATTCTTGCTTTTGTAGGATTAGTTCTTCCACTATTATTAGCAGTAGCTTTTTTTACTTTATATGAGCGACAATTATTGGCGGCTTTACAACGTCGTCAAGGACCGAACATTGTAGGATTTTTTGGGATTTTTCAACCTATTGCTGATGGGTTGAAACTTCTACTTAAAGAATCAATTCTCCCTAAACGGGCAAATTTTTTAATTTTTATTCTTTCCCCAGTATTTACATTTGGATTAGCCTTAGCCGGTTGAATTGTAATTCCAGTGAGTTTGGGTGAAGTTCTTTGTGATTTTAATTTAGGTATTTTGTATACTTTTGCATTATCTTCATTAGGAGTTCATACGGTTATTATGGCTGGATGATCTAGTAACTCTAAATATGCGTTTTTGGGGGGATTACGTTCAGCTGCACAAATGATTTCTTATGAAGTTTCTATGGGAGTTACTTTATTATCTGTTTTATTAATTGCAGGAAGTTTAAATTATTCCACTATTGTAGAAAGCCAACAAAACATTTGATTATACTTACCATTATTCCCTGTATTTTTAATTTTTTTTGTGACAGCATTAGCGGAAACAAATAGACATCCTTTTGATTTGCCTGAAGCTGAAGCTGAACTTGTATCAGGATATAATGTTGAATATTCTGCCATGGGATTTGCTCTCTTTTTTTTAGCGGAATATAGTAACATTATTTTAATGTCAAGTGTAACTGCAATTCTTTTTTTAGGTGGATGACATGAACCTTTTATGATTTTTCCATTTACTCAAATACCAACAACAGTGTATTTTGCTTTAAAAACTATGTTGTTTGTAACTTTGTTTGTTATTGTACGTGGAGTTCTTCCTAGATATAGATATGATCAATTAATGCGTTTAGGTTGAAAAGTGTTTCTTCCGTTATCCTTAGGATTTGTGGTGTTTTATGCTTCATTTTTCTTAAGTTTAAATTCATTAGTAGAAATTGTACGTTAGTTTTTAAATCAAATATGCTTATTTCATTTACAGAAGTTGGACTTATTTTAGCTTTTTTAGGAGCTTCAGGAATTTTAGTAAATCAGCGAAACCTTCTTATTTCGGTTATTGCTATTGAATTAATGTTTTACGGATTAAATTTATATTTAATTGCACTTTCCGCATATTTAGATGATATTATGGGTGAAGTGTTTGCTTTCTTCGTATTAACTTTAGCGGCAGCAGAGTCAGCTTTAGCTTTAGCTTTGTTAACTGCTTATTTTCGAAATTATCAAGATATTTTAGTGTTAGAGAATTAAAATGAAAAAAATTAAAGTTAGTGATTTAAAATTTTCGTCATATTTAACTACGGTATTTAATCCTGTATTAACTTACGAAGTTGAACGTGAACTTTATTGCAAAGTTAATAAAGAACATTTAAAATATTTTTTAGTCTTTTTAAAATATCATACAAATACTCTGTTTAAACAATTAATAGACTGTTATGGTGTAGATTATAGTGAGCGGATTCAACGGTTTGAAATTTGTTATAACTTATTATCTTTGCAAAAAAATAATCGAATTTGTGTTACTATTAATGTATCTGACCGGGAAATTGTAGATAGTATTTCAACGTTGTATCCGAATGCGTCTTGATACGAACGTGAAATATATGATATGTTTGGTGTGCTTTTCCAAGGAAATTCTGATTTACGTCGAATTTTAACAGATTATGGATTTAAAGGGCATCCTTTACGTAAAGACTTTCCTGTTGTTGGGTATGTTGAAGTACGTTATGATGATTTTGGGAAACGATTACGTTATGAACGTGTAAGTTTATCACAAGAATATCGTAATTTTACATTAAAAAATCCTTGACAATCTTGATAAGATATAATCTGATTAACGAGTAATATCGTTTTTACAGATAGATCTCAACTTTTTGCAAAAAGTTAAATTATACATTAAATTTAGAATTCTAAATTAAAATTATTTATATTTTACCGCGCGCGTGTTAAGTTATCAAATTCAAGCCTGAGTCAGCCGTTGACTTTTTTCTACTAATCATAAAGATATTGGGACTCTTTATATGGTCTATGGGGTATTTTCTGGTATTTTAGGGACAGCTATGTCACTTTTAATTCGTATGGAACTCGGTGGACTTGGAACTCAAGTTCTTGCTGGGAATTATCAATTTTATAATGTAATTATTACTGCACATGCATTTTTAATGATTTTCTTCATGGTGATGCCAATTCTTATTGGGGGGTTTGGAAATTGATTCGTTCCTTTATTAATTGGAGCTCCAGATATGGCATTTCCTCGTATGAATAATATTAGTTTTTGATTAATGCCACCATCATTATTACTTTTATTATTTTCAGCATTAGTTGAAGGGGGAGCAGGTACTGGATGAACAGTTTATCCTCCATTAGCATCTCTTCAAGCACATTCTGGGTCATCTGTAGATTTAGCTATTTTTAGTTTACATATTGCAGGGGCAGCTTCAATTATGGGAGCGATTAATTTTATTGTTACTATTTTCAACATGAGAGCTCCTGGAATGTTTATGCATAAATTACCATTATTTGCATGATCTGTATTAATTACAGCATTTCTTTTATTAATTTCATTACCTGTATTTGCTGGAGCAATTACTATGTTATTAACTGATCGTAATTTTAATACCAGCTTCTATGATCCAGCTGGAGGGGGAGATCCTGTATTATATCAACATTTATTTTGATTTTTTGGGCACCCTGAAGTTTATATTTTAATTGTACCTGGGTTTGGTATTATTAGTCATATTGTATCTACACATGCACAAAAACCAATTTTCGGATATTTAGGAATGGTTTATGCTATGTCTTCAATTGGAATTTTAGGATTTATTGTATGAGCCCATCATATGTATACTGTAGGTCTTGATGTAGATACTCGTGCATATTTTACTGCAGCAACAATGATTATTGCCGTTCCAACTGGAATTAAAATTTTTAGTTGAATTGCTACATTGTGAGGTGGATCTATTAATATTGGTCACCCATCTATGCTTTTTGCTTTAGGATTCCTCTTTTTATTTACTCTTGGAGGATTAACTGGAATTGCTTTAGCAAATGGAGGACTTGATATTGCATTACATGATACATATTATGTTGTTGGACATTTCCATTATGTACTTTCAATGGGGGCTGTGTTTGCTATTTTTGGAGGATTTTATTACTGATTTGATAAAATGGTAGGTATTAGATTTCCAGAAGTTGCAGGACGTATTCACTTTTGAATTACATTCGTTGGAGTAAATATGACCTTTTTTCCAATGCATTTCTTAGGATTAGCTGGAATGCCTCGTCGTATTCCTGATTATCCTGATGTATATTTAGGATGAAATCAAATTTCAAGTATTGGGAGTTATATTACTCTTTATGGATTAATTTATTTTATCATTATGGTTTGATTATCTTTTTTTGATACAAATGTAGTAAAAAAAGAATCAGACATGATTTACGTATAACAATTTCATCAAATGGTTTTATATTCTAAAATTATTAAAGTTAAATTTTAGAATTCAAAGCGGGGTGGAGTAATCAGTAACTCGCCGGGCTCATGACCCGGAACTGAAGGTGCGAGTCCTTCTCCCGCTATAGTATTAATTACTTAGAATTTAATGTATATAAATGCTCGTAGCTCAATGGATAGAGCAGTAGACTACGGATCTAAAGGTTGAAAGTTCAACTCTTTCCGAGCATAAATAAAAAAATATGATTCAAGTTCAATCGTGATTAAGTCCTATGGATAATTCAGGAGCAAGTTATGTTGAATGTATTAAAACATTAGGGGGGTATAATCGAACTTTAGCTTATCCTGGAGATTTCATTTTAGTATCTGTTAAACGATTGCGTTTTGTGCGTAAAGTACGTGTAGGACAAATACATTTAGCATTATTAACTCGAAGTAGAAAGAAAGTTAATTACCTTGATGGAAGCTCAAGTGCTGCACAATTAAATGCAGTTATTTTAATGAACAGAAAAAAACGTGTCATTGGTACACGATTTTTTGGTTGAGTTTCAAGACGATTACGTCGTAAAAAATTTTTACGTATTTTATTATTAAGTGGTCGTCATGTTTTATAATATATTAAATTAAATGCAAGATCAATTACAGTTAATTCGTAATTTTCCAATGTTAGATCGTTTTGGTGAAGATACAAAATATAATCAAGCATTATATGCTGTTACTCTTTTTCCGTATAATACATATTTATCTAAAGGACGTTTATATCGTACCGTTTTAAATTTTAGTTTCCGAGATATTCATTTTAATAAAAAGCAAGCTTTACCTTTTTTTTTAGCTATGGAGTTATTAACAGGACAAAAATGCGTAGCAACTTTGTCTTCTAAAAATGTATTAGTTTGAAAATTACGAAAAGGAATGCTTGTTGGTTGTAAAGTAACACTACGCAGAAAAAAATTAGAAGATTTTTTTGATAGTTTATTATTAGCCATGCCACGAATGGAAAAACTACAACCATTTTTTAATCAGATGTTAAATCATAAAAATGTTCCAACATTATCTTTACGTCTAGTTGAATTAGTGTTTTTTTATCCATTAGAGTTAGGGTTAGGGATTAATACTGATGTAAAATCAATTGAAATTCATTTTTTATTTAATATTTTAAGTATAGAAGAAAAAATATTTTTACTTACTTCAAAAAGAATTCCTATTGAAAATTAAGCATGTCTGCCATTATAATTACATTGCAAATAAAAGCATATCATCCATATTATATAAATAGATTTGTTTTCCGCGCTAAAGAACGTTTAAATCCTTATATTTCTTTTGAAGAGAAGCAAGTATTTTTACCACAAAAGGTAACTAAATTTACAGTGTTACGTTCACCACATGTGGATAAAAAATCTAGAGAACAATTTGAACGCAGAACTCATAAAAGATTAATTCAATGAGTTCTTCCAACAGTACAAACAGAAAATACTTTTCCTTTGTATTATTTTACACGTACATTATCCAGTTTAGCAGTCGGAGTTCAATTAAAAATAACATATTCTTTAAAATCTTTTTCTAAGTAATAATTATGTCAAAAATTTTTGAAGGTACAATGAAATTAGCAAAATACAAACCTATAAAAAAAAAGGTTATTGGTCTTGTTAAAAAAGCAGGACGAAATAATTTAGGAAGAATTACAGTAAGACATCAAGGGGGTGGAGTAAAACAATCTTATAGAATGATAGATTGATCACGTACACTTTCAGGAGGAGTAGTTACAAATTTAGAATATGATCCTAACCGTTCAACTTATTTAGCAAAATTAACTTATCCAGAAGAAGAAAAGAATTTTAAAAAAAGTGGTGGACATTCATATATTTTAGCACCCAAAGGTTTAAAAGTTTTTGATACATTACAAACTATAGTTGATGATCGTACAAATTATCTTTTACGTACAGGAGATGTTTCTACCTTATCAAAATTTGAAGTAGGAGATTTTGTTCATTGTGTAGAAGCAATTCCAAATCAAGGTGCTTTATATGCAAGATCTGCAGGAACTTATTGTCAAATTTTACAATCAGCAAATTCAAAATATGTTAGATTGAAATTACCATCTGGAAGTCAACGCTTGTTTTCTCCAATGGCTAAAGCTACTTATGGAATTTTAGGCCGTGAAGAACATAATCAACGTAATATTGAAAAAGCAGGTCGTAATCGTTGATTAAATATTAGACCTACTGTTCGTGGAGTTGCAATGAATCCAGTAGATCATCCACATGGAGGAGGACAAGGAAAAACAAAAGGTGGTCGCCCATCAGTAACACCTGGTTCTCGACCAACAAAAGGACAACCAACAAGATCACCTCGCAAAAAAAATCCTTTAATTTTAGAACCTAGAAAACATTAAAATTTATTAAATAATGTCACGTTCAACTTGAAAACCAGTATATATCCATCCACAGTTAATTTCTCAACTCAATTCTAAGAATGAAAAAGAAACAAATGATATTGTTTTATTTAATCGAAGTACTATTATAACTGAAGAATTTATAGGACATCGTTTACATATTTACAATGGAGTTCGTTTTTTTTCTATTGAAGTAGATGCGGACAAAATAGGTCATCGTCTTGGAGAATTTTCACCAACGAAAAAAAAACCAATACCGAAGAAAAAAAAGAAATAAATGGGACAAAAAGTACATCCACATGGATTGCGCGTAGGGTTTTATAGAAAATGAAATACAACTTGATTTGCCGAAAAAAACCAATATAAAGCTCTTTTTTTTGCACAACATCAATTAGAACATTTTCTAAAAGCTTTCTTTCATCTATATTCATATACAAAAAATTCTGCAGCTAAAAAAGTAGCTTTAGTTGATTTAAAATGATTTCGTTCAGGTAACTCTCAACTGTATTTTTTTGTATTTTTTTATAAATTTAGAACACGAAAACGTAGATGAGGTATCGGTAGATTTGTACGTAAACGATTTCAATATCTGGATAAACGTATGAAAATACGAGAACAACTTTTTAAATCACGAAAAAGAGCTATAATATTAAAAAATATGCGTATTCGTTTAAATTTTTTCAAATAGTAATTTTAACATGAGACATTTAACTAAACAATATATTTTAACTCGATTCGTAAAAAAATTATCAAAAAAAATATTAAAAAAATCATGTTTTAATCTAAATTTGTTTAAATCTTTAAAAAAAACAAATATTTTGGTGCGTAAAACTTTAAGTGAACCTAGAGTTTTACCCTGTTTAAAAAAAGAAGGTCTTTTAAAATTAAACACTAAAATAGATTTTTGTTTAAATAATAAAAAGACATATATAAATATAAAACCATTGCTAACGATTAAAGATTTGTATAGCCAATCGTTTTTAATTTATAGTTTAAGAAAACATATGATTTTACGTTCTTTTGGGTTTCAAAAACAATATTTTTATCGTCTGATAGATATTGTTTTATCTCTTTCTAAAGTAGAACAAGAACTATTTTCAAACGAAATTTTTTCTTTTTTTGGAGATTATAAATTAAAAAATCAAAATAATTTTAAATATTTAAATAATATAGTATTTAAATCTATTTTTAATTCAAAATTTAAATCAGAAGAAAAAAATATTTATGCTAATTTAGCTTGAGTTAAATTATCTGAGCATTTTAATGTTTTAAACATTAAACAATCCTTTTTATATTTATCTATTTTTTTGAATAAAGATTTCAATTTAAAATTTAAATTACCTTTTTATCCTGAAACTTTTATTATAGAAAAATGTTTAAATTTACGTCAAGCTTTAAAATTTAGACATATAACATTAACTTTACGCAAACTTATTCGACGTAAACATTTATTAAATTTTTTATTGGGGCGTGTTACTAATGGAATTTTAAATAATAGTAGTTTAAACGCTTTAGTATATCAACGTTTTTTATCTAAAAGAACACGACCAAATTTAAATTTTATTACAAAGCAAAATTCTTTTGGAATACAAACAATGTTAAAATTTGGGTTAAAAAATAATAAATTTGATACTATAAATAAGTATAAACGTGAGTTACCTTCTTCTTTACTTTATGTTATGACAAGAATTGAAGAAAAAAAAGATTCATTAGTTCTAAATCAAGAAAAACAAGACACTTTGATTGGATTACGAAATTTTTTCTTAAAAAAGGGGTATGATAAACTTAAAAATCAAATTGGATTTAGTTTGTCAACATTACCTTTTTATGAATATGTTCATGAAAATGAAAAAAAAGAAATATACGCACGAACACTTTCTGAACAATTGTCTAATCAAAAAGAAACCCAACTTAAATTTTCTAATTTCTTTAACATGAAACTTTCTAAAAGAAAAGAAGAAAATCTCGTATTAAATAAACGTTTATATTGAAAACAAAAAAAATTAACTGATTTGCAATCAAATACTTCTTTAAAAAATCTACATAAATATTTTTCTGCTTTTTTAGGGAAAAATGTTTCTATTATCTTTATTAATGCATTAGCATTAACAAAATATGCGTATGTATATCCAACAAAATTACATAGAATTAAAAAACCTAGAGCACAGCGCTTTTTAAATCATATTGAACGCGAGATGATTCAACGTTATAAATATGTTGCGGTATATATTCAAGATTTTATTCGAATTTGTTTTCTTTCATTTTTTTTAAAAAAACCAACTTTTATCGCAAATTTTATGGGGTATCAACTTGCACAATTACCTAGAAATCGTAAAGAAACACAATTTATACGCTTTTTAATCAAAGTAATAAAAATATTTGGAGCGCAACGTCCTGAAATTATTGCAGTTAAAGTAGAATTTAAAGGTCGTGTAAATCGATGACGCCGTACAAAAGTTATTCGTGGATCTCGAGGTACAATTTCATTTTTTAGATTTAATACAAGAATAGAATATGGTAGTGGAAAAGCAATTACAAGAAAAGGTGCTTTAGGTATTCGGCTTTGAATTTGTTATAAATGAACATTTACACCAATTTTACGCGATACATTATTAGGATATATTGAATACTCACAACGTTTTAAAGCTAAAACAATTGATAGATTTTTACAAAAATTTCAACCTCAAATAACATATAAAAACTAAAAGAAAACTATGATTAATCCAACACCTCGTCATTTTCGTAAAGTTAATAGAAAAAGTTTAAGAGATACCTATGAGAATAAAAGCAATAGGTTACGCTTCGGCCCTATAGGGATTCAAGTTCTTGAAAAGGGATTTATTACTGTTAGACAAATTGAAGCAATTCGGCGTACAATTACAGGGCGTTTAAAACGTAAAGGTAAAGTTTGAATTCGAGCATATCCTGATTATCCACGTACAGCAAAACCAAAAGAAGTTCGAATGGGGCGTGGTAAAGGGGCTGTTGATTCTTGAGTTTGTTATGTTAAACCAGGAAAAATTCTTTTTGAAGCCTTTAGTAAAGAACCAGAACGTTTAAAAGAAGCACTTCAATTTGCATTACGTAAACTTCCTTTTTTTTCGCAGATTGTTACAAGAAATATATATTATTAATATAAACTCAATATAATTAATTACATTAAATAATTTTGGAGGAATAGTTCAATTGGTAGAATGTCGGTCTGTCTCATCGAAAGTTGCGGGTTCGAGCCCCGTTTTCTCCGTAATAGAAATTTTAATTAAAATTTTTTTAGTTTTATTTTTTAAGAGAATTTTATATTAATAAATCATTTATAATATGCAGGAATTTTTTTTTACATTATGAGCAGGACTTTGAGGTGGGGGAGAAGGATTCGCGATTCCTTTTGGTCATGATATTCTTTTATTGACAATACTTTTACCTTTATTAAGTCTTATTTTTGTTTATGCTGCTACTCCATTAGGAAATTTACGACTTTATAATTTTTCCATTTGTTCGTCTTTACTTTCTTTTTTACTTTCTTTAGTTTTATGATCATCAATGGAAGAAGTTAAAGGAGGTTTTCAATCGACATATACGTTGTTTTTAATTCCTTCATTTCCTTTTTCTTTGCGATTAGGAGTAGATGGTATTTCTATTTTTTTTATAGTTCTTACTAATATTTTTATTTATTTGTGTATTTTAAGCTTAAGTGTATCAACTGCTAAATTATCAGAAGCATTGATTCATCTTCTTTTTTTACAATGAAGTGTTTTAGCTTCATTTCTTATGTTAGATATTTTAGGGTTTTTCTTATTTTTTGAAATAACATTAATTCCTATTTATTTTTTAGTAATTATTTGAGGTTCTAGAGAACGTCGTGTTCGTGCTAGCTATTTAATTTCTATTTATACATTATTTGGTTCAATTTTTTTGTTTTTTAATTTACTTTATTTGTATTCAAAAACAGGAACTACAGATTATGAACTTTTATTAACAGTTCAATTTACTGAAGAAGATCAACTTTTCCTTTGAATTACATTTTTTGTAGCATTTGCAGCAAAAATTCCTGTATTTCCATTTCATATTTGATTACCAGAAGCTCACGTTGAAGCACCGACATTAGGATCCGTAATTTTAGCTGTATTGCTACTTAAATTAGGAACTTATGGGTTAATTAGATTTTCATTACCTTTGTTTCCTGAAGGAACAATATACTTTTCACCTTTAGTTTCAACTGTAGCTATTTTAGGTGTAGTATATACTTCATTAACAGCAATACGTCAAGTTGATTTAAAAAAAATTATTGCATATTCTTCTGTAGGACATATGAATATTGTACTTTTAGGAATTATGGCTGGAAATGTTGAAGCATTACAAGGAGCTATTTTTCAAATGTTAAGTCATGGAGTTGTTTCAGGTGCACTTTTCTTTTGTGTAGGAGTACTTTATGAAAGATATACAGTACGTTCATTAAAATATTTTGGTGGGTTAACTTATTTTTATCCAATCTTTTCTATTGTGTTTTTAATTTTTGCTTTAGCAAACATTAGTTTTCCATTAACAAGTAGTTTTGTTGGTGAATTTTTAATCTTAATGGGATTTTTACGTTATAGTTTCTGAGGAACTTTTTTTGCTAGCTCTAGCATGGTTTTGGGGGCAGTATATATGCTTTGAACATATAATCGTATTTTCTTTGGAAATTTACGTTCATTTTCATTAGTTTCTTATAAAGATTTAAATCGGCGTGAATTTGCATTATTTTCAACGTTAATTTTAATCTTAATTTTAATGGGAGTTGCTCCACATTTTTTCTTAGATACGATGTATATGGATTGTGTTAATTTATTAGAACACGCTAAAGGAAGTCGTATTTTATAAATGTTTAAAAAAATAACATGGCAAATTTTTTTTTAGATACTAGAGAATTACGTAGTTTTCGATTAAAATATCATACAAGTGAAATTAGTTCTATTTTAAAAACTAAAACATCTAATGTTGGTATTTGTGTTACAGATTCATTTTATCCAAAAGATCGTCAATTATGACAAGAAAATCCACTTAATAAGGAATTAATTATAACAGCCATACCGAATCAAATTGGACGGTTTCTTTTTAATGATAAAGAAAAATTATGAAGTAATGTACGTAATTTGTTTAAAGGACAAATTTTTTTATTAAAAAGCAAATCAAACAAAAAGCTTTCTCTGGAAATTTTAAAACAATTTTTATCTTTAAATAAATTTTACTTACGACTTTTATTTGCAAACGACCAACTTTATCGTACAAACAGTCTTATAACAAAGTCATCTGCGCAATTAACAGAAAAAATAGCCACAATAAATTTAATTGTGTTTTTGAAATATCAAATAAGTCATGTTATATTTTTAAACACAATTTCTACTGTTGTTAAATCTTTAAAATAATATTTTTAATTTTAAATATTGAAAAATAGTTTAAGAGGCTAAAATTTTGATTTTAAAAAATCAAAGATACAGGTTCGAGTCCTGGTTTTTCATTTTATATTTTGTAAATTTAATTTAATATTAAATTTATTTCTAACATCTTAAAACATGTCACGATTATTAAAATCTGAATTACATCCATTTCATATTGTAGATGCTAGCCCATGACCTTTGGTTACTGCATTCAGTGTATTTTTTACATTGTTTGGGCTTGTTCTCTATTTACATTCTTATTTTTTAGGATTTCAATTACTTTTTTTTGGGTTTTTTGCCCTTTTAATTAATGTATCTTTTTGATGACGTGATGTTATTCGTGAAGGTACTTTTGAAGGTTCACATACTGCAGCTGTACAACATGGATTACGTTTTGGAATGCTTCTTTTTATTGTATCAGAAGTTATGTTATTTTTTGCATTCTTTTGAGCATTCTTTCATTCAAGTTTAAATCCAGTTCCTGAAATTGGTTGCGTATGACCACCAAAAGGAATTCATGTTATTAGTCCTTGAGAAATTCCATTATTAAATACTACTTTATTATTAACATCAGGAGCATCATTAACTTGAGCGCATGCTGCATTATTTGGTGGGTATGGAAAAGAAGTAGTTGCTGGTTTAATTTTAACTATTGCTCTTGCATCCTTATTTACTGGATTTCAAGTTTACGAATATCGTAATGCTGGATTTAACATTAATGATGGTATTTATGGATCTACTTTCTACATGTTAACAGGATTACATGGGGCCCATGTTATTATTGGTACATTATTTTTAACTGTAGCACTTGTACGTGTAATGAAACATCATTTTACTACTCAAAATCATATTGGATTCGAAGCTGCTGCATGATACTGACATTTTGTTGATGTAGTATGAATTTTTCTTTTCCTTGCAGTTTATGCTTGAGGAGAAGGAGTTTAAATTTTTTCAGTACTAGTTTTTAATATATTTAATTTTGAGAAATAATCATCACTAAAACATGTTACATACTTATTCTTTAGGTTTATTAATTTATTCATCTATGGGTATTTGCATAATTTTAGGTTTAGGAATTTCTGCATTATTAATTGCAATTTCATATTTAGCTGCAATACATAATCCAGATGTAGAAAAAACTTCTCCTTATGAGTGCGGATTTGAACCCTTCGAAGATGCACGTAATCGTTTTGATGTGCGTTTTTATATTGTAGCAATTCTTTTTTTAATTTTTGATATGGAAGTAGCATATTTGTTCCCATGAGCACTTACATTGGGGCAGACAGGGTTCATTGGATATACTATTGTTATTATTTTTCTTTTATTATTAACAGTAGGGTTTGCTTATGAATGAGTTCGTGGAGCATTGGATCCACATTAAAAATATAAAAAGTTTAGAATGGCAAGAGTAACAAAACGTGTAGTAATTTTTGGTGTTTCTTTAATACCAACAAAACTTTTAACTTTAGCACTTACGGATGTTTATGGAATTGGAATTAAAACTTCTACTCGACTTGCTGCTGAATTAGGAATTTCACCTCGAATGCATGTTTATGATATTACGGAAAAGCAACAATATTTATTAATTAAAAAAATTAAAGAAGAATTATGTATTGAAGAAAATCTTCGTGATAGAATTAAATCTAATGTACAGAGATTAATTTTAAATGGTAGTCGCCGTGGATTTTGTCATAGAAATCATTTACCTGTGCGTGGACAACGCACACATACTAATGCTCGAACAGCACGTAGAGTAATTATGGGTATTTCTAAAAAAACTAAATAATATATTTTCTTAGTATCTTACGATATTAATTGATTACAATTTAAAAATAGATAGATGGCTGAGTGGTTGAAAGCACTAGTCTTGAAAACTAGCGTGTAGCTTCTACACCATGGGTTCGAATCCCATTCTGTCTAAAAATATTTGGCAAATATAACTCAATGGTAGAGTACCGGATTGTGGTTCCGGTAGTTGTGGGTTCAAATCCCACTATTCGCCCCAAAAAGTATAGTGGAGCATAGCCAAGTGGTAAGGCATCGGTTTTTGATACTGACATGCGAAGGTTCGACCCCTTCTGCTCCAAAATAAAGAATAACAATAGGAGAATAGTTCAATTGGTAGAGCAACGGTCTTCAAAACCGTGAGTTAAGGGTTCGAGTCCCTTTTCTCCTGTCAAAGTATTTTTATATATTTTTCTTTAGAATTAAAACCAAATGTATTTGATGATTGTTGGACTTCCTTTGTGTGGAACTATTTTATCGGGATTAGGGGGGCGTTGAATTGGAGGGCGTGGTGCAGCTTATGTTACTACGAGTTGTATTATAAGCTCTTTTTTTTTATCAATTTTTTCTTTTTATGAAGTAGCATTCCATCAAGTATCATGTATTATTACACTTGCTCCTTGAATTACTACTGAAGGCGCCATTTTTTATTGAGGATTTCTTTTTGATACACTTACTTGTGTCATGCTTATAGTTGTAACTTCAATTTCTAGTCTTGTTCATTTATATTCAACAGAATATATGTCTCAAGATCCACATCTTCCTCGATTTATGTCATATCTTTCTTTTTTTACATTTTTTATGCTTATTTTAGTTACTGCAGATAATTTTTTACAAATGTTTGTAGGATGAGAAGGTGTAGGGCTTTGTTCATATTTACTTATTAATTTTTGATATGGTAGATTACAAGCAAATAAAGCCGCATTAAAAGCCATGATTGTTAATCGTATTGGAGATGTAGGGTTAGCTTTAGCTATTTTTACATTATATTATTATTTTCAAAGTTTAGATTATGCCGTTATTTTTAGTTTAATTCCAATTTATGCGCAAGAAACTATTTCTTTTTTTAATGTTTCTATTTCTGCATATGATTTTATTGGGTTTTTTTTATTTGTTGGAGCTGTAGGTAAATCTGCGCAAATTGGATTACATACTTGATTACCAGATGCTATGGAAGGGCCAACACCTGTTTCAGCGTTAATTCATGCTGCAACCATGGTAACTGCAGGAGTATTTTTATTAGCAAGATGTTCTCCATTATTACAATATGCCCCAAACATTTCAAATTTAATTGCAATTATGGGGGGAATGACTGCATTTTTTGCCGCAACAACAGGATTACTTCAAAATGATTTAAAACGTGTTATTGCATATTCAACTTGTAGTCAATTAGGTTACATGGTTTTTGCAGCAGGATTATCAAGTTATGCTGTTAGTATTTTTCATTTGTCAAACCATGCATTTTTTAAAGCATTACTATTTTTGGGTGCTGGATCTGTAATTCATGCAATGTCTGATGAACAAGATATGCGTAAAATGGGGGGGTTATTAAAAATTTTACCTTTTACATATACAGCAATGTTAATCGGATCAATGGCATTAATGGGATTTCCATTTCTTACAGGATTTTATTCAAAAGATGTTATTTTAGAAGTTGCTTACGGGAGCTTTACAGTAGAAGGTAGATTTGTACATACTCTTGGTATTTTAGCTGCTTTTTTTACAGCATATTATTCTACTAGATTATTGTCATTAACATTTATTCGACCAACAAATGGTAATAGAATTGCTGTTGAACATGCACATGAACCATCTTTTCCAATGATGTTTCCATTATTTATTCTTTCTTTAGGAAGTATTTTTATTGGTTATGTTAGTCGTGATATGATGATTGGAATGGGAACTGATTTTTGAGGTAATGCATTATTTAGCTTACCATCGACACAAAATATGTTAGAATCAGAATGATTAGATTCATCAATAAAAATGATCCCATTATTTTTTAGTTTAGGTGGGGCATTATTAGCATTTTTTCATTATGTATTTTCACTTGAAACATTATTTGCGTTGAAAAATATTAAATTTGGACGTCAATTATATACCTTTTTAAACCGTAAATGATTTTTTGATAAAGTATATAATGAATGAATTTCACAACCAACATTACAAATTGCGTATGTAAATGCTTATCAAGGAATAGATCGTGGATTTCTTGAATTTTTTGGGCCTTATGGTATTGGAATGCTTTTATCAAAATGAACACGCCAACTTGGGGGGTTAGAATTTTCTATGATTTTTCATTATCTTTTTGCAATGCTTTTTGGGTTAACTTTAATCTTGTTTTGTTCTATCTTTTGAACATCAATTGTAGTTTTTATTGATTTAAGAATTTTAATGTTTATTTTTCTTTTCTTTCTATTTCAAATAGGAGCTGTTAAATATAATAAAAATGTTAACAGTAAAGCCGCTATTTCTATAGAATATAAGTAATTAATTATTTATTTAAAAGAAGGAAAGGTGGCTGAGTGGTCTAAAGCGTTGGTTTGCTAAACCAATGTATTTAATAATACCATGGGTTCGAATCCCATTCTTTCCGAATTTATAAACGAGGTAGTTCAGTGGTTAGAACGGCGGAATCATAATCCGTAGGTCGAGGGTTCGACCCCCTCTCTCGTTAAATTTAATAATAAAAATATAATGGAAATCTTTCTTTCTTTATTATCCGCGCTTATTTTTGGTGCAGCCTCTCTAGTTATTGGAATTTCAAACCCTATTCATTCACTTTTAATTTTAATTTTTGTCTTTTTTTTGGGGAGTATTCTTCTTTTTTTTATGCAATTAGAATATTTTGCATTACTTTTTTTAATTGTTTATGTCGGAGCAATTGTAGTTTTATTCCTTTTTATTGTTATGATGTTAGAAATTAAAACATTTAGTGTAGCCCAACGTTTTAGAGATTTATTTTCATTTAGAAGTTGAATATTAGCGTTTTTCGCATTAGAATTTTTATTTTTTTTTAGTCAAAATGCTTTTGATCTTTTTCCTTTAATTGCATTAACTGAAGAACAAAGTGGTTTTTTAGCATTTCGTGAAGTTAATTTAGGAGTAGATTATAGCACACTTATACAAAAAACAGATCATTTACGTGGGTTTGGGGGTGTTCTTTTTACCGAATATAAGTTAGCAATACTATTAGCAGCATTATTATTGTTATTATCTATGATAGGATCAATTGTAATGACTCTAGATACGGTATCTTTTACTACATTAAGAGTTCAAGATGCTAATATACAATCACTTCGTCAACCAACTTATTTAGTAAATTCTTGACGAAGCTCTCAAATTAATAATAACTAATTACAAATATTTTTAAAATGTCAGTTTATCTTACAGCGATACGAAATCCTTTAATGGCTACTGTTAGTAATCATCTTGATGGGTATCCAACTCCAGCAAATTTATCATATTTATGAGGATTTGGATCAATAGCCGGAATGGCTCTTGTAGCTCAAATTGTTACAGGAGTTTTATTAGCTATGCATTATGCCCCAGAAGTACATTTAGCTTTTGCTAGTGTAGAGCATATTATGCGTGATGTACGTGGAGGAACTGCTTTACGTTATATTCATGCAAATGGAGCTTCTATGTTTTTTATTATTGTATATGTTCATATGTTTCGTGGACTTTATTATGGATCATATTTTCAACCACGCTCAAACTTGTGATATTCTGGAGTAATCTTATTTTTTTTAATGATGGCTACAGGATTTATGGGTTATGTTCTTCCTTGAGGACAAATGAGTTTTTGAGGGGCAACTGTTATTACAAATCTTTTTTCTGCAATTCCTTACATCGGAAATTCTATTGTTCAATTACTTTGAGGAGGATTTTCTGTAGATAATCCGACTTTAAATAGATTTTTTAGTCTTCACTATTTACTTCCTTTCCTTATTGCAGGGTTAGCTCTTTTACATTTAATTTTATTACATCAACATGGATCAAATAATCCTTTAGGTATTAATTCAATTTACGATCGTATTCCATTTTATCCTTATTTTTATGTAAAAGATCTTTTTGGATTTTTAGTTTTTGTTTGATTTTTTTCTATGTTTGTTATTTATGCACCAAATTTATTAGGACATCCTGATAATTATATTGAAGCAAATCCATTAGTAACTCCAGCGCATATTGTACCTGAATGATATTTCTTACCATTTTATGCAATTTTACGTACAATTCCTGATAAATTAGGTGGAGTTATTTTGATGGCGCTTGCTATTTTTATTATTGCATTATTACCAGTATTAGATACATCTGCGTTTCGTAGTAACTATTTTAAACCTATAAATATTGTATTTTTTTGATATTTTTTTGCAGATTCTATAAGTTTAGGGTGAATAGGTCAAGAAATTGTAGAAAGTCCTTTTATTGAAATGGCAAATTTTGTGACATCTTCATATTTTTTTTATTTTATTCCACTTTTACCTTTCTTAGGTTTCTTAGAAAATAGTATCATTGAATATAGTGTACGTTATTTCGACGTAAAAAATCCTAATACGAATACTGCTTTTGCAACTTATAACACCGCATTAAAATCTACACTAGCTACAAATAGTGTTTTTTTTGTTAGTGCGTTTAATATTGAAGGTCTAAATGCATTAGATTTCGATTTTTTGTATATTTTTATGAATTGAATACATATTCTTCAATTTATAGCAGTAACTTTTGGTTTATTAATTATCACAATTTATTTACCAAGAAAAATTGAAACTTTAGTTTTTTTACATAGATTAGGGTTTGGATATTTATTATTAAATTTATGATTACTTACATTAGATCATTCAATTAAACCATCAATGGATTTAAATATCTTTTTAAGTGATAATAATTTATCTAATATTTTAGCATTATTCCAAGAAGATCCTTTTTTTTCACATATGTTTTTTTTATATGGAACTGCAATTGTTATTGCATTTTTTTATGGGGTTTTAGATCGTTTTTTTATTAAAAATGGAGATGAAACTGAATTCGCCCTTTTAGTTTGTTTTATTGCTATTGGAACCTTTTTTTTGTTTCATGTACACAATTTAATTGAATTTTTACTTGCGATTGAAACAGTTACTTTAGCATCATATGTTTGTGCAGGGTACGAACGTCAAAATGCTCAAAGTACTTTTGCTAGCGTACAATATTTTATTTTAGGGTCAATTCCAAGTGGACTTTTAATTTTAGGAATTAGTCTCTTATATGGATACGCAGGAACTTTAACTTTTGAAGATTTAGATCTCTTATTGTATGAAACAGGATCTATTCGTAATAATACCTTTTTAAATTTAATCTCAGAAGAATGAAATACTTTTGTCGATTTTATGACAATTTCACAGAAAGATGAATTCGAATTTTTAAGCACTACTAATAATTGAAGTGAAGTTCCAATTTCTTTAAAAGAAAAAACTCTTATTTTAGAAGAACTTTTATCTCCACGTACTTCTATTTTAATAGCAGCATTACTTTTTATTTTTTTTAATTTATTATTTAAATTAACAGCAGCTCCATTTCATTTTTGAGCTCCAAGTGTTTATAAATATGCACCAATAGCTTCTGTAACATATCTTTCAATTATTTCTAAAGCTATGGTTGTTTTTTTATTAGTAAAAATCTCATTGACAATTTTTTCTTCTTTTACAATATTAATTACCCCAGTATTATTTGTTTGTGCAGTTTTAACCATTTTAATTGGACTTACTGGAGCATTTGCTGAAAGATTTACTAAAGCATTTTTTGTATATAGTTCAATGGGGCATGTTGGATTTATGTTGGTAGGAATAGGATTGTTTACTACAAGTGGATTAAGTGCAACATTTCATTATTTAGCTGTATATATTATTAGTTCATTTATCATGTGATTTATATTATTATATGTAGGACGAAATTCTATTTTTTTAGTTTCTTTTAAAGAATTAAAAAAATCTGACCCTATTATTGCTTTAATTTTTGCACTATTAATTTTTTCTATGAGTGGGATCCCACCCCTTGGAGGATTTTTTATTAAATTAGATATTTTAGCTGCTTTATTAGAAAGTTCTCGTTTTGGAATAAATATGCTTTTATTTATTTTTACTGTTGCAAGTTTTTTTTATTATTTACGTGTAAATAAAATTATTTTTTTTGATGAAATAAAAACTTTTGTTAAACGTAAAGGAGTTAGTGTTGAACGTTTTCAACTATTGACTATTTTATTTTTTATATTATTGTTTTATATTTTAATCGTACAAGCTCCATTATTAATTATTCAAAGTGAAGCTTTAGCCGCCTTATTTTAATTAACGACAAAAAGCATCTTTTTCTTTTTTTCTCCCTTAAAGAGAGAATGGCTAGATAACATAGTGGCTAATGTAAAAGATTGCAAATCTTTAAACGGCGGTTCGATTCCGCCTCAAGCCTAAAATTAAATAGGTAATATATATATATTACATTGGGAATATAGTTCAGTTGGTAGAACGTATGCTTTGCAAGCATGGGGTCATCGGTTCGAGTCCGTTTATTTCCAAAAAATGAAATACATTCTTTTAAAAGACAAACGTCGACGTTTTTTAGTTGCTAAATATGAACTTCGTCGTCAATGATTACGAGCTCTTTTTCAAGATTTACGTTTACCTGTTGAATTTCGAAATTATATTTATAGTCAATTTTTTGTATTACCAAGAGATAGTTCAATTACTCGATTAAGAAATCGTTGTAATTTAACAAATCGTCCTCGAGGTGTATATAAACATTTTGGCCTTTCACGTTTAATGTTTCGTAAATTTATTTGACAGGGAAAACTTGTAGGTTTTCGTAAATCAAGTTGATAATTCATGCACGATTTTATTGGAGATATGATGACGCGTATTCGCAATGGCCATCGAGCACGGTTGGGTGCAATAGTTCTTCATCCCGCAACCCCATCTTTTTGTTTAAATATTTTAAACATTTTATATGATGAAGGATATATTCGAGGATTTTATGAAACATCTTTAAATAAAGGAAATTCGCGTGTTTTTTGTGTGTTATTAAAATATAATGCCACAGGAGTTCCTGCAATCACTTCAATATTTAGAGTTTCAAAAGTTTCTCGTAGAGTTTTTTTGTCATTAAAAGCATTATGAAAACCAAAAAGTACAGGAGGTATTTTTATTATTTCAACCACACAAGGTTTATTAGTTGATCGTGAAGCTCGATTAAGAAATTTGGGGGGTGAAATAATCTGTGGAGTATATTAATTTAAATTTAACACTATCTTAACATGTTTTCAGTTATAATTCCACCAAAAGTAACTTTACGTTGAGGTAAAGAATATTTGCAAGTTTCAGGTCCTTTAGGAACGGTCATAAAACAAAAAGGGGACTTGTCATTTGCAATTAAAAATAATCGGCTTTATTTTTTAGATATTGATAATGACCCAAAACGTCATTTTTATTTGTCTTTAATTCGCTCTATATTTTTAGGTGTTTCAAAAGGATATAGAAGAAAATTACGACTAATAGGTGTTGGATTCCGTGCTGCAGTTACAAATAAACTATTAACTTTAAAAATTGGATATAGTCATGAAGTGATTTATAATATTCCTGTAGATGTAGAAATTTTAGCTGCAAAAGCGAAAGGTACTTTACTATTTCTACGTGGAAAAGAATTACATCGTGTATGTCAAGTAGCTGCAGAAATTCGTGCATTGCGTATGCCTGATGCTTATAAAGGAAAAGGTATTCATTATGATAAAGAACGTTTAGTTCTTAAAAAAGGAAAACGAGAAGGAAAATAATAAATGAACGTATACAAACCTAGATATAAAATAGCTTTTCAAGCAAAAAGTAAAATTTGACCTTACAAAGATTCACGTTTACGTAGATTTTTTAATATTAGAGGTAGAAAATTAGTAAGACGTGGATTTTTTAAACGTTATGTAGTTGTTTTTAATAATATGAAATGAACAATTGCACGACGTTATATTCGTCCTTATATGCGACGACGCAAAGCTGTTCGTCGCCGTTTTCGTAATGCATTTTATACAAAACAACAATTACGTGCATTTCATGGGAAAATTAAAGAAGAGAAATTTCGTAATTTTTTTAGAAAATATTTAACACATGGTGTAAATAGAAATATGTCATTTTTTGCTGCATTAGAACGACGTTTAGATATTTTTTTATTTAGAATGCGTTTATTACCTACAATTTTTGCTTGTCATCAATATATAATGCATCATGGTGTAATTTTAAATAAAGGTATTGAACGTTGTCCTAGCGCAGTTGTACGTCCAGGAGATACATTAACAATTTCAGCAGCGCATTGAAAAGCATTATATTATTATTTACAAGAACGTATTATGTATCGGGTATACGGTAAACAACGTATGTTAAGACGTAAATATACGAAATTAAAAAAGAAAACTTGATGAACTCGTTCAGTATTACGTGCGAGTTCTTTAGTTTTTTATATTTGACGAAAACGTAGATATTTAGATATTTTTTTAATTGAACGTCGTAAACGATTTTTAAAATTATTCCGAACATTATATAAGCAATTTCATTTTCTTTTACGTTTAGATGACCCGGAATATGTAAAAAAAAATGCTACTTTGATTGAAAATTTATGATTAATTCATGCGCAATTTTCTCGCCTTTATGCCAAATATAAAAAATTTAATTATTTAGAAAAAATTAGACGTAAATTTTTTTACGCTCAATGATTTAAATTTAAATCTAAATTTGCTAAAGTATCAAATTTAGGGAAACAAAAAAAAATAAATTCAAATGAGTTAAAATCTTTATCTTTACGTACTAGAAATAAGCAAATGTATACACATTTTATTTATCTTTTAAAAAGTATTTCAAGTACTTATTTAAATTGACTTTCACTTATGTTACAATTGCGTTTAGAAGAGCTAAATTACTACAATCTTCTTTTTATTTCCCTTAAAGAACATGATATTCAAACAAAAGTAAATTTCAATAAAATTATCAAACAACGAAAAAAGTTTCTTATTTTACAATCAGCATATATAAGAAAAAATATTATTACTTATTATCAATTGTTTTTTCGTAGATTTTTTCGTTTTGAAACCAGAAAGTCCTTTTATAAACAAGTATCTGTTCAACCTGACCTTAAAAAACCACCAGTAACTAAAAGAGTTGCTAATGGGAATATTTTAACTTATTTTTTAATGCGTCGTCGTTTTCGTATTCGACGTAGCAAAAGAATTCCAAGATTAAAACAAGTACATTGAGCTATTCCAAGATATATACATTTTGATGTTAGAACATTACGTGCCGTTTTCCTTTATTCTCCGGATGCGCATGAAATTCATTATTCATTCAAATGTTCATTGCCAAAAATAGTTTCATTTTATAAATCATTAGCCTTATAATATATATATAAATATTAAATTAAATTTAGGTTTTGTGTTTAAATTAATTTTTCTAAGAAATTAGAAAAAATACATACAATTTAGTGGAAGCTACAGTAAATGTATGTAGTATTTAAAAATTTTTTATGGTAACTGCAGCTAAATTAATTGGAGCAGGATTGGCAACCATCGGACTTGCTGGAGCAGGGGTAGGGATTGGAAACGTTTTCGGATCACTCCTTATTGCAACTTCACGTAATCCAAATGAAAAAGACGAACTCTTCCGTTTAGCAATTCTTGGATTTGCTTTAACTGAAGCGATTGCTCTTTTCGCATTGATGATGGCCTTTTTGATTCTTTTCACTTTTTAATATTATATATTTTATAATATTTTTTAAGTAAAAGAACATTTGTGTTTTTCATTTGCATGAAGAAACAAATTTTGTTTGATAAATAAGAAAAATAAAAAAGAAAGTCTTTTTTAAAAGGTCATTAATTTGATACTTTACAAGATCTCTTCCCGAATTCTTCTGATTTTAATGTAAGTAAAAAAAAAGACGTGTGGAATACTCTTATGGGGAATACTAAATAAATCATAAATTTAAAAAGAAGTGGCTGAGCGGTCAAAAGCGATAGACTGTAAATCTATTGAACGTTGTTCTACGTTGGTTCGAACCCAACCTTCTTTATTTTTCTATTAAAAGAAATATTATTTGGGTAATTAGTTCAATGGTAGAACATTTCGTTTACACCGAAAGAGTTATTGGTTCGATTCCAGTATTGCTCAAAGTCAATAAAATGATTATTAAACATATATGATAAAAGAATTCTTTGTTTTTTGTATTTATTTCATAGTAGCATTTATCCTTGTATTAAGTCTAAGTTTAAATTACGCTTCAAGTTTTATTTCAGTATGATGTAATTGTTTAGAAGAGGGTTTCGTACTTCATGATTCTACAGAGTGGGTATGGGCAGTTTGAATGACAGCATTTTTTCTATGTTTTTGATTCCTAATGCCTTATTATTTTTTTTTGATCTATCTATGAATTAAAAATTTTAGCACTAAAATTGAAAGTTTATTTATAAAAATTGGAATTAGTTTATTTTTTTATAGTGCGATTTTAAGTTTTATAATTTTTTTAAAAGATTTATTTTTATCCGGATTTTTTCTACCAAGTATTAAAAACATTTCTTTTGAATTTCAACCTGGAATTGAAAGTTATTTAAATTTTATTTTTGGACTTTTTTTTGATTTATTTAATAGTTTTATTATTTTTCAATTATTTATAATTGCAATATTTATGTTTAAAAATTTGTTTTTACAATTAAAAAAATATATAATAATTTTATATATTTTTACATTATGTTTATTTTTTTATTGATTTGGAGGTGAAGGAATATTATCTGATTTCTTTTTGTGTTTAACAATTATAATATTAAATCAAATTTTAATCTTAAGTATTTTAATATTCAAACATCTACGAATGTATAAAATATAAATATTTTAAATAATCGCATTTGACCTTAGTTAAAATACTCTTTTAAAATTTTGAAGATGTTTAATCTAACAAAAAAACTTTTTGTTAATGAAAAAAGTGGGTTTGACTCTAGCTCAGAATGAATGCTTGTGACATGCTTTACACATGCAAGTCGAACGCAAAGATAAAGCTTAGAATGTATATTTTAAGCTTTTTCAGTAGTGGCGAACGGGTGCGTAATGCGTAAAAAGGATGTCCTTAAGTCAGAGTATTGTTATTTGGGTTCGCCCTTGATTTAATCAATCTGATTTATCAGAAAATGCTAATCTTTGATACAATTTTTCTTGTTAAAGAAAATATTAAAGGAAGTAATTTCGCTTAAGGGTTTCTTTACGTAGGTTTAGGTTGTTGGTGAGGTAAGAGCTCACCAAGCCGATAATACTTAGCCGGTCTGAGAGGACGATCGGCCACATTGGGACTGAGACAAGGCCCAGACTTATATAAGGCTGCAGTGGGGAATCTTGGACAATGGGAGAAATCCTGATCCAGCAATGTCGCTAGGGTGATAAAAAACTGTAAAAAGATCCAGGTTTTAAAGCTCTGTTACCAAAGAAGATAAAGACGGTATTTGGAAAAGTAGCCCCGGCTAACTTCGTGCCAGCAGCCGCGGTAATACGGGGGGGGCAAGTGTTATTCAATCAAACTGGGCGTAAAGCGTCTTTAGGCTGTTTATTGCGAGTTTTTCACTAAAGTACAGAGAGTAATCTTGTAATGTTGAAAAAAACCAATATTCTTGAGTTTTGAAGGGGTAAGTAGTATTTCTTCAGTAAGGTTAAAATTTTTAGATAGAAGAAGGAGTGCCAGGGGTGAAAACAACTTACTAGTTAAAACTGACGTTAAAGGACTAAAGCATAGGGAGCGATCGGGATTAGAGACCCCGGTAGTCTATGCCTTGACTGATGAAAGTGAAACGTTGGAAAATTTTTCAGTGTTAAAGTTAACGCATTGAACTTTCCGCCTGAGGAGTACGGTCGCAAGATCGAAACTCAAAGAGATTGACGGGGGCTTTTTGCAAACGGTGGAACATGTGGTTTAATTCGATGATCCGCGAAAAACCTTACCAGTTTCGACAAGGTGTTGCATGGCTGTCGTCAGTCCGTGTTGTAAAATGTGCCCTTGAAATTATAGGCGTAACGGGCGCAACCCTTACTTGCAATTGCTAAACTATAATTATAGAAGAACTTTGCAGGCGTTTTTGGCGGTAAATTTTCTACTTTTTTTACATTTGAGATAAAAATAACACTCTGTTTTAAAAGAAAAAAATTTATTTAAGAAATAATGGGGATGAGGTCAAGTCGTCATGGCCCTTATAAACTGGGCTACACACGTGTTACAATGATTGTGCCAAAGGGGGGCTAAAATGAAAATTGGAGCAGATCTCAAAAAAGCAATCGTAGTTCGGATTGTAGGCTGCAACTCGCCTACATGAAGTCGGAATCGTTAGTAATCGTAGATCAGCATGCTACGGTGAATATTTTGGGGCCTTGTACACACCGCCCGTCACGTCAGGGGAGTGAGTTCGGCTTGAAGTGTTTTGTTATGATAATTAAAGAGAAATATGTACCTTAAAGTTTAATTTAAGTTATATTTTATTTTTTTATTATAAAAGCATGATTGACGTACTTGTAACCGTGATGAAGTCGTAACAAGGTAATCGTAGGGGAACCTGTGGTTGAATCGAGAATGAATTAATAAAAGAGTCTATTTTTTTATGTTAAATATTTGCGGGGCATTGCACAGTGGATTAGTGCGTCTGTTTTGGGTACAGAAGGTCGTGCGTTCGAATCGTACTGCTCCGAAAAAGTTTAGATAGCTCAGTCGGTAGAGCACAAGACTGAAAATCTTGGGGTCCGTGGTTCGATCCCACGTCTAAACAATTACTAAAATGCTTTACAGGTGCATAGCTCAGCGGTAGAGCATCGGACTTTTAATCCGTGGGTCTTGGGTTCGATTCCCAATGCGCCTAATTAGTAAAGTAAATTGTCCCTTTCGTCTAATGGTTAGGACAGTACCCTTTCACGGTAAAAATGCGGGTTCAATTCCCGTAAGGGATATTTTTTATTATTATATAAAAATGAATTGAATTTTTTCACCTTTAGAACAATTTGATTCTGTTACTTTTATTGGGGGAAGTCGTTTTTTAGAATCAATTAATTTATATTCTTTTTATATTTTTGAAACAGAATATAGCTTAGTAGATCGTCTTCAAAATGGAGAGACTTCTATCATTGGATTACCATTATATTGAGAAAATTCAACTTTATTTTTGTTTGTAACTATTTTAGCTTTAATTTTTTTAGTTAGAGCCTTATCTGGTTTAGAAAACAAAGTTGTTATTTTTCAAGATTTTAGTCATTTGTTTTTTGGTATTGCTTTTTCATTGTTCTTACCAACTACCTTTGATTACGTTTTTACTACAGTTTCATTAGTACAAGAAACTGCAGCACATAATTCTTTTTTTTTAGGAAATGCTTCATTTGATGTTGTAAATAGAAGTTTATCTGACGTATCAAATCAAGTATCTACTAATTGAGAATCATTACCACAATTATATTTTTCTTTTGCATTTGATGAAAACATTGTTTCTTTTTTATTAGCTTTTTTTCTTCTTGGGGGATCTGAAGAGGAAGAAGATGAAGATTTTATTTTAGAAGAAGAAGAATCTGATTTTATTGATGATGTTGTAGCTCCATTATTTTTTGCTAATCTTGGAAAAGATGTTGAAGGAAATGGGGAACTTTTAGTTAAAGTTTCAAGTATTTTTGGTTTTGTTTTAATTAATAATTTAATGGGAATGTTACCTTATTCAGATACAGGAACAAGTAGTTTAATGTTAACATTTTGAGTGGCATTATCTATTTTTGTTTCATTACATACTGTAATGTTTCGTAAACAAGGACTTGCACATTTTTTCCGTTTATTTATGCCAGCGGGATGTCCTTTACCATTACTTTTCCTTGTAATTCCACTTGAATTTATTTCATACAGTTTCCGTTTAGTAAGTCTTTCTGTTCGTCTTTTTGCTAACATGATGGCTGGACATACTTTATTAAAAGTTATAGTAGGATTTAGTTTTAGCATGATTTTAATGGGAGATTCAATGCTTATTGTAAATTTATTTCCAATTGCTGTACTTTTTATTCTTACATTTTTAGAAGTAGGGGTAGCTGTAATTCAAGCATATATTTTTACCATTTTAACTTGTATTTATCTTAAAGACGTTTTTGTTTCACATTAATTTTATCATAACGTAAATAAATAAACATGCCACAATTAGATATTGATCTTTTCGATGATTTTCTTTTTTTTGCCTTTGTATCGCTATTATTCGGTGTTGGTGATGATGAAAGTGAAGAATCTCTTGTAGAATTACAAGGGGAAGCAGCTTTAGCAAATAACTTTTCGTCAAAAAAAAAACAATATGACGAACAAGCACGTATTGTTAAAAAACTTTCATCTTCTATTTTTTAATTTTATTTTTATTTTAACGGGTAAACAATAAAAATTTTTAGTTTGTCTGTAGTATAGGTTAAATTCCTATTACCCGTAAATGTCACAAATTGCAACTCAATACTATGAAAATATTGCTCAATATTTTTTTCGTAAAGGGAAAAAAGGAGTAATGGAAAAACTTTTTAGTCAATTATTATTTAAACGAGCACAAGAAAATAAAAAAGCAATTGCTCCGTTATTAGAAAAATGTTTTTATAGTGCAATACCATATATACGTTTAAAAACAAGAACACGTCGCCGTGGAAAACGTATATTATACAGAGTTACATATCTTGAGCGTAAAGATGCTGAAAAAAGTGCTTTATCTTCTTTTTGTAAACAAGTATCTGCACAAACTAACGATCGATTTACTGTTAAATTAGAACGAGAAATTGAATCTTTTGCGGAAAATAAAAATTATCCTGTCCGTGTTCTTCGTGATAAAATACATAAAATTGGATTAAAAACTATGAAAAAAAAACAAAAAGCTACTGCAGCTTTAGATCAAAACTTAAAAATATAAATTTAGTATCATATTCTTTTTTTTCCTATCAAAGAATTAAAACAATATCTTTAGTAGCTCAGTTGGTAGAGCAAACGGCTGTTAACCGTTAGGTCGTTGGTTCGATCCCAACCTAAAGAGAACCTTAAGAAGGAATAAAAATAGGCATTTGGGGGAAACCTAGATCACAGTGTTGGACGCAAAAATTGCGAAAAAATATAGGTAATTTTATAGTTGTAATCTATATGTTTCCATGAGGAAAACCTTTTCAGTTTGAAAAGAGTAAATTTATTTTGCTCAAATAATAAAGTGAACTGAAACATCTCAGTAACTTTTATGAAAAAATCAACGGAGATTTCGTAAGTAGTGGTGAGCGAAAACGAAACAATGTTTTTTATTTAGAAAAAGGAAAATTTTTGGAGTGAAAACTTTAAAAATTTTAAGAAAACTTTGCTAAAAAGGGTGAAAGCCCCGTATAAACTAAAAAACATTTACCTTGAGTAAAACGGACCTCGTGTAAGTCTGTTTGAAAAAAGAGGGACCACCCTCAAAGAATATACCGCAACTGTGGTTCGATAGTGAATTAGTACCGTGAGGGAATGGTGAAAAAGAACCTAAAGGCGAGTCAAAAAGAACTTGAAACCGAATGCTTTTTTTCCAGTAGGAGCTTTAATAAAAGTAACTACGTACCTTTTGCATAATGGGCCAGCAACTTTTTCTTTCTCGCAAGCTTAAGCATATATGTGTAGGCGTAGTGAAAACAAGTCTGAATAAGGCAAATGTTAAGTGAGAAAGACAAGACCCGAAACCAAGTGATCTACTCATGAGCAGGTTGAAGCATGCTTTAATCGGCTGTGGAGGACCGAACCCACGTATGTGGCAAAATACGGGGATGACTTGTGAGTAGGGGTGAAAGGCTAATCAAACTTGGATATAGCTGGTTTTCCGCGAAATCTATTTTAGTAGAGCATTTTTTTCTTTTTCTGGGGTAGAGCACTCAATGGATACGGGGGGTCTCACACCCTACCAAATTCAAGGAAACTCCGAATACAGAAAAACGTTAAAAAGTAGTCAGATCTTGAGCGCGAAGGTTCAAGATCGAGAGGGAAACAGCCCAGATCGTTCGTTAAGGTCCTTAATAAAAATCTCAGTGAAAAAGAAGTTGATTGAGCTTTGACAGCCAATAGGTGGGCTTGGAGGCAGCCATCCTTGTGAGAGTGCGTAACAGCTCAATGGTCTAGTTCTTTCACTTCGAAAATGGAGAGGGACTTAAGATTTTATACCGAAGCGGCGAATTTGAAGTAATATCTTCAGATGGTAGCGGAACATTCTGTAGAAAATTAATTGTTTATCGGAAGATAAACAAATCGTACAGAAAAGATAATGCTGGCATGAGTAACGTTAAACCATATTTAATTGTAAAAAATTAATATTGTATTGTGGTCACTTAAAGTCTAAGGTTTTTGAAGCAAGGATCAACCTCTTCCAAGTAAAACGGCCCCTAAGATAAAAGAGCGAAAGCTAAAATCGATGGGATTTTGAAGTTACTAATTCAAAAACTAAAAAAATTAATATTAATTCGGATTTGTATTCTTTTTTTCTTTTTGCAAGAAATATATAGCTAAAAAAAACCGTACTAAAACCGACACAGGTAGACAGGTTGAATAAACTAAAGTGCTTGAAAGAAGGATGTTGAAGGAACTCGGCAAATTGGCTCTGTAACTTTTGAAGAAGGAGTGCCCTTATTTATTAGATATAATATTTATAACTTATAAGTATAGAGGTGACACTAAAGAGGGGGGGGCGACTGTTTACTAAAAACACAAGACTCTGCTAAATCGTAAGATGATGTATAGGGTCTGACACCTGCCCGGTGCTGGAAGGTGTATAGAAGATGTGCAAGCGTTAACTTAAAGCCCCAGTAAACGGCGGCCGTAACTCTGACGGTCCTAAGGTAGCGAAATTCCTTGTCGGGTAAGTTCCGACGCGCATGAGTGGTGTAACGACTTTCCTACTGTCTCCAACATCTATTCAGTGAAATTGAAATGTCCGTGCAGATGCGGACTTATTGTGGCTAGACGGAAAGACCCCGTGCACCTTGACTAGATCTCTGTATTGCTGCGAAACAAACAATGTGTAGTATAGGTGGGAGCTTATTAATGATCTTTTAGATCAGAGGCGAAAGTGAAATACCACCCTTTTTCTCGTTTCAAAACTCACTTTTGTTATAACAAAAGGACAATGCATGGTTGCTAGTTTGACTGGGGCGGTCTCCTCCTAAAGAGTAACGGAGGAGTGCAAAGGTAAGTTCAAGCCGGAATTATCGGCTGTGGAGCGTAAGGGTAAATACTTGCTTAACTGTAAGACAGACATGTCGAACAGAAACGAAAGTTGGTCCTAGTGATCCGATGATTTTTTGTGGAAAAGTCATCGCTCAACGGATAAAAGGTACGCTGGGGATAACAGGCTGATGACTCTTGAGAGCTCCTATCGACGGAGTCGTTTGGCACCTCGATGTCGGCTCATCGCATCCTGGAGCTGAAAAAGGTTCCAAGGGTTGGGCTGTTCGCCCATTAAAGCGGTACGCGAGCTGGGTTTAGAACGTCGTGAGACAGTTCGGTCCCTATCTACCACAAGCGTTGGAAGATTGCGAGAAGCTAACCCTAGTACGAGAGGACCGGGAAGGGGTAACCTATGGTGTATCGGTTGTTTTACCAAAAGCATCGCCGAGTAGCTACGTTACACCGAAAGAATTGCTGACAGCATATAAGCAAGAAATTGGTCTTTAGAGAGATTTTCCTTGAGAAAAGTAGAAGACGCCTACTTAAATAGCTTTCATGTGTAAATACTGAAAGGTATGTAGCATAGAAAGACTAATGTATTTCGAATTTGATTATAAAATATATAACATTAAAAAATACAGGTATGCATTAATGGTAAATGGCCTGCCTTCCAAGCAGAGAATATGAGTTCGATTCTCATTACCTGTAAATTATTAACATATTTTTATTATATACTAACAAAAATGAATTTATTTAAAAATTTTAAATCAATGTTTACTAATGTAAACTTATTCCTTCTTCCTGTTGTAAACGCCCACGATTGACAACTTGGGTTTCAACTTCCAGGAACATCTATTATGGAGGGTATTATTTCTTTCCATGATGACCTAATGGTCTTTTTAACTTTTATTCTAATTGCTGTAATGTATGTGATGGGGGTATGTATTTATTTTTTTGCTGCATCTGCAAAAAATAATACTTCTATTAGATTTAGTCATGCATCAACATTAGAAGTAATTTGAACCATAATTCCAGCGTTAATTTTAATTATTATTGCAATCCCTTCATTTTCATTGTTATATTCTATGGATGAAATTATTGAACCTATTTTTACAATTAAAGTTTTAGGTCATCAATGATATTGATCATATGAATTACTTGAAAGTGAAAGCTTACAAGCATTATTAAGCCCATTTATTTCTGGATCTGAAAATGAAAACGCAATGTCATTTGTGACATCAGCAGGAGAATCATTTGATAGTTATATGATTCCTGATGATGAATTATACACTCGTGATGATTTATTATCTCAAATTCGTCTTTTAACTGTAGATAATCATCTTTTTATTCCAACTGAAATGCCAACTCGTATTTTAGTATCTTCTGCGGATGTACTCCATAGTTGAGCAGTTCCTAGTTTAGGAATAAAACTTGACGCTTGTCCAGGGCGTTTAAATCAAACATCGCTTTTCATTAAACATGAAGGAATTTTTTACGGGCAATGTAGCGAAATCTGTGGGGTAAATCACGGATTCATGCCTATTGGAATTTATTCATCAGATGTTACCTTTTCACACCCAGTATTAATTTTATCTCGTGAATTACTTTCTTCAGCAGATCCAATTATTTCTGGGCTTGGAGGGTTAATTCAGGAATAATTTTATCATAATATATTAGCACTCAAGGTCGAATGTTAAATCCACGTCTCTGAGCTCTTTGTTATGGTACTGTTATCCTTATTGTGTTAATTCTATGTCCTATATTAGGTCCAAAATTTCAACACAGAGCACAAGAAATTTTCTTTCTATTATTATTGTCATATATGGCAATGTATCTTTGAGGATATTTTACTGCTGTATTCTTTGTTTTTGGATTTGGTATGGGAAGTTCTGACTATTTTACACCTAAAGTTGAAGTCGTAAGTAGTATAAAAGATAGACGTAAATTAAGTATTCCGAATTTTATTTTAATTGACTATACTGGTCCAAATAATAATAATGAAGAAGTAAAAGCAGCACGGATAGCTTTATTTAGAATTATGACAGTTAAAAAAATAACAGCAAACACATCAAATTTGTTACCTCTGGGGTTAACAAATTCTGAACAACACCACAATCCCCTTTTCAATCAAAATGAATACAAATAACGATAACCAAAACAACCATCATCAGGAAGAAGAAGAAATTTCAAATTGAATCTTCTTAGTCATTCAAATTGTTAGCGGTGGTATGGGGTTTATGCTTGGAACATGACTCGCCAAACAAATGCCTCGCCCTCGTACACCTTACGTTCCAGGAGAACCAGGAGCACCACGTTGATAAATCAATAATAAACATGCAAGAACCTATTAGCAAAGACGAAAAAGAATATGATCTTGAATATTGAAAAAGTACGTTGCATAATGAACCTTTAAATAATCCTGGATTTTGATTTGTAGCGAGTTTTTTTTTGGGGGTTTGAGGGGGATTTTCGTGAGAAATGTTACAGTGATATAATGGGTCTCGTCATCCTAAATTTTAAATAAACACATTATCCACTTTTATAACTATTTTAAACGTACATTATTTATTTACATGAAATTACAAACTCATCCAGAGCTTACATCAACGTCAATTCAATTAAAAAATGGATCTTTTTATCAAAAAAAATGATTATTTTTTAGACCAAAATTGCGTTTAGAAATTGATACTACTTCACATAAAACTTGAAATGTAAAAAAAATTCAAGTTGATACAACAAGCTCATCTACGGAATTCGGATATATGTTTAAAAAACTTCCTTCTCATTAATTCATAATTAAAGCGATGTCAACATTTTTACAACTAATCCGTAAACCACGTAGTGGGAAAAAAAGATCTCAACGTGTACCTGCTTTACAACGTTGTCCGCAAAAACGGGGTGTTTGTATTAAATTAGTAACACGAACACCTAAAAAACCTAATTCAGCTATTCGTAAGTTAGCGTTATTACGTTTGAGCAACAATAAACGTATCTATGGGTATCTTCCTGGTGAAGGTAAACATAGTTTACAAGAGCATTCAGTTGTATTAATACGTGGGGGTCGCGTAAAAGATTTACCTGGAATTAAATATAAAATGATACGTGGGGTTTTAGATTTTGAAGGTATTAAAGGTCGTAAAAACGGCCGTTCAAAATATGGAACAAAACGTGAAAAACTTTAATTATGTTATTCACTCTACAAGTACTTTTTCATAATTCTAGTAGTTATTTTAAATTTCGCAAGGATGGGTCAGCCTGAAAAATGAGTGGATAAAGAATGACAAGGTTTTGGTCTGCTGACCCGACTAAAACTTTGTTGCAATATCTTTATTTGCTCCTCTAGCGTCCTTAGCTCAATTGGTCGAGCAAAAGTCTTCTAAACTTTCGGTTGGGGGTTCAAGTCCCTCAGGACGCATATAAAAAAATATATGTCATTTATAATTACATTTGTTTTAAGCATTATTCTTGCTTTTGTAGGATTAGTTCTTCCACTATTATTAGCAGTAGCTTTTTTTACTTTATATGAGCGACAATTATTGGCGGCTTTACAACGTCGTCAAGGACCGAACATTGTAGGATTTTTTGGGATTTTTCAACCTATTGCTGATGGGTTGAAACTTCTACTTAAAGAATCAATTCTCCCTAAACGGGCAAATTTTTTAATTTTTATTCTTTCCCCAGTATTTACATTTGGATTAGCCTTAGCCGGTTGAATTGTAATTCCAGTGAGTTTGGGTGAAGTTCTTTGTGATTTTAATTTAGGTATTTTGTATACTTTTGCATTATCTTCATTAGGAGTTCATACGGTTATTATGGCTGGATGATCTAGTAACTCTAAATATGCGTTTTTGGGGGGATTACGTTCAGCTGCACAAATGATTTCTTATGAAGTTTCTATGGGAGTTACTTTATTATCTGTTTTATTAATTGCAGGAAGTTTAAATTATTCCACTATTGTAGAAAGCCAACAAAACATTTGATTATACTTACCATTATTCCCTGTATTTTTAATTTTTTTTGTGACAGCATTAGCGGAAACAAATAGACATCCTTTTGATTTGCCTGAAGCTGAAGCTGAACTTGTATCAGGATATAATGTTGAATATTCTGCCATGGGATTTGCTCTCTTTTTTTTAGCGGAATATAGTAACATTATTTTAATGTCAAGTGTAACTGCAATTCTTTTTTTAGGTGGATGACATGAACCTTTTATGATTTTTCCATTTACTCAAATACCAACAACAGTGTATTTTGCTTTAAAAACTATGTTGTTTGTAACTTTGTTTGTTATTGTACGTGGAGTTCTTCCTAGATATAGATATGATCAATTAATGCGTTTAGGTTGAAAAGTGTTTCTTCCGTTATCCTTAGGATTTGTGGTGTTTTATGCTTCATTTTTCTTAAGTTTAAATTCATTAGTAGAAATTGTACGTTAGTTTTTAAATCAAATATGCTTATTTCATTTACAGAAGTTGGACTTATTTTAGCTTTTTTAGGAGCTTCAGGAATTTTAGTAAATCAGCGAAACCTTCTTATTTCGGTTATTGCTATTGAATTAATGTTTTACGGATTAAATTTATATTTAATTGCACTTTCCGCATATTTAGATGATATTATGGGTGAAGTGTTTGCTTTCTTCGTATTAACTTTAGCGGCAGCAGAGTCAGCTTTAGCTTTAGCTTTGTTAACTGCTTATTTTCGAAATTATCAAGATATTTTAGTGTTAGAGAATTAAAATGAAAAAAATTAAAGTTAGTGATTTAAAATTTTCGTCATATTTAACTACGGTATTTAATCCTGTATTAACTTACGAAGTTGAACGTGAACTTTATTGCAAAGTTAATAAAGAACATTTAAAATATTTTTTAGTCTTTTTAAAATATCATACAAATACTCTGTTTAAACAATTAATAGACTGTTATGGTGTAGATTATAGTGAGCGGATTCAACGGTTTGAAATTTGTTATAACTTATTATCTTTGCAAAAAAATAATCGAATTTGTGTTACTATTAATGTATCTGACCGGGAAATTGTAGATAGTATTTCAACGTTGTATCCGAATGCGTCTTGATACGAACGTGAAATATATGATATGTTTGGTGTGCTTTTCCAAGGAAATTCTGATTTACGTCGAATTTTAACAGATTATGGATTTAAAGGGCATCCTTTACGTAAAGACTTTCCTGTTGTTGGGTATGTTGAAGTACGTTATGATGATTTTGGGAAACGATTACGTTATGAACGTGTAAGTTTATCACAAGAATATCGTAATTTTACATTAAAAAATCCTTGACAATCTTGATAAGATATAATCTGATTAACGAGTAATATCGTTTTTACAGATAGATCTCAACTTTTTGCAAAAAGTTAAATTATACATTAAATTTAGAATTCTAAATTAAAATTATTTATATTTTACCGCGCGCGTGTTAAGTTATCAAATTCAAGCCTGAGTCAGCCGTTGACTTTTTTCTACTAATCATAAAGATATTGGGACTCTTTATATGGTCTATGGGGTATTTTCTGGTATTTTAGGGACAGCTATGTCACTTTTAATTCGTATGGAACTCGGTGGACTTGGAACTCAAGTTCTTGCTGGGAATTATCAATTTTATAATGTAATTATTACTGCACATGCATTTTTAATGATTTTCTTCATGGTGATGCCAATTCTTATTGGGGGGTTTGGAAATTGATTCGTTCCTTTATTAATTGGAGCTCCAGATATGGCATTTCCTCGTATGAATAATATTAGTTTTTGATTAATGCCACCATCATTATTACTTTTATTATTTTCAGCATTAGTTGAAGGGGGAGCAGGTACTGGATGAACAGTTTATCCTCCATTAGCATCTCTTCAAGCACATTCTGGGTCATCTGTAGATTTAGCTATTTTTAGTTTACATATTGCAGGGGCAGCTTCAATTATGGGAGCGATTAATTTTATTGTTACTATTTTCAACATGAGAGCTCCTGGAATGTTTATGCATAAATTACCATTATTTGCATGATCTGTATTAATTACAGCATTTCTTTTATTAATTTCATTACCTGTATTTGCTGGAGCAATTACTATGTTATTAACTGATCGTAATTTTAATACCAGCTTCTATGATCCAGCTGGAGGGGGAGATCCTGTATTATATCAACATTTATTTTGATTTTTTGGGCACCCTGAAGTTTATATTTTAATTGTACCTGGGTTTGGTATTATTAGTCATATTGTATCTACACATGCACAAAAACCAATTTTCGGATATTTAGGAATGGTTTATGCTATGTCTTCAATTGGAATTTTAGGATTTATTGTATGAGCCCATCATATGTATACTGTAGGTCTTGATGTAGATACTCGTGCATATTTTACTGCAGCAACAATGATTATTGCCGTTCCAACTGGAATTAAAATTTTTAGTTGAATTGCTACATTGTGAGGTGGATCTATTAATATTGGTCACCCATCTATGCTTTTTGCTTTAGGATTCCTCTTTTTATTTACTCTTGGAGGATTAACTGGAATTGCTTTAGCAAATGGAGGACTTGATATTGCATTACATGATACATATTATGTTGTTGGACATTTCCATTATGTACTTTCAATGGGGGCTGTGTTTGCTATTTTTGGAGGATTTTATTACTGATTTGATAAAATGGTAGGTATTAGATTTCCAGAAGTTGCAGGACGTATTCACTTTTGAATTACATTCGTTGGAGTAAATATGACCTTTTTTCCAATGCATTTCTTAGGATTAGCTGGAATGCCTCGTCGTATTCCTGATTATCCTGATGTATATTTAGGATGAAATCAAATTTCAAGTATTGGGAGTTATATTACTCTTTATGGATTAATTTATTTTATCATTATGGTTTGATTATCTTTTTTTGATACAAATGTAGTAAAAAAAGAATCAGACATGATTTACGTATAACAATTTCATCAAATGGTTTTATATTCTAAAATTATTAAAGTTAAATTTTAGAATTCAAAGCGGGGTGGAGTAATCAGTAACTCGCCGGGCTCATGACCCGGAACTGAAGGTGCGAGTCCTTCTCCCGCTATAGTATTAATTACTTAGAATTTAATGTATATAAATGCTCGTAGCTCAATGGATAGAGCAGTAGACTACGGATCTAAAGGTTGAAAGTTCAACTCTTTCCGAGCATAAATAAAAAAATATGATTCAAGTTCAATCGTGATTAAGTCCTATGGATAATTCAGGAGCAAGTTATGTTGAATGTATTAAAACATTAGGGGGGTATAATCGAACTTTAGCTTATCCTGGAGATTTCATTTTAGTATCTGTTAAACGATTGCGTTTTGTGCGTAAAGTACGTGTAGGACAAATACATTTAGCATTATTAACTCGAAGTAGAAAGAAAGTTAATTACCTTGATGGAAGCTCAAGTGCTGCACAATTAAATGCAGTTATTTTAATGAACAGAAAAAAACGTGTCATTGGTACACGATTTTTTGGTTGAGTTTCAAGACGATTACGTCGTAAAAAATTTTTACGTATTTTATTATTAAGTGGTCGTCATGTTTTATAATATATTAAATTAAATGCAAGATCAATTACAGTTAATTCGTAATTTTCCAATGTTAGATCGTTTTGGTGAAGATACAAAATATAATCAAGCATTATATGCTGTTACTCTTTTTCCGTATAATACATATTTATCTAAAGGACGTTTATATCGTACCGTTTTAAATTTTAGTTTCCGAGATATTCATTTTAATAAAAAGCAAGCTTTACCTTTTTTTTTAGCTATGGAGTTATTAACAGGACAAAAATGCGTAGCAACTTTGTCTTCTAAAAATGTATTAGTTTGAAAATTACGAAAAGGAATGCTTGTTGGTTGTAAAGTAACACTACGCAGAAAAAAATTAGAAGATTTTTTTGATAGTTTATTATTAGCCATGCCACGAATGGAAAAACTACAACCATTTTTTAATCAGATGTTAAATCATAAAAATGTTCCAACATTATCTTTACGTCTAGTTGAATTAGTGTTTTTTTATCCATTAGAGTTAGGGTTAGGGATTAATACTGATGTAAAATCAATTGAAATTCATTTTTTATTTAATATTTTAAGTATAGAAGAAAAAATATTTTTACTTACTTCAAAAAGAATTCCTATTGAAAATTAAGCATGTCTGCCATTATAATTACATTGCAAATAAAAGCATATCATCCATATTATATAAATAGATTTGTTTTCCGCGCTAAAGAACGTTTAAATCCTTATATTTCTTTTGAAGAGAAGCAAGTATTTTTACCACAAAAGGTAACTAAATTTACAGTGTTACGTTCACCACATGTGGATAAAAAATCTAGAGAACAATTTGAACGCAGAACTCATAAAAGATTAATTCAATGAGTTCTTCCAACAGTACAAACAGAAAATACTTTTCCTTTGTATTATTTTACACGTACATTATCCAGTTTAGCAGTCGGAGTTCAATTAAAAATAACATATTCTTTAAAATCTTTTTCTAAGTAATAATTATGTCAAAAATTTTTGAAGGTACAATGAAATTAGCAAAATACAAACCTATAAAAAAAAAGGTTATTGGTCTTGTTAAAAAAGCAGGACGAAATAATTTAGGAAGAATTACAGTAAGACATCAAGGGGGTGGAGTAAAACAATCTTATAGAATGATAGATTGATCACGTACACTTTCAGGAGGAGTAGTTACAAATTTAGAATATGATCCTAACCGTTCAACTTATTTAGCAAAATTAACTTATCCAGAAGAAGAAAAGAATTTTAAAAAAAGTGGTGGACATTCATATATTTTAGCACCCAAAGGTTTAAAAGTTTTTGATACATTACAAACTATAGTTGATGATCGTACAAATTATCTTTTACGTACAGGAGATGTTTCTACCTTATCAAAATTTGAAGTAGGAGATTTTGTTCATTGTGTAGAAGCAATTCCAAATCAAGGTGCTTTATATGCAAGATCTGCAGGAACTTATTGTCAAATTTTACAATCAGCAAATTCAAAATATGTTAGATTGAAATTACCATCTGGAAGTCAACGCTTGTTTTCTCCAATGGCTAAAGCTACTTATGGAATTTTAGGCCGTGAAGAACATAATCAACGTAATATTGAAAAAGCAGGTCGTAATCGTTGATTAAATATTAGACCTACTGTTCGTGGAGTTGCAATGAATCCAGTAGATCATCCACATGGAGGAGGACAAGGAAAAACAAAAGGTGGTCGCCCATCAGTAACACCTGGTTCTCGACCAACAAAAGGACAACCAACAAGATCACCTCGCAAAAAAAATCCTTTAATTTTAGAACCTAGAAAACATTAAAATTTATTAAATAATGTCACGTTCAACTTGAAAACCAGTATATATCCATCCACAGTTAATTTCTCAACTCAATTCTAAGAATGAAAAAGAAACAAATGATATTGTTTTATTTAATCGAAGTACTATTATAACTGAAGAATTTATAGGACATCGTTTACATATTTACAATGGAGTTCGTTTTTTTTCTATTGAAGTAGATGCGGACAAAATAGGTCATCGTCTTGGAGAATTTTCACCAACGAAAAAAAAACCAATACCGAAGAAAAAAAAGAAATAAATGGGACAAAAAGTACATCCACATGGATTGCGCGTAGGGTTTTATAGAAAATGAAATACAACTTGATTTGCCGAAAAAAACCAATATAAAGCTCTTTTTTTTGCACAACATCAATTAGAACATTTTCTAAAAGCTTTCTTTCATCTATATTCATATACAAAAAATTCTGCAGCTAAAAAAGTAGCTTTAGTTGATTTAAAATGATTTCGTTCAGGTAACTCTCAACTGTATTTTTTTGTATTTTTTTATAAATTTAGAACACGAAAACGTAGATGAGGTATCGGTAGATTTGTACGTAAACGATTTCAATATCTGGATAAACGTATGAAAATACGAGAACAACTTTTTAAATCACGAAAAAGAGCTATAATATTAAAAAATATGCGTATTCGTTTAAATTTTTTCAAATAGTAATTTTAACATGAGACATTTAACTAAACAATATATTTTAACTCGATTCGTAAAAAAATTATCAAAAAAAATATTAAAAAAATCATGTTTTAATCTAAATTTGTTTAAATCTTTAAAAAAAACAAATATTTTGGTGCGTAAAACTTTAAGTGAACCTAGAGTTTTACCCTGTTTAAAAAAAGAAGGTCTTTTAAAATTAAACACTAAAATAGATTTTTGTTTAAATAATAAAAAGACATATATAAATATAAAACCATTGCTAACGATTAAAGATTTGTATAGCCAATCGTTTTTAATTTATAGTTTAAGAAAACATATGATTTTACGTTCTTTTGGGTTTCAAAAACAATATTTTTATCGTCTGATAGATATTGTTTTATCTCTTTCTAAAGTAGAACAAGAACTATTTTCAAACGAAATTTTTTCTTTTTTTGGAGATTATAAATTAAAAAATCAAAATAATTTTAAATATTTAAATAATATAGTATTTAAATCTATTTTTAATTCAAAATTTAAATCAGAAGAAAAAAATATTTATGCTAATTTAGCTTGAGTTAAATTATCTGAGCATTTTAATGTTTTAAACATTAAACAATCCTTTTTATATTTATCTATTTTTTTGAATAAAGATTTCAATTTAAAATTTAAATTACCTTTTTATCCTGAAACTTTTATTATAGAAAAATGTTTAAATTTACGTCAAGCTTTAAAATTTAGACATATAACATTAACTTTACGCAAACTTATTCGACGTAAACATTTATTAAATTTTTTATTGGGGCGTGTTACTAATGGAATTTTAAATAATAGTAGTTTAAACGCTTTAGTATATCAACGTTTTTTATCTAAAAGAACACGACCAAATTTAAATTTTATTACAAAGCAAAATTCTTTTGGAATACAAACAATGTTAAAATTTGGGTTAAAAAATAATAAATTTGATACTATAAATAAGTATAAACGTGAGTTACCTTCTTCTTTACTTTATGTTATGACAAGAATTGAAGAAAAAAAAGATTCATTAGTTCTAAATCAAGAAAAACAAGACACTTTGATTGGATTACGAAATTTTTTCTTAAAAAAGGGGTATGATAAACTTAAAAATCAAATTGGATTTAGTTTGTCAACATTACCTTTTTATGAATATGTTCATGAAAATGAAAAAAAAGAAATATACGCACGAACACTTTCTGAACAATTGTCTAATCAAAAAGAAACCCAACTTAAATTTTCTAATTTCTTTAACATGAAACTTTCTAAAAGAAAAGAAGAAAATCTCGTATTAAATAAACGTTTATATTGAAAACAAAAAAAATTAACTGATTTGCAATCAAATACTTCTTTAAAAAATCTACATAAATATTTTTCTGCTTTTTTAGGGAAAAATGTTTCTATTATCTTTATTAATGCATTAGCATTAACAAAATATGCGTATGTATATCCAACAAAATTACATAGAATTAAAAAACCTAGAGCACAGCGCTTTTTAAATCATATTGAACGCGAGATGATTCAACGTTATAAATATGTTGCGGTATATATTCAAGATTTTATTCGAATTTGTTTTCTTTCATTTTTTTTAAAAAAACCAACTTTTATCGCAAATTTTATGGGGTATCAACTTGCACAATTACCTAGAAATCGTAAAGAAACACAATTTATACGCTTTTTAATCAAAGTAATAAAAATATTTGGAGCGCAACGTCCTGAAATTATTGCAGTTAAAGTAGAATTTAAAGGTCGTGTAAATCGATGACGCCGTACAAAAGTTATTCGTGGATCTCGAGGTACAATTTCATTTTTTAGATTTAATACAAGAATAGAATATGGTAGTGGAAAAGCAATTACAAGAAAAGGTGCTTTAGGTATTCGGCTTTGAATTTGTTATAAATGAACATTTACACCAATTTTACGCGATACATTATTAGGATATATTGAATACTCACAACGTTTTAAAGCTAAAACAATTGATAGATTTTTACAAAAATTTCAACCTCAAATAACATATAAAAACTAAAAGAAAACTATGATTAATCCAACACCTCGTCATTTTCGTAAAGTTAATAGAAAAAGTTTAAGAGATACCTATGAGAATAAAAGCAATAGGTTACGCTTCGGCCCTATAGGGATTCAAGTTCTTGAAAAGGGATTTATTACTGTTAGACAAATTGAAGCAATTCGGCGTACAATTACAGGGCGTTTAAAACGTAAAGGTAAAGTTTGAATTCGAGCATATCCTGATTATCCACGTACAGCAAAACCAAAAGAAGTTCGAATGGGGCGTGGTAAAGGGGCTGTTGATTCTTGAGTTTGTTATGTTAAACCAGGAAAAATTCTTTTTGAAGCCTTTAGTAAAGAACCAGAACGTTTAAAAGAAGCACTTCAATTTGCATTACGTAAACTTCCTTTTTTTTCGCAGATTGTTACAAGAAATATATATTATTAATATAAACTCAATATAATTAATTACATTAAATAATTTTGGAGGAATAGTTCAATTGGTAGAATGTCGGTCTGTCTCATCGAAAGTTGCGGGTTCGAGCCCCGTTTTCTCCGTAATAGAAATTTTAATTAAAATTTTTTTAGTTTTATTTTTTAAGAGAATTTTATATTAATAAATCATTTATAATATGCAGGAATTTTTTTTTACATTATGAGCAGGACTTTGAGGTGGGGGAGAAGGATTCGCGATTCCTTTTGGTCATGATATTCTTTTATTGACAATACTTTTACCTTTATTAAGTCTTATTTTTGTTTATGCTGCTACTCCATTAGGAAATTTACGACTTTATAATTTTTCCATTTGTTCGTCTTTACTTTCTTTTTTACTTTCTTTAGTTTTATGATCATCAATGGAAGAAGTTAAAGGAGGTTTTCAATCGACATATACGTTGTTTTTAATTCCTTCATTTCCTTTTTCTTTGCGATTAGGAGTAGATGGTATTTCTATTTTTTTTATAGTTCTTACTAATATTTTTATTTATTTGTGTATTTTAAGCTTAAGTGTATCAACTGCTAAATTATCAGAAGCATTGATTCATCTTCTTTTTTTACAATGAAGTGTTTTAGCTTCATTTCTTATGTTAGATATTTTAGGGTTTTTCTTATTTTTTGAAATAACATTAATTCCTATTTATTTTTTAGTAATTATTTGAGGTTCTAGAGAACGTCGTGTTCGTGCTAGCTATTTAATTTCTATTTATACATTATTTGGTTCAATTTTTTTGTTTTTTAATTTACTTTATTTGTATTCAAAAACAGGAACTACAGATTATGAACTTTTATTAACAGTTCAATTTACTGAAGAAGATCAACTTTTCCTTTGAATTACATTTTTTGTAGCATTTGCAGCAAAAATTCCTGTATTTCCATTTCATATTTGATTACCAGAAGCTCACGTTGAAGCACCGACATTAGGATCCGTAATTTTAGCTGTATTGCTACTTAAATTAGGAACTTATGGGTTAATTAGATTTTCATTACCTTTGTTTCCTGAAGGAACAATATACTTTTCACCTTTAGTTTCAACTGTAGCTATTTTAGGTGTAGTATATACTTCATTAACAGCAATACGTCAAGTTGATTTAAAAAAAATTATTGCATATTCTTCTGTAGGACATATGAATATTGTACTTTTAGGAATTATGGCTGGAAATGTTGAAGCATTACAAGGAGCTATTTTTCAAATGTTAAGTCATGGAGTTGTTTCAGGTGCACTTTTCTTTTGTGTAGGAGTACTTTATGAAAGATATACAGTACGTTCATTAAAATATTTTGGTGGGTTAACTTATTTTTATCCAATCTTTTCTATTGTGTTTTTAATTTTTGCTTTAGCAAACATTAGTTTTCCATTAACAAGTAGTTTTGTTGGTGAATTTTTAATCTTAATGGGATTTTTACGTTATAGTTTCTGAGGAACTTTTTTTGCTAGCTCTAGCATGGTTTTGGGGGCAGTATATATGCTTTGAACATATAATCGTATTTTCTTTGGAAATTTACGTTCATTTTCATTAGTTTCTTATAAAGATTTAAATCGGCGTGAATTTGCATTATTTTCAACGTTAATTTTAATCTTAATTTTAATGGGAGTTGCTCCACATTTTTTCTTAGATACGATGTATATGGATTGTGTTAATTTATTAGAACACGCTAAAGGAAGTCGTATTTTATAAATGTTTAAAAAAATAACATGGCAAATTTTTTTTTAGATACTAGAGAATTACGTAGTTTTCGATTAAAATATCATACAAGTGAAATTAGTTCTATTTTAAAAACTAAAACATCTAATGTTGGTATTTGTGTTACAGATTCATTTTATCCAAAAGATCGTCAATTATGACAAGAAAATCCACTTAATAAGGAATTAATTATAACAGCCATACCGAATCAAATTGGACGGTTTCTTTTTAATGATAAAGAAAAATTATGAAGTAATGTACGTAATTTGTTTAAAGGACAAATTTTTTTATTAAAAAGCAAATCAAACAAAAAGCTTTCTCTGGAAATTTTAAAACAATTTTTATCTTTAAATAAATTTTACTTACGACTTTTATTTGCAAACGACCAACTTTATCGTACAAACAGTCTTATAACAAAGTCATCTGCGCAATTAACAGAAAAAATAGCCACAATAAATTTAATTGTGTTTTTGAAATATCAAATAAGTCATGTTATATTTTTAAACACAATTTCTACTGTTGTTAAATCTTTAAAATAATATTTTTAATTTTAAATATTGAAAAATAGTTTAAGAGGCTAAAATTTTGATTTTAAAAAATCAAAGATACAGGTTCGAGTCCTGGTTTTTCATTTTATATTTTGTAAATTTAATTTAATATTAAATTTATTTCTAACATCTTAAAACATGTCACGATTATTAAAATCTGAATTACATCCATTTCATATTGTAGATGCTAGCCCATGACCTTTGGTTACTGCATTCAGTGTATTTTTTACATTGTTTGGGCTTGTTCTCTATTTACATTCTTATTTTTTAGGATTTCAATTACTTTTTTTTGGGTTTTTTGCCCTTTTAATTAATGTATCTTTTTGATGACGTGATGTTATTCGTGAAGGTACTTTTGAAGGTTCACATACTGCAGCTGTACAACATGGATTACGTTTTGGAATGCTTCTTTTTATTGTATCAGAAGTTATGTTATTTTTTGCATTCTTTTGAGCATTCTTTCATTCAAGTTTAAATCCAGTTCCTGAAATTGGTTGCGTATGACCACCAAAAGGAATTCATGTTATTAGTCCTTGAGAAATTCCATTATTAAATACTACTTTATTATTAACATCAGGAGCATCATTAACTTGAGCGCATGCTGCATTATTTGGTGGGTATGGAAAAGAAGTAGTTGCTGGTTTAATTTTAACTATTGCTCTTGCATCCTTATTTACTGGATTTCAAGTTTACGAATATCGTAATGCTGGATTTAACATTAATGATGGTATTTATGGATCTACTTTCTACATGTTAACAGGATTACATGGGGCCCATGTTATTATTGGTACATTATTTTTAACTGTAGCACTTGTACGTGTAATGAAACATCATTTTACTACTCAAAATCATATTGGATTCGAAGCTGCTGCATGATACTGACATTTTGTTGATGTAGTATGAATTTTTCTTTTCCTTGCAGTTTATGCTTGAGGAGAAGGAGTTTAAATTTTTTCAGTACTAGTTTTTAATATATTTAATTTTGAGAAATAATCATCACTAAAACATGTTACATACTTATTCTTTAGGTTTATTAATTTATTCATCTATGGGTATTTGCATAATTTTAGGTTTAGGAATTTCTGCATTATTAATTGCAATTTCATATTTAGCTGCAATACATAATCCAGATGTAGAAAAAACTTCTCCTTATGAGTGCGGATTTGAACCCTTCGAAGATGCACGTAATCGTTTTGATGTGCGTTTTTATATTGTAGCAATTCTTTTTTTAATTTTTGATATGGAAGTAGCATATTTGTTCCCATGAGCACTTACATTGGGGCAGACAGGGTTCATTGGATATACTATTGTTATTATTTTTCTTTTATTATTAACAGTAGGGTTTGCTTATGAATGAGTTCGTGGAGCATTGGATCCACATTAAAAATATAAAAAGTTTAGAATGGCAAGAGTAACAAAACGTGTAGTAATTTTTGGTGTTTCTTTAATACCAACAAAACTTTTAACTTTAGCACTTACGGATGTTTATGGAATTGGAATTAAAACTTCTACTCGACTTGCTGCTGAATTAGGAATTTCACCTCGAATGCATGTTTATGATATTACGGAAAAGCAACAATATTTATTAATTAAAAAAATTAAAGAAGAATTATGTATTGAAGAAAATCTTCGTGATAGAATTAAATCTAATGTACAGAGATTAATTTTAAATGGTAGTCGCCGTGGATTTTGTCATAGAAATCATTTACCTGTGCGTGGACAACGCACACATACTAATGCTCGAACAGCACGTAGAGTAATTATGGGTATTTCTAAAAAAACTAAATAATATATTTTCTTAGTATCTTACGATATTAATTGATTACAATTTAAAAATAGATAGATGGCTGAGTGGTTGAAAGCACTAGTCTTGAAAACTAGCGTGTAGCTTCTACACCATGGGTTCGAATCCCATTCTGTCTAAAAATATTTGGCAAATATAACTCAATGGTAGAGTACCGGATTGTGGTTCCGGTAGTTGTGGGTTCAAATCCCACTATTCGCCCCAAAAAGTATAGTGGAGCATAGCCAAGTGGTAAGGCATCGGTTTTTGATACTGACATGCGAAGGTTCGACCCCTTCTGCTCCAAAATAAAGAATAACAATAGGAGAATAGTTCAATTGGTAGAGCAACGGTCTTCAAAACCGTGAGTTAAGGGTTCGAGTCCCTTTTCTCCTGTCAAAGTATTTTTATATATTTTTCTTTAGAATTAAAACCAAATGTATTTGATGATTGTTGGACTTCCTTTGTGTGGAACTATTTTATCGGGATTAGGGGGGCGTTGAATTGGAGGGCGTGGTGCAGCTTATGTTACTACGAGTTGTATTATAAGCTCTTTTTTTTTATCAATTTTTTCTTTTTATGAAGTAGCATTCCATCAAGTATCATGTATTATTACACTTGCTCCTTGAATTACTACTGAAGGCGCCATTTTTTATTGAGGATTTCTTTTTGATACACTTACTTGTGTCATGCTTATAGTTGTAACTTCAATTTCTAGTCTTGTTCATTTATATTCAACAGAATATATGTCTCAAGATCCACATCTTCCTCGATTTATGTCATATCTTTCTTTTTTTACATTTTTTATGCTTATTTTAGTTACTGCAGATAATTTTTTACAAATGTTTGTAGGATGAGAAGGTGTAGGGCTTTGTTCATATTTACTTATTAATTTTTGATATGGTAGATTACAAGCAAATAAAGCCGCATTAAAAGCCATGATTGTTAATCGTATTGGAGATGTAGGGTTAGCTTTAGCTATTTTTACATTATATTATTATTTTCAAAGTTTAGATTATGCCGTTATTTTTAGTTTAATTCCAATTTATGCGCAAGAAACTATTTCTTTTTTTAATGTTTCTATTTCTGCATATGATTTTATTGGGTTTTTTTTATTTGTTGGAGCTGTAGGTAAATCTGCGCAAATTGGATTACATACTTGATTACCAGATGCTATGGAAGGGCCAACACCTGTTTCAGCGTTAATTCATGCTGCAACCATGGTAACTGCAGGAGTATTTTTATTAGCAAGATGTTCTCCATTATTACAATATGCCCCAAACATTTCAAATTTAATTGCAATTATGGGGGGAATGACTGCATTTTTTGCCGCAACAACAGGATTACTTCAAAATGATTTAAAACGTGTTATTGCATATTCAACTTGTAGTCAATTAGGTTACATGGTTTTTGCAGCAGGATTATCAAGTTATGCTGTTAGTATTTTTCATTTGTCAAACCATGCATTTTTTAAAGCATTACTATTTTTGGGTGCTGGATCTGTAATTCATGCAATGTCTGATGAACAAGATATGCGTAAAATGGGGGGGTTATTAAAAATTTTACCTTTTACATATACAGCAATGTTAATCGGATCAATGGCATTAATGGGATTTCCATTTCTTACAGGATTTTATTCAAAAGATGTTATTTTAGAAGTTGCTTACGGGAGCTTTACAGTAGAAGGTAGATTTGTACATACTCTTGGTATTTTAGCTGCTTTTTTTACAGCATATTATTCTACTAGATTATTGTCATTAACATTTATTCGACCAACAAATGGTAATAGAATTGCTGTTGAACATGCACATGAACCATCTTTTCCAATGATGTTTCCATTATTTATTCTTTCTTTAGGAAGTATTTTTATTGGTTATGTTAGTCGTGATATGATGATTGGAATGGGAACTGATTTTTGAGGTAATGCATTATTTAGCTTACCATCGACACAAAATATGTTAGAATCAGAATGATTAGATTCATCAATAAAAATGATCCCATTATTTTTTAGTTTAGGTGGGGCATTATTAGCATTTTTTCATTATGTATTTTCACTTGAAACATTATTTGCGTTGAAAAATATTAAATTTGGACGTCAATTATATACCTTTTTAAACCGTAAATGATTTTTTGATAAAGTATATAATGAATGAATTTCACAACCAACATTACAAATTGCGTATGTAAATGCTTATCAAGGAATAGATCGTGGATTTCTTGAATTTTTTGGGCCTTATGGTATTGGAATGCTTTTATCAAAATGAACACGCCAACTTGGGGGGTTAGAATTTTCTATGATTTTTCATTATCTTTTTGCAATGCTTTTTGGGTTAACTTTAATCTTGTTTTGTTCTATCTTTTGAACATCAATTGTAGTTTTTATTGATTTAAGAATTTTAATGTTTATTTTTCTTTTCTTTCTATTTCAAATAGGAGCTGTTAAATATAATAAAAATGTTAACAGTAAAGCCGCTATTTCTATAGAATATAAGTAATTAATTATTTATTTAAAAGAAGGAAAGGTGGCTGAGTGGTCTAAAGCGTTGGTTTGCTAAACCAATGTATTTAATAATACCATGGGTTCGAATCCCATTCTTTCCGAATTTATAAACGAGGTAGTTCAGTGGTTAGAACGGCGGAATCATAATCCGTAGGTCGAGGGTTCGACCCCCTCTCTCGTTAAATTTAATAATAAAAATATAATGGAAATCTTTCTTTCTTTATTATCCGCGCTTATTTTTGGTGCAGCCTCTCTAGTTATTGGAATTTCAAACCCTATTCATTCACTTTTAATTTTAATTTTTGTCTTTTTTTTGGGGAGTATTCTTCTTTTTTTTATGCAATTAGAATATTTTGCATTACTTTTTTTAATTGTTTATGTCGGAGCAATTGTAGTTTTATTCCTTTTTATTGTTATGATGTTAGAAATTAAAACATTTAGTGTAGCCCAACGTTTTAGAGATTTATTTTCATTTAGAAGTTGAATATTAGCGTTTTTCGCATTAGAATTTTTATTTTTTTTTAGTCAAAATGCTTTTGATCTTTTTCCTTTAATTGCATTAACTGAAGAACAAAGTGGTTTTTTAGCATTTCGTGAAGTTAATTTAGGAGTAGATTATAGCACACTTATACAAAAAACAGATCATTTACGTGGGTTTGGGGGTGTTCTTTTTACCGAATATAAGTTAGCAATACTATTAGCAGCATTATTATTGTTATTATCTATGATAGGATCAATTGTAATGACTCTAGATACGGTATCTTTTACTACATTAAGAGTTCAAGATGCTAATATACAATCACTTCGTCAACCAACTTATTTAGTAAATTCTTGACGAAGCTCTCAAATTAATAATAACTAATTACAAATATTTTTAAAATGTCAGTTTATCTTACAGCGATACGAAATCCTTTAATGGCTACTGTTAGTAATCATCTTGATGGGTATCCAACTCCAGCAAATTTATCATATTTATGAGGATTTGGATCAATAGCCGGAATGGCTCTTGTAGCTCAAATTGTTACAGGAGTTTTATTAGCTATGCATTATGCCCCAGAAGTACATTTAGCTTTTGCTAGTGTAGAGCATATTATGCGTGATGTACGTGGAGGAACTGCTTTACGTTATATTCATGCAAATGGAGCTTCTATGTTTTTTATTATTGTATATGTTCATATGTTTCGTGGACTTTATTATGGATCATATTTTCAACCACGCTCAAACTTGTGATATTCTGGAGTAATCTTATTTTTTTTAATGATGGCTACAGGATTTATGGGTTATGTTCTTCCTTGAGGACAAATGAGTTTTTGAGGGGCAACTGTTATTACAAATCTTTTTTCTGCAATTCCTTACATCGGAAATTCTATTGTTCAATTACTTTGAGGAGGATTTTCTGTAGATAATCCGACTTTAAATAGATTTTTTAGTCTTCACTATTTACTTCCTTTCCTTATTGCAGGGTTAGCTCTTTTACATTTAATTTTATTACATCAACATGGATCAAATAATCCTTTAGGTATTAATTCAATTTACGATCGTATTCCATTTTATCCTTATTTTTATGTAAAAGATCTTTTTGGATTTTTAGTTTTTGTTTGATTTTTTTCTATGTTTGTTATTTATGCACCAAATTTATTAGGACATCCTGATAATTATATTGAAGCAAATCCATTAGTAACTCCAGCGCATATTGTACCTGAATGATATTTCTTACCATTTTATGCAATTTTACGTACAATTCCTGATAAATTAGGTGGAGTTATTTTGATGGCGCTTGCTATTTTTATTATTGCATTATTACCAGTATTAGATACATCTGCGTTTCGTAGTAACTATTTTAAACCTATAAATATTGTATTTTTTTGATATTTTTTTGCAGATTCTATAAGTTTAGGGTGAATAGGTCAAGAAATTGTAGAAAGTCCTTTTATTGAAATGGCAAATTTTGTGACATCTTCATATTTTTTTTATTTTATTCCACTTTTACCTTTCTTAGGTTTCTTAGAAAATAGTATCATTGAATATAGTGTACGTTATTTCGACGTAAAAAATCCTAATACGAATACTGCTTTTGCAACTTATAACACCGCATTAAAATCTACACTAGCTACAAATAGTGTTTTTTTTGTTAGTGCGTTTAATATTGAAGGTCTAAATGCATTAGATTTCGATTTTTTGTATATTTTTATGAATTGAATACATATTCTTCAATTTATAGCAGTAACTTTTGGTTTATTAATTATCACAATTTATTTACCAAGAAAAATTGAAACTTTAGTTTTTTTACATAGATTAGGGTTTGGATATTTATTATTAAATTTATGATTACTTACATTAGATCATTCAATTAAACCATCAATGGATTTAAATATCTTTTTAAGTGATAATAATTTATCTAATATTTTAGCATTATTCCAAGAAGATCCTTTTTTTTCACATATGTTTTTTTTATATGGAACTGCAATTGTTATTGCATTTTTTTATGGGGTTTTAGATCGTTTTTTTATTAAAAATGGAGATGAAACTGAATTCGCCCTTTTAGTTTGTTTTATTGCTATTGGAACCTTTTTTTTGTTTCATGTACACAATTTAATTGAATTTTTACTTGCGATTGAAACAGTTACTTTAGCATCATATGTTTGTGCAGGGTACGAACGTCAAAATGCTCAAAGTACTTTTGCTAGCGTACAATATTTTATTTTAGGGTCAATTCCAAGTGGACTTTTAATTTTAGGAATTAGTCTCTTATATGGATACGCAGGAACTTTAACTTTTGAAGATTTAGATCTCTTATTGTATGAAACAGGATCTATTCGTAATAATACCTTTTTAAATTTAATCTCAGAAGAATGAAATACTTTTGTCGATTTTATGACAATTTCACAGAAAGATGAATTCGAATTTTTAAGCACTACTAATAATTGAAGTGAAGTTCCAATTTCTTTAAAAGAAAAAACTCTTATTTTAGAAGAACTTTTATCTCCACGTACTTCTATTTTAATAGCAGCATTACTTTTTATTTTTTTTAATTTATTATTTAAATTAACAGCAGCTCCATTTCATTTTTGAGCTCCAAGTGTTTATAAATATGCACCAATAGCTTCTGTAACATATCTTTCAATTATTTCTAAAGCTATGGTTGTTTTTTTATTAGTAAAAATCTCATTGACAATTTTTTCTTCTTTTACAATATTAATTACCCCAGTATTATTTGTTTGTGCAGTTTTAACCATTTTAATTGGACTTACTGGAGCATTTGCTGAAAGATTTACTAAAGCATTTTTTGTATATAGTTCAATGGGGCATGTTGGATTTATGTTGGTAGGAATAGGATTGTTTACTACAAGTGGATTAAGTGCAACATTTCATTATTTAGCTGTATATATTATTAGTTCATTTATCATGTGATTTATATTATTATATGTAGGACGAAATTCTATTTTTTTAGTTTCTTTTAAAGAATTAAAAAAATCTGACCCTATTATTGCTTTAATTTTTGCACTATTAATTTTTTCTATGAGTGGGATCCCACCCCTTGGAGGATTTTTTATTAAATTAGATATTTTAGCTGCTTTATTAGAAAGTTCTCGTTTTGGAATAAATATGCTTTTATTTATTTTTACTGTTGCAAGTTTTTTTTATTATTTACGTGTAAATAAAATTATTTTTTTTGATGAAATAAAAACTTTTGTTAAACGTAAAGGAGTTAGTGTTGAACGTTTTCAACTATTGACTATTTTATTTTTTATATTATTGTTTTATATTTTAATCGTACAAGCTCCATTATTAATTATTCAAAGTGAAGCTTTAGCCGCCTTATTTTAATTAACGACAAAAAGCATCTTTTTCTTTTTTTCTCCCTTAAAGAGAGAATGGCTAGATAACATAGTGGCTAATGTAAAAGATTGCAAATCTTTAAACGGCGGTTCGATTCCGCCTCAAGCCTAAAATTAAATAGGTAATATATATATATTACATTGGGAATATAGTTCAGTTGGTAGAACGTATGCTTTGCAAGCATGGGGTCATCGGTTCGAGTCCGTTTATTTCCAAAAAATGAAATACATTCTTTTAAAAGACAAACGTCGACGTTTTTTAGTTGCTAAATATGAACTTCGTCGTCAATGATTACGAGCTCTTTTTCAAGATTTACGTTTACCTGTTGAATTTCGAAATTATATTTATAGTCAATTTTTTGTATTACCAAGAGATAGTTCAATTACTCGATTAAGAAATCGTTGTAATTTAACAAATCGTCCTCGAGGTGTATATAAACATTTTGGCCTTTCACGTTTAATGTTTCGTAAATTTATTTGACAGGGAAAACTTGTAGGTTTTCGTAAATCAAGTTGATAATTCATGCACGATTTTATTGGAGATATGATGACGCGTATTCGCAATGGCCATCGAGCACGGTTGGGTGCAATAGTTCTTCATCCCGCAACCCCATCTTTTTGTTTAAATATTTTAAACATTTTATATGATGAAGGATATATTCGAGGATTTTATGAAACATCTTTAAATAAAGGAAATTCGCGTGTTTTTTGTGTGTTATTAAAATATAATGCCACAGGAGTTCCTGCAATCACTTCAATATTTAGAGTTTCAAAAGTTTCTCGTAGAGTTTTTTTGTCATTAAAAGCATTATGAAAACCAAAAAGTACAGGAGGTATTTTTATTATTTCAACCACACAAGGTTTATTAGTTGATCGTGAAGCTCGATTAAGAAATTTGGGGGGTGAAATAATCTGTGGAGTATATTAATTTAAATTTAACACTATCTTAACATGTTTTCAGTTATAATTCCACCAAAAGTAACTTTACGTTGAGGTAAAGAATATTTGCAAGTTTCAGGTCCTTTAGGAACGGTCATAAAACAAAAAGGGGACTTGTCATTTGCAATTAAAAATAATCGGCTTTATTTTTTAGATATTGATAATGACCCAAAACGTCATTTTTATTTGTCTTTAATTCGCTCTATATTTTTAGGTGTTTCAAAAGGATATAGAAGAAAATTACGACTAATAGGTGTTGGATTCCGTGCTGCAGTTACAAATAAACTATTAACTTTAAAAATTGGATATAGTCATGAAGTGATTTATAATATTCCTGTAGATGTAGAAATTTTAGCTGCAAAAGCGAAAGGTACTTTACTATTTCTACGTGGAAAAGAATTACATCGTGTATGTCAAGTAGCTGCAGAAATTCGTGCATTGCGTATGCCTGATGCTTATAAAGGAAAAGGTATTCATTATGATAAAGAACGTTTAGTTCTTAAAAAAGGAAAACGAGAAGGAAAATAATAAATGAACGTATACAAACCTAGATATAAAATAGCTTTTCAAGCAAAAAGTAAAATTTGACCTTACAAAGATTCACGTTTACGTAGATTTTTTAATATTAGAGGTAGAAAATTAGTAAGACGTGGATTTTTTAAACGTTATGTAGTTGTTTTTAATAATATGAAATGAACAATTGCACGACGTTATATTCGTCCTTATATGCGACGACGCAAAGCTGTTCGTCGCCGTTTTCGTAATGCATTTTATACAAAACAACAATTACGTGCATTTCATGGGAAAATTAAAGAAGAGAAATTTCGTAATTTTTTTAGAAAATATTTAACACATGGTGTAAATAGAAATATGTCATTTTTTGCTGCATTAGAACGACGTTTAGATATTTTTTTATTTAGAATGCGTTTATTACCTACAATTTTTGCTTGTCATCAATATATAATGCATCATGGTGTAATTTTAAATAAAGGTATTGAACGTTGTCCTAGCGCAGTTGTACGTCCAGGAGATACATTAACAATTTCAGCAGCGCATTGAAAAGCATTATATTATTATTTACAAGAACGTATTATGTATCGGGTATACGGTAAACAACGTATGTTAAGACGTAAATATACGAAATTAAAAAAGAAAACTTGATGAACTCGTTCAGTATTACGTGCGAGTTCTTTAGTTTTTTATATTTGACGAAAACGTAGATATTTAGATATTTTTTTAATTGAACGTCGTAAACGATTTTTAAAATTATTCCGAACATTATATAAGCAATTTCATTTTCTTTTACGTTTAGATGACCCGGAATATGTAAAAAAAAATGCTACTTTGATTGAAAATTTATGATTAATTCATGCGCAATTTTCTCGCCTTTATGCCAAATATAAAAAATTTAATTATTTAGAAAAAATTAGACGTAAATTTTTTTACGCTCAATGATTTAAATTTAAATCTAAATTTGCTAAAGTATCAAATTTAGGGAAACAAAAAAAAATAAATTCAAATGAGTTAAAATCTTTATCTTTACGTACTAGAAATAAGCAAATGTATACACATTTTATTTATCTTTTAAAAAGTATTTCAAGTACTTATTTAAATTGACTTTCACTTATGTTACAATTGCGTTTAGAAGAGCTAAATTACTACAATCTTCTTTTTATTTCCCTTAAAGAACATGATATTCAAACAAAAGTAAATTTCAATAAAATTATCAAACAACGAAAAAAGTTTCTTATTTTACAATCAGCATATATAAGAAAAAATATTATTACTTATTATCAATTGTTTTTTCGTAGATTTTTTCGTTTTGAAACCAGAAAGTCCTTTTATAAACAAGTATCTGTTCAACCTGACCTTAAAAAACCACCAGTAACTAAAAGAGTTGCTAATGGGAATATTTTAACTTATTTTTTAATGCGTCGTCGTTTTCGTATTCGACGTAGCAAAAGAATTCCAAGATTAAAACAAGTACATTGAGCTATTCCAAGATATATACATTTTGATGTTAGAACATTACGTGCCGTTTTCCTTTATTCTCCGGATGCGCATGAAATTCATTATTCATTCAAATGTTCATTGCCAAAAATAGTTTCATTTTATAAATCATTAGCCTTATAATATATATATAAATATTAAATTAAATTTAGGTTTTGTGTTTAAATTAATTTTTCTAAGAAATTAGAAAAAATACATACAATTTAGTGGAAGCTACAGTAAATGTATGTAGTATTTAAAAATTTTTTATGGTAACTGCAGCTAAATTAATTGGAGCAGGATTGGCAACCATCGGACTTGCTGGAGCAGGGGTAGGGATTGGAAACGTTTTCGGATCACTCCTTATTGCAACTTCACGTAATCCAAATGAAAAAGACGAACTCTTCCGTTTAGCAATTCTTGGATTTGCTTTAACTGAAGCGATTGCTCTTTTCGCATTGATGATGGCCTTTTTGATTCTTTTCACTTTTTAATATTATATATTTTATAATATTTTTTAAGTAAAAGAACATTTGTGTTTTTCATTTGCATGAAGAAACAAATTTTGTTTGATAAATAAGAAAAATAAAAAAGAAAGTCTTTTTTAAAAGGTCATTAATTTGATACTTTACAAGATCTCTTCCCGAATTCTTCTGATTTTAATGTAAGTAAAAAAAAAGACGTGTGGAATACTCTTATGGGGAATACTAAATAAATCATAAATTTAAAAAGAAGTGGCTGAGCGGTCAAAAGCGATAGACTGTAAATCTATTGAACGTTGTTCTACGTTGGTTCGAACCCAACCTTCTTTATTTTTCTATTAAAAGAAATATTATTTGGGTAATTAGTTCAATGGTAGAACATTTCGTTTACACCGAAAGAGTTATTGGTTCGATTCCAGTATTGCTCAAAGTCAATAAAATGATTATTAAACATATATGATAAAAGAATTCTTTGTTTTTTGTATTTATTTCATAGTAGCATTTATCCTTGTATTAAGTCTAAGTTTAAATTACGCTTCAAGTTTTATTTCAGTATGATGTAATTGTTTAGAAGAGGGTTTCGTACTTCATGATTCTACAGAGTGGGTATGGGCAGTTTGAATGACAGCATTTTTTCTATGTTTTTGATTCCTAATGCCTTATTATTTTTTTTTGATCTATCTATGAATTAAAAATTTTAGCACTAAAATTGAAAGTTTATTTATAAAAATTGGAATTAGTTTATTTTTTTATAGTGCGATTTTAAGTTTTATAATTTTTTTAAAAGATTTATTTTTATCCGGATTTTTTCTACCAAGTATTAAAAACATTTCTTTTGAATTTCAACCTGGAATTGAAAGTTATTTAAATTTTATTTTTGGACTTTTTTTTGATTTATTTAATAGTTTTATTATTTTTCAATTATTTATAATTGCAATATTTATGTTTAAAAATTTGTTTTTACAATTAAAAAAATATATAATAATTTTATATATTTTTACATTATGTTTATTTTTTTATTGATTTGGAGGTGAAGGAATATTATCTGATTTCTTTTTGTGTTTAACAATTATAATATTAAATCAAATTTTAATCTTAAGTATTTTAATATTCAAACATCTACGAATGTATAAAATATAAATATTTTAAATAATCGCATTTGACCTTAGTTAAAATACTCTTTTAAAATTTTGAAGATGTTTAATCTAACAAAAAAACTTTTTGTTAATGAAAAAAGTGGGTTTGACTCTAGCTCAGAATGAATGCTTGTGACATGCTTTACACATGCAAGTCGAACGCAAAGATAAAGCTTAGAATGTATATTTTAAGCTTTTTCAGTAGTGGCGAACGGGTGCGTAATGCGTAAAAAGGATGTCCTTAAGTCAGAGTATTGTTATTTGGGTTCGCCCTTGATTTAATCAATCTGATTTATCAGAAAATGCTAATCTTTGATACAATTTTTCTTGTTAAAGAAAATATTAAAGGAAGTAATTTCGCTTAAGGGTTTCTTTACGTAGGTTTAGGTTGTTGGTGAGGTAAGAGCTCAC